>Ga0065721_10049664_pt1 | contig 29386 bp, 24 predicted proteins | sample Mesricmetagenome_FD_59108 | JGI IMG/M metagenome (GOLD analysis project Ga0065721, IMG submission 59108) | Mesophilic microbial community from rice straw/compost enrichment Sample: eDNA_1 v2 (version 2) | ecosystem: Engineered > Solid waste > Grass > Composting > Bioreactor | place: USA: Davis...
CCTGCCGCGGCGAGCAGCAGCGTGTAGCCATCGGGCGCGGCGCGCGCCACGCTTTCGCCGGCGATATTGCCGCCCGCGCCGGGCTTGTTCTCGACCACCACCACCTGGCCCAGCTCTGTCTTCAGGCGATCGGCGAGCAGGCGCGCCAGGATATCGGACGAACCGCCGGGCGCGAACGGCACCACCAGGCGGATCGGCTTGCTGGGATAGGCCGCGTCGGCGCGGGCCGCGCCGCTCAGCGTGGCGGTGCCGATCGCCAGGGCGATGGTGGCGACAAGGGTCTTGAACATGGTGTCTCCTGTTGTGTTTTATCGGCCGGGCCGCTGGATCGGGCGCCTGATCAAGTGCCCATCAAGTTCCGATCAAGCGCCGGCCTGCGCCAGCGTGCGCTTGGCGATATTGAGCTGGTGGATCTGGCTGGTGCCCTCGTACAGGCGGAACAGCCGCACATCGCGATAGAAGCGCTCGATGCCGTAGTCGGCGATATATCCGTAGCCGCCGAACATCTGCACGCAGCGGTCGGCGACGCGCCCGCACATCTCCGAGGCGAAGTACTTGCAGATCGACGCCTGCATCGTCACGTCCTCGCCGCGGTCGCGCTGGCGCGCGGTCTCGAGCACCAGCGCGCGGGCCGCGTGGATTTCGGTCTGGCAGTCGGCGATCATCGCCTGCACCAGCTGGAAGCTCGACAGCGGCTCGCCGAACTGCTTGCGCGTGCGGACGAAGCGGATCGCATCGTCGAGCATGCGGATGGCCGGGCCGATGCACAGCGCCGACAGATGGATGCGCTGCTTGTTCAGCACCTTCATCGCCGTACGGAAGCCCTGGCCCTCGACGCCGCCGATCAGGTTGGCGGCGGGCACGCGGCAATCGTCGAAATGGACCTCCGACACCGGCGAGCCTTCCTGCCCCATCTTGCGGTAGGCCGACCCGGTGCTCAGGCCCGGCGTGCCGCGCTCGACCAGGAAGGCCGAGATGCCGGAGGCGCCGGTGGTCTCGGGATCCGTGCGCGCCATCACCGTGAACAGCCCGGCGATCGGCGCATTGGTGATGAAGCATTTGGTGCCGTTGAGCACATAGTGGTCGCCATCGCGGCGCGCCGACGTGGTCAGCGCCGTTGCATCCGAGCCGGCCTCGGGCTCGGTCAGCGCGAACGAGCCGGTGATCTCGCCGCTCGCCAGGCGCGGCAGATAGCGCTGCTTCTGCTCTGGCGTGCCATCGGCAACCAGCGCTTCCGAGCCGATGCCGGTATTGGTGCCGACGCGCGCGCGGAAGGCCACCGAGCACTGCGACAGCTCGATCGCGGCCAGCACCAGTTCTTCGGTCGTCATGCCGGCGCCGCCATAGGTCTCCGGGATCGAGAAGCCGAACAGCCCGATGTCGGCCATCTCCCTGACCAGGTCGGCCGGCACCTCGTCGCGCGATGCCACCTCGGCCTCGCGCGGCACCAGGCGCTGCTGCACGAAGCGGCGCAGTTGCGCCAGAAATGCGGGGTAGGTCTCAGGGTCTCGGATCATCGTGATGGCTTCCTGTTTCGGTTGGCAGTGGACCGGGGGACATGCCCGTGGTCCGACATCGGAGTGGAAGGCAGCGTAGCAATGCGGGCGGAAATAGTGGATCGTTGTTTCGCTATCTTGAACAACTCGCCATTGCCAGGCTGGCCCGGCGCGCTATGATCGAGGCAGTGGGGCGATGCGCGCGGCGTGCCGCCTCTTGTCGCCGTACCTCCCGAAGCGCCGCCGATGGCTCCACGCCCCCATCATCCCGATCCCGCCTTCGCCACCACGCTGGCGCACGGCCTGTCGCTGCTGCAGTGCTTCGGCATCGGCGACAGCGTGCTCAGCAACAAGGAACTGGCCGAGCGCACCGGCCTGTCGCCGGCGACCGTCAGCCGCCTGACCTACACGCTGGCGGCACGCGGCCTGCTGCGCTACGACGCGCAATTGCGCCGCTATCGGCTGGGATCGACCACGCTGGCGCTCGGCTACCCGCTGCTGGCCACGCTGCGCATCCGGCAATTGGCGCGGCCGCTGATGAAGCAGCTGGCCGACGAGATCGACGGTTCCGTGTCGCTGGGCCTGCGCGACCGCACGCAGATGGTCTACGTGGAGACGAGCCGCGGCCACGACGCGATGGCGTTCCGGCCCGATATCGGCGCGACGCTGCCGATGCTGCCGACCGCGATCGGGCGCGCCTGGCTGTGCACGGCGTTGCCGCGGGAAAGCGCGCCGGTGCTGGCGGCATTGCGCAAGGCCGATCAGGCGGAATTCCGGGGGCAGGCGTCCGCGCTCGGGCGCGCCCGGGAAGAGATGGCCGAGTTCGGCTTCTGTACCTCGCGCGGCGAATGGCAGAGCGACATCCATGCCGTGGCGGCGCCGCTGCCGACGCGTATCGATGGGGAAGTCATGGTGTTCAACTGCGGCGTGCTCGGCGTGCGGATGACCCCGAGCAAGCTCGAGCGGCAGATGGGCCCGCGGCTGCTGAGGATGGTCGCGAAGGTCGAGGCCGCGCTGAGGAGGAGCCGATGACGCGGCCTGGCTCGCGCTCTGACTCGCGCCCTGGATTGCGCTCCGGCTCGCGCTCGGAGTCGCGCCAAGACTCGCGCTCCCACTCGCGGACCGACGCGCGCTCGGGCAAGCGTTCCGATGTGCGCGCCGGCTCGCGGCCCGGTTCCCGCGCCAGCGCGGCGCAGCCCCTGCCGCGCTCCAACGAGCCGGCCGACAAGGACCGGCAGTTCGCCGCCACGCTGGCGAACGGCATCGACATCCTGCTGGCCTTCGACAGCGGCGATGCGATGCTCGGCAATCGCGATTTCGCCGAGCGTACCGGACTGTCGAAGACCACAGTGGCCCGGTTGACGCACACGCTGACCGCGTTGGGCTATCTGCGCCACGACACGGTGCTGCGCAAATACCGGCTCGGCGCGGCGGTGCTGTCGATGGGCTATCCGCTGCTGGCCAGCATGCATCTGCGCCAGCTGGCGCGGCCGCTGATGAAGGCGCTGGCGGACCGGCTGTGCGGCGCGGTATCGCTCGGTATCCGTGATCGCACGCAGATGATCTATGTCGAGACCGCGCGCTCGACCGACAGCCTGATCGTGACGCCGGAGATCGGCGCCGCGCTGCCGATGCTGTCCACCGCCATCGGCCGCGCCTGGCTCAGCCACGCCCCGGCGCACGAACGCGAGGCGGTGCTGAACCAGCTGCGGCTGCAGGACCCCGACGCCTTCGCCCGCGCCCAGCCGCGCCTGGCCGATGCCCGCCGCGACCTGGAGCGGCAAGGCTACTGCGCCAACCGCGCCGAATGGCGTCCCGAGGTCTACGGCTTCGCGGTGCCAATGTGCCAGCCGGTCGGCTCGCAATTGTTCGTGCTGAACTGCGGCGTGCCGGCCGCGCAGGGCAGTTTCGCGGCGATCGAGAAGCAGGCCGGGCCGCAGTTGCGCGCGCTGATGCTCGATATCGAGAGGATGCTGGGGTTGCGATAGCGCGCCCGTAACCCGGCTTCGTGCCCCGGCATGCTGCGATGCGACAAGGGCCGGCCTGGAGAAGAGCAAGACCGAAGTGCCGGTCACCGTGCCGTTATTCCGCATCGCGGCAATGGCCCGTTCGTCACTGACCCGCTTCCGTTATTGCGAAATCCGATTCAATCCTGCTCTTCATTGACTTGACCTTGCGTAAACACGCCTCTACGATCCCCGTCCTATAGCCAATGTGTTCGTATATAGAACGCTAGTTCGAAATGCGGCACTAGCGCAGCAACATGCGACCCCTTTCGGCACGTTTTTGGAGACAGATCTTGAGCAAGGTCGCCGGGTTCTTTACTGAACTGATGCGCCGGTATTTGCCGGACCCCTTCGTTTTTGCCATCGGACTGACGCTGCTGAGCATGGTGATGGCCATGCTGGTGCAGGGACAGGCCGCGCCCGCCGTGATCCTGGAATGGGGCAAGGGCTTCTGGAACCTGCTGGCGTTCACCACGCAGATGGCCGTGATCCTCGCGATGGGCTACGTGCTGGCGACCGCGCCGCTGGTCGACCGTTTCCTCGACCGCATCGTCGAACGCGTGGCCACGCCGCGCGGCGCGGTGATCGTCGCCACGCTGGTCGGCGGCATCGGCAGCTATCTGAACTGGGGCTTCGGGCTGGTGATCGGCGGTATCGTCGCGCGCAAGCTGGCGCTGAGGGTCAAGGGCGTCCACTATCCGCTGATCATCGCCGCGGCCTACAGCGGCTTCACGCTGTACGGCCTCGGCCTGTCGGCCAGCATCCCGGTGCTGATTTCGACGCCGGGTCATCCGATGGAAAAGCTGATGGGCGTGATCGCGCTGAAGGACACGATCTTCTCGACGCCGATGCTGCTGACCAGCCTGGCGGTCATCATCACGCTGCCACTGCTCAACGCGATGCTGCATCCGCGCGATCCGAAGGACGTGACCGAAATCAATGCGCAAGCCGAAACGCGCGCGGAGCAGGGCAGTGCGGCCGGCGGCCACAGCATGGGGCTGGAGAACACGCTGGCCACGCGGATGAACAACAGCCGGCTGCTCAGCCTGGTGATCGGTGTCTGCGGGCTGGCCTACGTGGGGCTGTACTTCACGCAGGGCGGCACGCTCGACCTGAACCTGATCAACTTCCTGATCCTGTTCATCGGCGTGCTGCTGCTCGGCACGCCGGCCAACTACGTGGCCAAGCTGAACGAGGGCATCAAGACGATTTCGGGCATCATCCTGCAGTATCCGTTTTATGCGGGCATCATGGCGGTGATGGCCGGATCGGGCCTGGTCGACACCATCTCGCGCGTGTTCGTCGATATCGCGACGCCGCAGACGCTGCCGTTCTGGGGGCTGGTCAGCTCGTTCTTCATCAACTTCTTCGCGCCCTCCGGCGGCGGCCACTGGGTCATCCAGGGACCGTTCATGATCGATGCGGCCAAGGCAATCGGCAGCTCGGTCGCGCAGACCTCGATGTCGGTGATGCTCGGCAATGCCTGGAACGACCTGGTGCAGCCGTTCTGGATCCTGCCGGCGCTGGCGCTGTCGAAGCTGAAGCTCAAGGACGTGATGGGCTACACCGTGATCATGATGTTCTGGGTCGGCCTGATCTACATCGTCGCCATGCTGGCGTGGGGCGCGCAGATCTGACGATCCGGGTCTGGCCATCGGTCACCGCGCTTTGCCAACGACAACACAGGAGACACCATGCCGTACATCATCGAGACCTTCGACAAGCCCGACCACCAGCACGTGCGCAAGGCCCAGCGGCCGGCGCATCTGGACTTCCTCGAAGCCAACAAGTCGCTGCTGCTGGCCTGCGGTGCCAAGCTGAACGACGATGGCAGCGATGCGGGCGGCGGTCTCTATATCGTCGATGTCGAGACCCGCGAGGCCGCGCAGGCGCTGATCGAAGCCGATCCCTTCCATCAGGCGGGCCTGTTCGCCGAAGTGCGGATCACGCGCTGGCGCAAGGCCTATCTCGATGGCGTCTGCTGTCTCTGACTGACATCCCGATCGATCGGACCGCGCGGGCCGGCGCATCGGCGCTGGCACCGCGGCGCGTCCGTGCCGGAGGCTATCCCCGATGCGATGGAAACAACGGCCGGAAGGCTCCAACTGGGGCGATTTCGGCGCCGACGACCAGCTCGGCCGTCTGAACCTGATCAGCGCGGACAAGATCCGCGCCGCCGCGCAGGAGATCCGCAGCGGCCGCACGTTCTGCCTGTCGCTGCCGCTCGATCTGCCGGGTGGCAATGCGCTGAACGTGCGCCGGCATCCGCCGGTGCTGCGGCCCACCTATCGCGACGACATTCCGTACGTCAATTTCCCGCTGGCCAGGGTCGATGCCAATGCGCTCGACGTGCTCAGCGACGACCAGGTCCTGCTGTCGCTGCAGTATTCGACGCAGTGGGACTCGTTGGCCCACGTCGGCGCGCTGTTCGATGCCGACGGCGATGGTGTGGCCGAACGCGTCTATTACAACGGCTTCCGGCCCAATGCGGAGATCGTCGGGCCGGTCGACTATGCCGAGGCCGATGATTTCGCCGCGCATCCCTGCGGGCATGACCATAGCCACGCCGATGCGCTGGGCATCGAGACGCTGGCCGTGCATGGCGTGCAGGGGCGGGGCGTGCTGGTCGATCTGGCGGAGCATTTTGGCCGCGATTTCCGCACCGTCGGCTACGACGACCTGATGCGCGTGATGGACGCCGATCAGGTCGCCGTCGAGACCGGCGACATCCTGGTGCTGCGCACCGGCTTCGCCGAGATGGTGCTCGAGATGGGCGGCAGGCCCGATGCGCACGCGCTGCATCACAGCTGCTGCGCGCTCGATGGCCGCGACGAGCGGCTGCTGCAATGGATCACCGATGCGGGCATCGCCGCGCTGGCCGCCGACAACTACGCGGTCGAACGCTTTCCGGCCCGGCCACCGGCGCCGGGGCAGGGCGCGGTGCCGATGCTGCCGCTGCATCATCACTGCCTGTTCAAGCTGGGTCTGCCACTGGGCGAGCTGTGGTATCTGCGCGATCTCGCCGCGTGCCTGCGCGCAGAAAGGCGTTCGCGCTTTTTCCTGACCGCGCCGCCGCTGCGCCTGCCCGGCGCGATGGGCTCGCCCGTGACGCCGATCGCCACGGTATGACCTCGCTTACTCTCTTCACCGTACCGCTACAACAAGGAGATCGCCATGCTGTTCATGGTTGAAATGACCGTCCGCATTCCCCATTCGGCCGACCCGCAGGCCGTCGACAAGCTGAAGGCCGACGAGAAGGCGTTTTCGCAGCAGCTGCAGCGCGAAGGCAAGTGGCGCCACCTGTGGCGCGTGGTGGGCCAGTACGCCAACGTCAGCATCTTCGACGTCAAGGACAACGACGAGCTGCATACGCTGCTGACCTCGCTGCCGCTGTATCCGTATATGGAGATGAAGGTCACGCCGCTGGCGCAACACGGTTCCGCGATCGCGCAGAACTGATGTCTGTGTCGCTCCGCGCGGGCGCTTTCCCGCGCCGCGCGGGGCATCGATCGATCGTCGTCCCGAGTACCGCCGCGAATCGCCGCCATCACCGAGGATCGCTGGGTACCGCCGACAACTGCTGAGAACCGCTGAGAACCGCTTCCGCCATGCCCTTCGCCGACCTTTCCGACGTTCGCCTCCACTACCAGCTCGATGGCGACCCGAGCCTGCCGGTGCTCGTGCTGTCCAATTCGCTGGGCACCAACTTCGACATGTGGCAGCCGCAGATCGCGGCCTTCACGCAGCATTTCCGCGTGCTGCGCTACGACACGCGCGGCCACGGCCGCTCGTCCGTGCCCACCGGACCCTATACCGTCGCCCAGCTCGGCGGCGACGTGATTGCCCTGCTCGATACGCTGCAGATCGAGCGCGCGCATTTCTGTGGGCTGTCGATGGGCGGCATCACCGGCATGTGGCTGGGCCTGAACCACGCAGCGCGGCTGAACAAGCTGGTGCTGTGCAATACCGCGGCCTACATCGGCCCGCCGGAGAACTGGACCAACCGCGCCGCGGCGGTCGAGCGCGATGGGGTGGGGTCGATCGCGGCCGCGGTCGTCGACAGATGGCTGACGCCGGACTTCGCCGCCGCGCATCCGGAACGGGTGCAGCAGTTGCGCGCGATGCTGAGCGCGACCGATGCCGCCGGCTACGCGGCCAATTGCCGCGCGATTCGCGACAACGATCTGCGCGCCGACATCCATCGGATCGCGGTGCCGACGCTTGTAATCGCGGGCTCGGGCGATATTCCGACGCCGCCGTCCGACGGCCGCTATATGGCCGAGACGATTCCGGGCGCGTCCTATGTAGAACTGGAGGCGGCCCACCTGTCGAATCTGCAGCAGGTGGAGCGGTTCACGCAGGCGGTCGTCGATTTTCTGACTGGCGCCTGAAAGCCCAGGTGGTCGTGGTTCCTCTGACTTGCGCCGGAAGGCCAGGGCAGAGGCCTCGGTAACGACGCCACGTCGTCCCCCGCGCAGGCGGGACGACGCGTCCGTGCAGCCGTCCCCCCTGCCTGCGCACGGGAGACGACCAACTCAATCGACCTTCGCGCCCGAACGCTTGACCACCGTCGACCATTTGCGGATCTCGCTGTCGACAAAGCGCGCGGTCTGCTCCGGCGACATCGGCATCGGCTCCGAGCCGCGGTCGACGATGAACTTCTGCAGCTCCGGCGATTGCAGCGCCTTCACCGTTTCGGCATTGAGCTGCGACACGATGGCCGGCGGCGTGCCGGCCGGCGCCATCAGCACCGCCCACCCCAGCGCCTCGAAGTCGGGCACGCCCTGCTCCTGCACGGTCGGCACGTTCGGCAGCTGCGGCACGCGCTTGCCCGCGGTCACGGCCAGCGGCACCGCCTTCTTCGACTGGATCAACGGCAAGGCCGCGGTGATCGAGTCGACCATCACCGGAATCTGATTGCCGAGAAAGTCCGCCTGCGCGGGGCCGCTGCCCTTGTACGGGATATGGACCATGAAGATGCCGGCGCGCGCCTTCAGCATCTCGGCCGACAGATGCTGCGTGCCGCCGATGCCGGCGCTCGCGTAGCTCAGCTTGCCCGGCGCCGCCTTGGCCTTGCTCACCAGATCGCGCAGCGACGTGATGCCGGACGCGGGCGTCGACAGGAACACCAGCGGCACCGAGAACACGCCCGAGATCGCCTGGAAATCGCGGCGCGGATCGTAGCCGATCGATGCGTACAGCGTCTGGTTGATCGCCATCGCACTGCCGGCCATCACCAGCGTATAGCCATCCGGCGCGGCGCGAGCGGCCAGTTCCATGCCGATATTGCTGCCGGCGCCCGCGCGGTTCTCGACCACCACCGATTGCCCCAGCTGCTTGCCGAGCCGCTCGCCGAGCGCGCGCGCAAAGATGTCGGTCGCCTGCCCGGGCGGGAAGGGCACGATCAGTTTGATGGGGCGTTCGGGATAGGCGGCGTGTGCCGCGGCGCTCGCCATCAAGGCAATCGCCGCCAGGCAAGTGATGCGTGGCTTCAAGGTTGTCTCCTTCCAACAATGTCTGGGTGTGGCACGGGATGCCAAGTGCCGACGATAGCACCCCGTGCCGCTTTTCACCATGGAAAGCACCAACATGAGCCACAAGACCTCTGGCAGGCCTACGACTTCGTAATATCAAACACCAGATTCACCGGCGACGGGCCGAACGATCCATTCGGCACCACGCCCGTTTGGTTGACCCCGCGCTGGGTCCAGTCGCAGACGCCGGTCGGGAAGATCGCGCGCAGGCGGTTCAGCTGATCGGGGGTGAACGGCACGCTGTAGTCGGCGGGATTGACCGGCTTCAACGTGCATTTCATCACGTCGCCGGCGATCGGGCCGCCGGCTGCGATGCGGGGCGCGGTCCACGAGGGGAACAGCGAATTGCAGGTCGTGTCCGGCGTGCTGCTCAGCGTCTGCGGCTCGGCGACGAAATCGGTCTGCGAACGCCAGCAGCCGTCCACCGCATTCTGCGGCTTGTGCGTGACCACCCGCTGCCTCTGCGGCGCCTGCGATTTGTCGTCCTTGTAGGCAGCCACCCACCGGATGAACATGTCCCAGGCGGTATCGGCCGGCACCGGATTGCCGCGCCACATCACGTGGTTGGCGGTATCGCCGTTGGCGGCGAGCATCCGTTCGCGCAGCGCGAAATGGAACCACTGGTAGTGGTAGGCCGTGTCCTCGTTATAGACGCCCGTCACGTCCACCACGGGGATCGTCGCCAGTCCGCCGTTGCCGCCCAGTTGCAGGCCCGACTGCTGCGCGCGCAGGATCGCGCCGAGATGGCCTGGCGAGCGCGCCGGGACGTAGTTCGCGTCCTGGTCGTAGCCGCCCACCTTCTCGTTCAGGTCGAGGAACTGATCGACGGTGATCCCTCCGCCGTTCAGCGCCGCCAGTCCGTATTGCACGCCGACGTTGTCGAACGGGCGCAGCGCGAAGCCGGTGGCCTTGTCGATGCCATAGATATTCCTGGCGGCGTCGTACACGGTCGGCCGTGCACCGGTCCGGTTATTGACCGGGTGATAGCGCACCTCCTGCGGCACGGCGGCGTTGAACACGCCCGACACATAGCCCGGATAATCCTGGCGCGCGGGGACCGGATCGGTACGTCCCGCCTGATTGGCGGCGTCCTCGAAGGCCTTGCGGCTCTTGTAGCCGGTCACCGCGGCGATCTGCGCATCGGTCAGCGCGTTGGGATTCCCCATGATGTATTGCGTGATCAGGTGCCCATCCGAGCCCGACAGTGCGATCGACAGCGGGTCGGGGAAGGTGCAGGCGATCAGCACGCCGTCGAACAGGCCGGGAATGCGATCGGCGGGCTGGGCGCTGCCATAGGACCCGCCCGAGCAGCCGGCGCTGACGGTAAAGACCGGCACGCCGAAGGTCTCGATTACCGCCTCCTTGGACATCATCGCCGCCTCGCTGGCCAGCACCGCGTTGCAGTTGTTCGACGCGTGCTGCAGCGTATTGGCGAAGGTAGCGTAGCCCTCGCCGAGCCGCCTGACATTGAGCAGCGTGAAGTCGAACCCGGCGACCGAGATGTTGCCCTGCGCCGCGCCCTGGATGTACCAGCCGCCCGGGCAGCCGAAGCCCTCGACCGCTATCAGCCGCTTGTTCCATGCCTTCGGCGGTTTCAGCGGCGTGGGGGCCGACTCCCTGGTGGGGTCGTGCAGCACCGCGTTCTGGTAGATGCCGCGATTGACCGTACCGGTTTCCACGCGCACCACGAAGGGCACGGTGCGGCCGTCGAGCGTCGTCGTGCTGGCGACATCGGCGGGCAGCGAGGTGGTGCTCGGCATCGGCACCAGCGCGCCGCCGGTGTTCTTCTGATAGACGTAGTGCACGCGCGTGGCCACGCTGCAATTGGCATCGAGCGGCGGACCAAGGCGCGAGCCGTCCGGCAGCACGAAGCTCTCGGTCTGGCAGATGAACGGCGTTTGCCACGGCCCCGAAATCACCGGGCCGGTGATCGGGTAGTTGGTCATTCTGAGCGTGGCCGTTTCGCGGCCGATCTTGGCCGTCAGCGTATTTTCGCCATCACGCAGCCCTCCGAGGACAGCCTGGAGATGGCGAAGATCGTCCAGCAGCGGGCGGAATTCCCGCGTCACGTCGTTGCCGTTGAGCTCGATCCGCAGCGGGCGGCGGTCCAGCTTGATCTGCCGCGGCACGGTGATGTCGATCAACGCGTTGCCGCCGGTCACGTGATCGGGTGAGGACGAAAGCAGCTGGATGGTGGGTGCCGCTTCGGGGCCGTCGTCATCGTCGTGGCCGCCGCCGCATGCTGTCAGGGCCGCAAGCATGGCGCATGCGAGCGCCATCCTGGGCCATCGCCGTAGGATGTTCATGTCGTCGACTCCTCTTCCGTAGTGAGTCGTGGTGGGTTGCAAGCCGCTCCGGGCTTGCGCCGACATGCATGCGTACGACGAGCTTAGTGTCCGGTCCTGCCAAATACAATGTCGAGGAAAGCTGACCAGGAGGCTGACCAGAAGCGGATATCGGGGACGGTACATCGCGCGCTCCAGGTGTGCCGAGCCCAGCGCTGAAACGCCCGGCGGCGCCTCCCCGCCGTACCCTTCACAAATCGTGAAGCCCCCATTCCGTCCGGCGCCTTAGCAGGGCCCCCAGGTATCGGTAGAGTCGCGTCAAACATCGACAAGACCGAACCGTGCCTTTCTTCCCCATGCCCTCATCCGAGGACGCCGCATGATCGACGTCCTGGTCATTGGCGGCGGCAACGCCGCCCTGTGCGCCGCGCTGATGGCGCGCGAAGCCGGTGCCTCCGTGCTGCTGCTTGAGGCCGCGCCGCGCGAATGGCGTGGCGGCAATTCGCAGCACACCCGCAACCTGCGCTGCATGCACGACGCGCCGCAGGACGTGCTGGTCGACGCCTATCCCGAAGAGGAATACTGGCAGGACCTGCTGAAGGTGACCGGCGGCATCACCGACGAGCACCTGGCCCGCCTGGTCATCCGCGCGTCGTCGAACTGCCGGGACTGGATGCGCCGCCATGGTGTCCGCTTCCAGCCGCCGCTGTCGGGCGCGCTGCATGTCGCGCGCACCAACGCCTTCTTCATGGGCGGCGGCAAGGCGCTGGTCAATGCCTACTACCGCAGCGCCGAGAAGCTGGGCGTGCAGATCCGCTATGAGGCGCCGGTCGATGCGATCGAGCTTGACGGAGACCGCTTCGTCGCGGCGCGCGTCGGCGGCGAGCGCATCGAGGCGCGCGCCTGCGTGCTGGCGGCCGGCGGCTTCGAATCGAACCGCGAATGGCTGCGCGAGGCCTGGGGCCAGAACGAGCGCGGCGAATGGCCCGCCGACAATTTCCTGATCCGCGGCACGCGCTTCAATCAGGGCGTGCTGCTCAAGTACATGATCGACGCCGGCGCGGACGCGATCGGCGATCCGTCCCAATCGCACTGCGTGGCGATCGACGCCCGCGCGCCGCTGTACGACGGCGGCATCTGCACCCGCATCGACTGCGTCTCGCTGGGCGTGGTGCTCAATGCCAACGCCGAGCGCTTCTACGACGAGGGCGAGGACTTCTGGCCCAAGCGCTATGCGATCTGGGGCCGTCTGGTGGCGCAGCAGCCCGGCCAGATCGGCTACTCGATCATCGACGCGAAGGCGATCGGCCGCTTCATGCCGCCGGTCTTTCCCGGCGTCACGGCCCGCACGCTGCCCGAGCTGGCGCGCAAGCTGGGCCTCGACGAGGCCACCTTCATGCGCACCGTCGGCGACTACAACGCGGCTTGCCGCGTCGGCACCTTCGACCATACGGTGCTCGACGACTGCCATACCGAGGGCCTCGCGCCCGCGAAGACGCACTGGGCCCGCCCGATCGACACGCCGCCGTTCTACGGCTATGCCCTGCGCCCGGGCATCACGTTCACCTATCTCGGCCTGAAGGTCGACGACAAGGCCGCCGTGCATTTCGGCGGCAAGCCCAGCGCCAACCTGTTCGTGGCCGGCGAAATGATGGCGGGCAACGTGCTGGGCAAGGGCTATACGGCGGGCGTCGGCATGTCGATCGGCACGGCGTTCGGCCGCATCGCCGGCACGCAGGCGGCGCGGGCCGCCGCCGCACAACGGGGCGCCGCCGCGGCGCCCCGCACCGAATCTCTGGAACAGCAACATGCAACATCTTGAAGCCCTGACGCGCGAAGCGGCGGCGCTGGCGCAGTCGGCGCTGCCGCTGACCGGCGACGAAAGCGAAGTCGCGCGAACGCTGCAGATCTGCAATGCCTGCCGCTATTGCGAGGGCTTCTGCGCGGTGTTCCCGGCGATGACGCGCCGGCTCGAATTCGGCAAGGCCGATATCCACTACCTGTCGAACCTGTGCCACAACTGCGGCGCCTGCTTTCATGCGTGCCAGTACGCGCCGCCGCACGAGTTCGCGGTCAATATTCCGCAGGCGATGGCCAAGGTCCGCGTGCAGACCTATGGCGATTACGCGTTTCCTGCCGCGCTGGGCGGCCTGTACCGGCGCGCCGGGCTGGCGACCGCGCTGGCGCTGGCCGCGGGTCTCGCGCTGTTCCTGCTGATGGCGGTGGCGATGGGCGGCGGCCTGTGGCACGAGCCGATGGCCGGCAATTTCTACGCGATCTTCCCGCACAACCTGCTGGCGACGATGTTCGGCGTCGTCTTCCTGTTCGCGATCGTGGCGCTCGGCGTGGGCGTGACGCGCTTCTGGCGGCAGGTCTCCCCGGGCACGCGGCCGGGCGAATCGCGCGCCGCGGCCGCGACCGGCGCCGCCAATGACGCGCTGCGCCTGCGCTATCTCGACGGCGGCCACGGCGAGGGCTGCAACAACGAGGACGACGCCTTCACGCTGGCCCGCCGGCGCTTCCACCATTTCACCTTCTACGGCTTCATGCTGTGCTTCGCCGCGACGACGGTGGCGACGTTCTACCACTATGCGCTGGGCCTGCACGCGCCGTATGCGTATACCAGCCTGCCGGTGGTGCTCGGCACGCTGGGCGGCATCGGCCTGCTGATCGGTCCGGCGGGACTGTTGTGGTTGAATCTGCGCCGCGATCCGCGCACCGGCGACCCGGACCAGCGTCCGATGGACCGCGGCTTCATCGCGCTGCTGTTCCTGACCAGCGCGAGCGGCCTGGCGCTGCTGGCCTGGCGCGATACGGGCGCAATGGCGGCACTGCTGGCGGTGCATCTGGGCATCGTGATGGCGCTGTTCCTGACGCTGCCCTACGGCAAGTTCGCGCACGGCATCTATCGCAGCGCCGCGCTGCTGAAATGGCATATCGAAAAACGCCGGCCCAGCGATCTGGCGCTGGGGTCGGACTGAGTCCGGCGATCGAACGATCGATCGAACGAACACAAGGAGAGAGAGACCATGACCAAACCAGGCGTGTTGAACATCCCCTCGATGCGCGACCGTTGCAGCGAAGCCGAATGGCAGGCGCGCGTCGATCTGGCGGCCTGCTACCGGCTGGTGGAGCTCTATGGCATGGCCGACATGATGGCCAACCATATCTCGGTGCGCGTGCCGGACGAGGAAGGCGCCTTCCTGATCAACGCCTACGGCATGATGTACGAGGAGATCACCGCATCGAGCCTGATCAAGGTCGATCACGACGGCAACATCCTCGCCAAGCCCGACTTCGGCGCGCTGAACTACGGCATCAACAAGGCCGGCTACGTGATCCACAGCGCCGTGCACGCGGCGCGCCCCGAAGTGGCCTGCGTCATTCACACCCACAGCTGGGCCTCGATGGCGGTGTCCGCGCTGGAATGCGGGCTGCTGCCCATCACGCAGACCGCGATGCGCTTCCTGAAGATCGGCTACCACGATTACCAGGGCGTGGTGCTCGATACCGCGGAACAGGCCTCGCTGATCGAGGACCTGGGCAAGAGCGAGGCGCTGATCCTGCGCAACCACGGCGCGCTGACCGTCGGCAATACCGTCGGCGAGGCCTTCAACTGGATGCACCGGCTCGAACTGGCCTGCCGCGCGCAGATCGGCGCGATGTCGTGCAACACGCCGCTGCAGCAGGTCGGCCAGCAGGTGCTCGAGGAAACCTGGAACAACTACCAGCCCGGCACGCGGCGCCCCTACGGCGTGATGGAGTGGCCGGCGCTGCTGCGCAAGCTGGACCGGATCGATCCGAGCTATCGGGACTGAGCGCGGCGCCCCCCGCCGAACAAGAACAAGTTTGCAGGATGGAGACCACGATGAACCGCAGACGCCTGCTGGCGCAGATGCTGGCGCTTGGCGCCGCCCCCATGGTGATGACCGCCGCGCGTGCGCAGTCGCTGCCCAACAAGCCGGTGACGCTGGTGGTGCCGTTTGCGCCCGGCGGCAACCTCGACGTGGTCGCCCGCGCGATCGCGCCGGCGCTGGAGCAGGGCCTGGGCCGCAACGTGATCGTCGACAACCGGCCCGGCGCCGGCGGCGTGATCGGCGCCACGCTGGTGTCGCGGGCCGAGCCGGACGGCAGCACGCTGCTGGTCACCACGCCCAACGCGATCGTGGTGCTGCCGCGCATGACGAAGACCAACTTCAAGCTGGCCAGCTTCCATCCGGTCGGCCTGGTGTCGACCACCGCGCTGGTGGTGGTGGTCAAGGGCGACGACAAGCGCTTCCGCGATATCCAGTCGCTGCTGGCGTACGCGAAGAGCAACGCGGGCAAGCTCGCCGCCGGCCATGCCGGCCCGGGCACGACCAACCATATGGCGATGCTGCAGCTGGAAGACGCGGCCGGAATCCGGCTCAATCAGGTGCCTTACAAGGGCTCGGCGCCGGCGCTGGTCGACCTGATGGGCGGCCAGATCGACATGGTGGTGGACCAGCTGACCAGCTCGGCCCCGCATATCCAGTCCGGCGCGCTGCGCGCATTGGCGGTGATGTCGCGCGAGCGCGATGCGGCCTTGCCCAGGGTGCCGACGCTGCGCGAGGCCGGCCTGGCCAACTTCGAGGCGACCACCGCGACCGGCCTGCTGGCGCCGGCCGGCACGCCGGCCGCGGTGGTGGACACCATCAACGCCGCGCTGCGCAAGGCGCTGGCCGAAGGAGCGGTGAAGAGCCGGCTGCTGACGGTCGGCAGCGTCGCGCATCCATCGTCGCCGCAGGAGCTGTCGACGCTGCTGCAGCGCGAGGATGCACGCGCGCAGACGCTGGCGTCCGCGGGCCGGCTGAAGGCCGCGGAATGAGCGCCGGCATCCATTCGTCTTGGGAGCTGCCGCGATGACGCGCCCCTGCCTGCCTGCCCGCGAGCACATCACGCCGCCGGCCTTTCGCGCGCCGCCGGGCGCGTGCGACAGCCACGCCCATGTGTTCGGCCCGTTCGAGCGATTTCCGCTCGCCGGCGATCGCAGCTATACGCCGGCGGCCTATCCCGCCGAGGCGTTCATCGCGCATCTCGACGCGCTCGGCCTGACGCGCGGCGTGCTGGTGACCGCCAGCGCCAGCGGCACCGGGGCGGGCAACGCCGTGGTCGTCGATGCGCTGCGGCGCTATCCGACGCGGCTGCGCGGCATCGCCGTGCCGTGCGCCGATACCACCGACGCCGAGCTCGATGCCTGGCACGAGGCCGGCGTGCGGGGTGTGCGCATCAACCTGTATCGGGTCGACGGCCATGCGGTCTACCGCAACGGCGTCGGCATCGACGTGCTCGAAGCGATGGCACCGCGCCTGCGCGAACGAGGCTGGCACGCGCAGATCTGGATTCACGCGCCGGACCTGGTCGAACTGGGTCCGCGCCTGAAGGCGCTCGGCTTGCCGCTGGTGGTCGACCACATGGGCCGGATGTCGACCGCACGCGGGGTTGGCGACCCCGGCTTCCAGACGCTGTGCGCGATGCTGGCCGAGGGCGTGGCCTGGACCAAGATATCCGGAGCCGATCGCCTGAATCCCGGCGGCGCGCCTTACTACGAGGTGGACCCGTTCGCCACGGCGCTGCTGAAGGCCAATCCCGACCAGGTGGTCTGGGGCTCCGACTGGCCGCATATCAATTACTTCGAGCCGCACCTGATGCCCGACGACGGCGTGCTGTTCAACCTGCTGGCGCGCTGGCTGCCCGACGCGGAGGCGCGCGAACGCGTGCTGGTCACCAATCCGGCGCGGCTCTACGGCTTTTAGGTCCGTGACACACGGCGGTCGGCCATACACAACAAGCAACGAGGAGACAACGATGTTCCGTTTCACCAAACCGATCGTCCGCGCCATCGCGCCGGCGATGATCGCCGCCACCGCGGCTTTGACACCGCAGGTCCATGCGGCCGACTATCCCACCAAGCCGGTACGCGTGGTGGTGGCCTTCACCCCTGGCGGCACCACCGACATCCTGGCGCGCAATGTCAGCCAGCAGCTGGCGCAGCGCTTCAAGCAGTCGTTCGTCGTCGACAATCGTCCCGGCGCCGGCGGCAATATCGGCACGGAGTTCGTCGTCCGCGCGCCGGCCGACGGCTATACGCTGCTGGTCAATTCGGTCGGGCCGATCTCGATCAACCAGACGCTGTACAAGCGGCTGAGCTACGACCCGCTGACGGATCTGGTGCCGGTCGTGCAGATCGCCGATGTGCCGAACGTGCTGGTGGTCCATCCCTCGTTGCCCGTCAAGAACCTGGACGAGTTCGTCGCCTATCTGAAGGCCAACCCCGGCAAGCTGAACTACAGCTCGACGGGCGTGGGCACCTCCTCGCACCTGTCCGGCTTCATGCTGACCGAGCGGATCGGGGCACCCGCCACGCATATCCCCTACAAGGGCGCAGACGCGCTGAACGACCTGCTGTCCGCCCGCGTGCAGTTCATGTTCGCCACCATTCCGTCGGTGATCTCCCACATCCAGAGCGGCAAGCTGCGCGCGCTGGCCGTGACCAGCGCCAAACGCTCGCGTTCGCTGCCCGATCTGCCGACGGTCGCCGAGAAGGGCTTCCCCGGCTTCGAGGCCGGTTCGTGGTTCGGCTTCTTCGCGCCCAAGGGCACGCCCGAGGCCGTCGTGATGAAGATCAACCGCGCCGTCAACGAGGTGCTGCCGTCGCTGCAGGCGCAGATGATCCGCGAGGGCGCCGATCCGGTCGGCGGCACGCCGCAGCAGTTCGGCAAGTTCACCCGCGCCGAATACGAGAAGTGGAAGCTCGTCGTGCGCGCCTCGGGCGCTTCGGTAGACTGAAGCCCCGCATCCGATACGCCGACACCATGACCGCTTCTCCGCGTCCCGCGCCATTGCGCATCCTGTTGTCCGAGCCGGCCCTGCAGGCCCATGGCGATGCCATCGCCGCGGTGCTGCAGGACCGTCCGTGGGCCGCGGTGCTCGCGCCCGCCATCGATGACCCGCGCGCCGTCGACGCCGATATCGCCTTCGTCTCGCGCGATGTCACCGGCCTGTCGACCAAGCATGAGGTATTGCCGTCGACGCAGCGCTTCTACACCGCGCTGCTCGAGGCGCCGTCGCTGCGCTGGACCCATGTGCATTCCGCCGGTGCCGACCGGCCGGTCTACATCCAGTTGCGGGAGCGCGGCGTCAAGGTGACCACCTCGTCCGGTGCCAATGCCAGCGTGGTGGCGCAAACGGCGTTGGCCGGTCTGCTGACGCTGGCGCGCCAGTTTCCCCGGATGCTGGCTGCGCAGCGGGAACGCCAATGGGCGCCGCTGATCGCCACCGGCATGCCGCGCGACCTGCACGGACAGACCGCGACCGTCGTCGGCTGGGGACCGATCGGCCAGCAGATCGGCGCTGTCCTGCACGCCCTCGGCATGCGTGTGGTGGCGGTGCGGCAACGTCCCGACTCAGCCGGCCCGGACTATCAGACCGTGACATACCGGACGCTGCCCGAGGTGCTGCCGCGCACGGACTGGCTGGTGCTGGCCTGCCCGCTGACCGACGAAACCCGTGGGCTGGTCGGCGCCGATGCGCTGGCGCGCTTGCCGGAGGGGGCGCACCTGATCAACGTCGCCCGCGGCGAAGTCGTCGACGAGCCGGCCCTGATCGCCGCGCTAAGCGAGGGCAGGCTCGCCGGCGCCTATCTGGATGTGTTTGCCCACGAGCCCTTGCCGGCCGAATCGCCGCTGTGGGACATGCCCAACGTCATCGTGACGCCGCACAGCGCCGGTTTTTCCGATGGCAACGCGGCCCGGGTCGTCGACATCTTTCTCGACAGGCTGCGCGCGCTGGCGACACACGGCGATCCCGACGCGCGGGACTGACATCGCCAGCCGGCGCTTCGCATCGGTCTGAAGGGCAGGGGATGTTTGCGGTACACTGTGCCGCTCGCGGAGGCACCACGGGGGCATCAAGCCCTGCGCCGCCCGCAGCCCTTGTCCCGATCGTCGATGCGCCGGTTCTTCCTGATCCTTCTGGTATTGCTGTTGCCGCTCCAGTCCGCCTGGGCCGCGGCCACCGCGTATTGCCAGCACGAACAGCGGCCGGCGGCCAAATGGCATCTGGGCCATCATCAGCACGAGCATCGGGGCGACGGCAACGCCGAGGCCGGGACGTACGCCAAGGTCGTTGGCGGAGCCGATAACCGAGCTAATCTCGGTGCCGACAACGCGGCCGATCACAACGCCGATTACAACGCCGATCACAACGCCACCACCAGGGCCGACGCCAATCACGGCACCGATGCCAAGGGCCTGTTCGATCCCGACTGCGGCATCTGCCATCTCGCTTCGCTGCCGTTCGCCTGCCCCGAGCCGGCCGTCCTGCCGGCGCTGCGCCTGCCGCGGACCGTGCTGGTGACGCACGATTTCCACTACACCTCTCTCCATCCCCGCGCCCCCGATCGCCCGCAGTGGCGTCGTCTCGCTTGAGCGGCGAGACGAACGGTTCGATTTCCTGCTGAATTCCCGACTCGCCGGATTCCCTTGGTGTCTTTTCCAGGTGCAATTCGATGCGACGATTCATGGTGCCGCTGTGCATGGCGGCGATTCTTGTTGGTCCGGGCCGGGCTGGGGCACAGCCATCCCCGCAGTCAGCCTCTCAGCCATACGCTCAGCCATACCTTCAGCCATACCCACAAGCACAGCCAGCCGCGCCCGGGGCCTCCGCATGGCCACGGGAGGCCGCTGAACCGCTGACGCTCGACACGGCGCTGGCGCTGGCCGCCGCGGGCAATTTCTCTCTTTCGGCCGCGGCCAGGGAGCTCGACGCCACCGAAGGCGCGATCCGCCAGGCCCGCACGCTGCGCAATCCCGAAGTGGCGCTCGCCATGGAGGACACGCGGCGCGAGACCCGCGCCACCACGGCGCAGCTCAATCTGCCGATCGAACTGGGCGGCAAGCGCGCGGCCCGCATCTCCGCCGCCGAGCTGGGCCGCGACGTCGCCCAGGCGCAATGGCGCAGCACCCAGGCCGACTTGCGCGCCACGGTGATCGCCGCCTTCTTCGGCGTGGCGGTGGCCCAGGAGCGCGTCAGGCTGGCTGCCGCCTCGGTCGACATCGCGCGCAAGGGCACCGATGCGGCGGCAAGACGCGTCGCCGCGGGCAAGGTCTCGCCGCTGGAGGAGACCCGGGCCGCGGTGGAGCAGGCCAATGCCGAACTGGAACTGGCCGACGCCACGGCCGAACTGCAGTCGGCCCGGCAGGCGCTGGCCGCGCTGTGGGGCAATGCCTCGCCGCAATTCACCGAAGTCCGCGGCGACCTCGATGCGCTGCCGTCCCGTCCCGCGCCCGAGCAGCTGCTGGCCGCGCTGGAGGACTCGCCGCTGCTGCAGAGCAGCCGTCTCGAAGTGGGACGCCGGCAAGCGCTGGTCGATATCGAACGCAGCCGCCGCTATCCCGATATCACGGTCAGCGTGGGCACCAAGCGGGACAACGAGGCCAATCGCACCATGCCGGTGCTCGGCGTGGCGATACCGCTGCCGCTGTTCGACCGCAACCAGGGCAATCTGTACGAATCGATCCGGCGCGCCGACAAGGCCGCGGACGAATTTCTCGCCAACCGCATCCGGCTGACCAACGAGCTGCAACAGGCAAGCAACCAGCTGACGGTATCGCGCAGCTCCGCGCAGACGCTCAAGACCACCGTGTTGCCCGCGGCCGAGCGCGCCTACGAGGCCGCCACGCGCGGCTTCGAGGCCGGCAAGTTCGACTTCCTGAACGTGCTCGACGCCCAGCGCACGCTGTTCCAGGCGCGCATCCGCTACCTCGGCGTGCTGGCCCGCGCTTATCAGGCGGCTACCACCATCGACCGCATCGTCGGACGCTGATCAGGACCGATTTCAATCATGGCAATCACACCGAAGCAAAAGGCCGCCATCGCGGCCATTCTCGCGGCCGGCACGCTGGCGACCGCGGCCGTGCTGCTGACCGGCCGCTCAGGCTCGGCGGACCCGCATGGGGACCACGGCGACGCGCACGCGCATGGCGCCGGGCAGGCATCCGCCTCCGCCGCGACGCCGGCCGCGGACAAGCACGCCGACGCCGGCGCGCCCATCGCACTGACCGACGAACAGATCCAGCGCGCCGGCATCGCGATCGAGACCGCCGGCCCCGCGACGATCCAGTCGGGACTGCAGTTCCCCGGCGAAATCCGCTTCAACGAGGACCGCACCGCGCACGTGGTGCCGCGTCTGGCGGGCGTCGCCGAAAGCGTGCCGGCCACGCTGGGCGAGCAGGTCAGGAAGGGGCAATTGCTGGCGGTGATCGCCAGCACCGCGCTGTCGGATCAGCGCAGCGAGCTGCTTGCCGCGCAACGCCGCATGGAGCTTGCCCGCGCGACCTACCAGCGCGAACGCAAGCTGTGGGAAGAAAAGATTTCCGCCGAGCAGGACTATCTGCAGGCCAGGGCGGCGCTGGAGGAGGCCCGCATCGCCGTGCAGAACGCGCAGCAGAAGCTGACCGCGGTCGGTGCCACGCCTTCGGCGGCGCGGCTCAACCAGTTCGAGCTGCGCGCGCCATTCGACGGCGTCATCGTCGAGAAACACCTGGCCCTGGGCGAGGCCGTGGCGGACAACGCCAATATCTTCACGATCTCGGACCTGTCGACCGTCTGGGCCGAATTCGTCGTTGCCGCCAAGGATCTGGAACACGTGCGCGTCGGTGAGACGGCGCGGATCCGATCGGCCGCGTCCGACGGCAAGGCCGAAGGGAAGATCTCGTATGTCGGCTCGCTGCTGGGCGAGCAAACCCGCACGGCCAAGGCGCGCGTGACGCTGACGAATCCGAATCTGGCCTGGCGGCCCGGCCTGTTCGTCACGGTCGAGGTGCTGACCGCCAAGGCGGCAGTTCCCGTCGCGGTGCAGGCCGATGCGATCCAGGAAGTCGACGGCAAGCGCGTGGTGTTCGTTGCCGGCCCGAAGGGCTTTGTCGCGCAACGCGTCGTGCCGGGACGCAGCGACGGCCAGCTGGTCGAGATCCGCGAGGGGCTTCGCCCGGGAGTGCGCTATGCCGCCCGCAACAGCTTCGTGCTGAAGTCCGACCTCGGCAAGGACGCTGCCGGGCACGAGCACTGACACGGGAGGTCGCCATGTTCGAACGTGTCATCCGTTTCGCCATCGCGCAGCGCTGGCTGGTGCTGCTCGCCGTGCTCGGCATGGCGGTATTGGGCGCGCTCAGCTACACGCGCCTGCCGATCGACGCCGTGCCCGACATCACCAACGTCCAGGTCCAGATCAATACCTCGGCGCCGGGCTATTCGCCGCTGGAGACGGAGCAGCGGATCACCTATCCGATCGAAACCGCGATGGCGGGCCTGCCGGGCCTGGAGCAGACCCGTTCGCTCTCGCGCTACGGGCTGTCGCAGGTCACCGTGATCTTCCACGAAGGCACGGACATTCATTTCGCACGCCAGCTCGTGAACCAGCGCATCCAGGAGGCCAGGGAGAGGCTGCCGGCCGGCGTGTCGCCGGCCATGGGGCCGATCTCGACGGGACTGGGCGAAATCTATCTGTGGACCGTCGAGGCGGAGGAGGGCGCGCGCAAGCCGGATGGCTCGTCCTACACGCCCACCGATCTGCGCGAGCTGCAGGACTGGGTCGTCAAGCCGCAATTGCGCAATGTGCCGGGCGTCACGGAGGTCAATTCGATCGGCGGCTTCGACAAGGAATACCTGGTCGCGCCGAGCCTGGAAAAGCTGGCCTCGTATGGACTGACGCTGGCCGATGTCGTCAGCGCGCTCTACCGCAACAACGACAATGTCGGTGCCGGCTATATCGAGCGCAGCGGCGAACAGTATCTGGTGCGCGCGCCGGGCCAGGTCCGCAGCGAGGCCGACATCGGCGACGTGATCGTCGGCAGCGCACAAGGGCAGCCCATCCGCGTGCGCGATATCGCCGAGGTCGGCATCGGCAGGGAGCTGCGCAGCGGCGCCGCCACCGAGAACGGCAAGGAGGTGGTGCTGGGTACCGTCTTCATGCTGATGGGCGAGAACAGCCGCGCGGTGGCGCAGGCGGTCGGCGAGCACGTCGACGCGATCAACCGCACCTTGCCGAAGGGCGTCCGCATCGTGCCGGTCTACGATCGGACCCGGCTGGTCGACAAGGCGATCGCCACCGTCAAGAAGAACCTGCTCGAGGGCGCGGTGCTGGTGATCGCGGTACTGTTCCTGTTTCTCGGGAATATCCGCGCGGCCATCATCACGGCGCTGGTGATTCCGCTGTCGATGCTGTTTACCTTTACCGGCATGGTCAGCTATCGGATCAGCGCGAACCTGATGAGCCTGGGCGCGCTGGACTTCGGCATCATCGTCGACGGCGCGGTGGTGATCGTCGAGAACTGCGTGCGGCGACTGGCCCATGCGCAGGCGCATCGCGGCAGGCCGCTGACCCGGTCGGAGCGCTTCGAAGAGGTGTTCGCCGCCGCGCGCGAGGCGCGGCGGCCGCTGCTGTTCGGCCAACTGATCATCATGATCGTCTATCTGCCGATCTTTGCGCTGACCGGCGTGGAAGGCAAGATGTTCCACCCGATGGCGTTCACCGTGGTGCTGGCCTTGCTGGGGGCGATGCTGCTGTCGGTGACGTTCGTGCCGGCCGCCGTCGCGCTGTTCATCGGCGAGCGCGTCGCCGAGAAGGAAAACCGGCTGATGGCATGGGCGAAGCGGCGCTATGCGGTCTGGCTGGAGCGGTCGCTGGCGAATGCGCCGGTCGTGCTGACCTTTGCCGGCGTAGCCGTCGTGCTTTCGCTGGCCATGGCGTCCCGACTCGGCAGCGAGTTCATTCCCAATCTGAACGAGGGCGATATCGCGATCCAGGCCCTGCGCATTCCCGGCACGAGCCTGTCGCAGTCGGTCGAGATGCAGAAGCAGCTCGAAACGACGCTGATGGCGAAATTCCCCGAGATCGAGCGCGTGTTTGCGCGTACCGGCACCGCGGAGGTGGCGTCCGACCCGATGCCGCCCAATATCTCCGACGGCTACATCATGCTGAAGCCGCGATCCGAATGGCCGCAGCCGGCCAGGACACGCGAGGCGCTGCTCGAAGCGATGCAGGATGAGGTCGCCAGGCTGCCGGGCAACCGCTACGAGTTCTCGCAGCCGATCCAGCTGCGCTTCAACGAGCTGATCTCGGGCGTTCGGTCCGACGTCGCGGTCAAGATCTTCGGCGACGATCAGGCGGTGCTCGACCGGACCGCCGAACGCATTGCGGCGGTGCTGCGGGACGTGCCCGGCGCATCCGAGGTCAAGGTCGAGCAGACTACCGGCCTGCCGATGCTGACCGTCGGCATCGACCGGCACAAGGCGGCGCGCTACGGGCTCAATCTGGCCGATATCCAGGACGCCGTGGCGATCGCCATCGGCGGCAAGGAGGCGGGCATTTTCTACCAGGGCGATCGGCGCTTCGACATCATCGTGCGGCTGCCCGATACGGTCCGGCAGGACATCGAGGCGCTGCGCCGGCTGCCGATCGCATTGCCCAAGGGCGGAGGGGCCGATGCTCGAGTCAGCTATATCCCGCTGGCCGAGGTCGCGACGATCGAGATCGCGCCCGGCCCGAACCAGATCTCGCGCGAGAACGGCAAGCGGCGCGTCGTCGTCAGCGCCAATGTCCGCGGCCGCGATATCGGCAGCTTCGTGCCCGAAGCGCGGGCCGCGATCGACAAGGCGGTCAGCGTGCCGGCCGGCTACTGGCTGGGCTGGGGTGGCACCTACGAGCAGTTGCGCTCGGCCACGGCCCGGCTGCAGATCGTCGTGCCGGTCGCCTTGCTGCTGGTCTTCGTGCTGCTGTTTGCGATGTTCAACAACATCAAGGACGGCATGCTGGTGTTTACCGGCATTCCGTTTGCGCTGACCGGCGGCATCCTGGCGCTGTGGCTGCGCGGCTTGCCGCTGTCGATCACCGCGGCGGTCGGCTTTATCGCGCTGTCGGGCGTCGCGGTGCTCAACGGCCTGGTGATGCTGTCGTTCATCCGCACGCTGCGCGACGAAGGCAAGCCGCTCGACGAGGCGATCCGGCTCGGCGCGCTGACGCGGCTGCGGCCGGTACTGATGACGGCGCTGGTTGCCTCGCTGGGCTTCGTGCCGATGGCGATCGCCACCGGCACCGGCGCCGAGGTGCAACGGCCGCTCGCCACCGTGGTGATCGGCGGCATCCTGTCATCGACGGCGCTGACGCTGCTGGTGCTGCCGGTGCTGTATCGGCTCGCGCATCGGCGCGATGCGGTGGTGCCGGCCGCTGCCGTGCCGCACTCCGCCTGATTGTTGGAGTCCATTGGAAACACAAGCCAATGGCGGCCGGATTGTCCGCTCCGGCCGCCATCGACAGAATGGGCTCCATCGCGGCCGGGGTGCCGCAGTGGCGGAGAGAGACATGACGAAGCGAATCATCGAAGAGGGGCAGCCGGGGCCGGCAGTTGCCGGGATGTCCGATGGATTGGTGGGGCAGCAGCACGCCGCTGGCGCGCGCTTTGAACCCGTCTCCTATCTGCTGCTCCGCGTCGTCTTCGGCATCGTGATGATGACCCACGGCCTTCCCAAGCTGCTCGGCACCAGTCACGGCTCGATGGCCGATCCGATGGCGGGCGCGACGCGGCTGATTGCCGAGGTGCTGCATCTGCCCGGCGCGCCGGTGCTCGCGTGGCTGGTGGCCGTGCTGGAGACCTTCGGCGGTGCGATGCTGGTGGCCGGGGCATGGACCCGGCCGCTTGCCGCGCTGATGACGGTGCAGATGATCGCGATCTGCTATATCCACCGCCAGCACTTCGCGTGGATCGACCGGGGCATCGAATATCCGCTGGTGCTGCTGGCCGTGGTGCTGCTGATCGCGGCGCGAGGCGGCGGAGCGTGGTCGGTCGATGCCGCGCTGCAGGCGCGCCGGCGGGCCTAGAGCAGGCCGGCACGGCCCGGCGCGGCCCGGCGGCAGCGCGCCGCCACGGCAAGGAAAGGAAAGGATTGACCGCCGCCCGATCGATCTGTTAATTCTGCCGGACCTTCAATGCAGATCGATCCCAACGGCATGGACCGCTTCGACGCCTTGCAACTGTTTACCCGCATCGTGGAGCTCGGCAGCTTCTCCGGTGCAGCCAATGCGCTCAATATCCCGCGCGCCACGGCCACGCATGCGATCAAGGAACTGGAGGCGCGGCTCGGCGCCCGGCTGCTGGAACGCACCACGCGCCAGGTCCGGCCCACGCTCGACGGCCAGGCGTTCTACGAGCGCAGCAAGCGCGTGCTCGCCGAACTCGAGAATGCCGAGACCTCGCTGAGCAGCCACGCCACCGATCCGCGCGGCACGCTGCGGCTCGATCTGCATGGCACGCACGCGGCGATGATCATCCTGCCGCGCATCGGCGAATTCCATCAACGCTATCCGCATATCGAGCTGGCGATCAGCAGCGGCGACCGGTTGGTCGATCTGATCGGCGAGGGCATCGATTGCGTGGTCCGGGCCGGCGTGCCGCGCGAGTCCTCGCTGGTGGCGCGACGGCTCGCCAACCTGGCCGAGGTGATCTGCGCCAGCCCGTCCTATCTGGACCGGCACGGCGTGCCCCGCCACCCGGACGAACTCGCCCGGCATCAGGGCGTGGGCTTTTTCGCCCGCAATCACGATTACCGCTATCCGTTCACCGTGCGCGTTGATGGCGAGGTGGTCGAATACCAGCCACGCGGCTGGATCACCGTCAGCGACGCCGAGTGCTATACGCAGGCCGGGCTGGCCGGCTGCGGTTTGATCCAGGTGCCGCGCTTCCGCATCGAGGACCATCTGCGCACGGGCCGGCTGGTGCAGGTGCTGGCCGATTGGCCATGTCCGGAGCTGCCGGTGTCGGTCATGTACACCTCGCAGCGCCAGTTGGCGCCGCGGGTGCGGGTCTTTGTCGACTGGGTGTCGGCGCTGTATGAAGAGCGCTTCGGGCCGGTGCGGGCCGGCGCATCGTCGCGGCGGCGGGCGTCATGACGATGGCGCTGGATGACCGTCCTGACTGTCCGGCACGACCGTCCTGAAACGACCATCCCGAAACGACCCTACTGATCGACCGTCCTGACCGACCGTCCCGAAGGACCGCCCTTGACGACCCTCCGCGTCAATGCGCCGCCGCCACGGCACGCTGAAACGACACCGCGGTATGCCGCATCGCGTCGCGCACGGCGGCGACCGAGCGGTTGTCGTCATCGGCCTTGCGGGTCACCATCGACAGCGTCAGCACCGGCGCCGCGCGGCCGAGCCGGACGATGCGTACCGGATATCCCTGCAGCACCACGGGGTCCGGTGACTGCACGATCGACACGCCCAGTCCCGCGCTGACCATGGCCACGATGGCCGGCGCGCTGTCGAATTCCACGGTGCCACGGATCTCCGGCACATGGTTGCCGACATACTGCGCTGCCAGCGCGCCCGACACGGTATTGCGGTCGTAGCGGATCCAGTCGTACAGGCGGAACAGCGACGCCACATTGCTTTCCATCGCGCCCGGCGGAGCGATCAGCACCAGTTCGCGGCGCAGCATCGGCGTCCAGCGCAAGCGCGCGGTTCCGCCCGAGGGCGGTTGCGCGACCAGCGCGGCATCGAGCTCGCCGGCCTTGACCGAGGCGGTCAGGGTACTGCTGCGGCCGCGTTCCAGCCGCAATTCGAGCCGAGGATGGCGCTCCCGCACGAAGCGCACGATGCCAGGCAGCAGCACCGGCTGCAACGATTCGATGATTCCCAGACGCACCACGCCTTCCACCGCAATGCTGTTGCCCGCGCGCAGGGCCTCCAGGTTCTGCAGTGCCTGCTGCATCGTCTCCGAAACCTGATGAGCCAGGCGATTGGGGCGCGCCTGCAGTCCCGAGCGGTCGAACAGCGGCCTGCCCAGATACTGCTCCAGCTGCTTCATCTGCATGCTGACGGCGCTCGGGGTCACGTTGGCCTGCCGCGCCGCGGCGGCGAAGGTGCCCGTCTCCAGCACGGCGGCAAGCGTATGGAAGGTCTCGATCTTCATCAAAAATCCTTATGAAGCATCTCAAATAAGTTCGCTTTTCTCATCATACGCCGGCTCGCTAGACTTGTTCCCAACGTATCGAACAACATGTGGAGGAGTCCCGATGGCAGTCACCGCCGCAACCGAACCCGCGCAACGCGCGCAACGTCCGCAGCCCTGGACGGCGCGGCAGGCCAGCGACGACCGCTCCTGGGTCCTGCGATTGAACGCGGCGCAGGTCCAGGGCATGCGCGAGGCACTGGCCCATGCCAAGGCCGTCAACAAGCCGCTGCTGGAGATGGAGCAGGCCGATTTCCCGCTGAACGACGCCGCGCGCGACGTGCTGCGGCAAGCCATCGACACCACGCAGGGCCGCTGGGGCATGTGCCTGCTCAAGGGCTTCCCGGTCGACGAGTGGACCGAGCAGGAGGCAAGGCTCGCTTACTGGGGCATGAGTCTGCATATGGGTGTGGCTCGCACGCAGAACCGCGCCAGCGAGATCATGAACGACGTGCGCAACGAAGGCGGCGAGTACAAGGTCAAGGGCGGCCGCGGCTACAACACCAATGCGGGACTCGACTTCCACCAGGATTCCTGCGATGTGGTCGGCCTGCTGTGCCGCCGCACGGCCAAGGCGGGCGGCACCAGCAAGGTGATCAGCTCGATCGCGCTGTACGACGAGGTCCAGCGCCGCCGCCCGGACCTGATCCCGGTGCTCAAGGGCACCTTCTTCCATAGCTACCAGGGCACGCAGGACCCGAGCCAGCCGCCGTATTACCGCTGCCCGATCTTCGGCAGCCATCCCGAGTACTTCGCGGCGCGCACCAACCGCAAGAACACCGTGGCCGCGCAGCGCGACTTTCCCGAACTGCCGCGCTTGGGCCCGCAGCAGATCGCGGCGCTCGATCTGCTGGACGAGCTGATGCCAAGCGAGCTGCTGTGCTACACGATGGAGCTGGAGCAGGGCGACATGCAGCTGCTGAACAACTACGTCACGTTGCATTCGCGCACGCCGTTCGAGGACCATGACGAGCCCGACCGCAAGCGCCATCTGTTCCGGCTGTGGCTGGCCGTGCCCGGCTCGCAGCCGCTGCCCGA
>Ga0065721_10049665_pt1 | contig 29378 bp, 30 predicted proteins | sample Mesricmetagenome_FD_59108 | JGI IMG/M metagenome (GOLD analysis project Ga0065721, IMG submission 59108) | Mesophilic microbial community from rice straw/compost enrichment Sample: eDNA_1 v2 (version 2) | ecosystem: Engineered > Solid waste > Grass > Composting > Bioreactor | place: USA: Davis...
GCGCTTCGGCGCAGGCTTCGCGTCCAGCGCCGCCAGGGTCTGGCTCATGATCTCGACATGGGCGGCGTCGGACGGGACGGGGGCGGACTTGCGCCGTCGCTGCGGCGTGACGCTGCCGGCGACGCGGCTCCAGATGCGGCGGTCCTCGGGCGTCAGGCCGTCCGGATCGCGCGCATCGGCGCCCCGGCCCGGGCCCGGCCGCCGTTTCATGCCGCCTCGTCGTCCTCAGGAAACTCGGCCGGGCCGGGCTCATGGGCCAGGAGATCGCCGGGCTGGCACTCCAGCTCGCGGCACAGGGCGTCCAGGGTGGAGAAGCGCACGGCGCGCGCCTTGCCGGTCTTCAGGATCGACAGATTGGCCACCGTCACCCCCACCCGGTCGGCGAGCTCGGTGAGCGACATGCGGCGTTCGACGAGAACGCGGTCGAGCTGGACGCGGATGGCCATGCGAAATCCTAGCGGAAACGGGTCAGATCGTCAGTTCGGATTCACGGCGCAGGCGCGCGCCCTCGCGGAACACCTCCGCCAGAACGAAGACGATCAGCACGGAAAAGATCGGGGTCAGCAGCTCGCCGATCCCCTGCGGCTCCATCACGCCGGGAGCCAGGCGGGCGGCGACGAAGCCTTGCGCCAGCCAGACGCCGCCGGTCACCACCGCGAGCGTCAGGCCGATCTGGCGCAGGCGGCGGACGTTGTCCGGATGGAACGGGTCGCCGATCGTCAGGGTCCGGAAGATGCGGCGCAGGCTGCGCAGGATCAGCATGAAGCCGCCGAAATAGGCGGTGATCGCGCCCAGGCCGAACAGCAGCAGCATGCGCGTGAGCGGCAGCTGGCGCCCGCCGGAATCCCCGCTGACGGTGACGTTGAGATTGTCCAGGGGAATGAAGATGGCCGCCAGCAACAGCAGCAGCAGCACGCCGGTGATCAGGGCCAGCAGCACATAGGCCACATCCAGCGCCACCTTGAGCACGCTGGAGACGGAGCCGGGCCCCAGGCCGCGGACGGCGCTCAGGAAGGCCGGAGATAGCGCCTCGTCTCGCTTCAGCGGGTTTCGCGGCGGGAGCAGGCGCATCGGCATCGGCCTTTCAGGCCGGAGAGAAGGGCGCGAGGGCCGCGCGGGGTCCGGCGAACCCGCGCGCGGCTTCATACATCGCGGTCTTCATCGAGATCGTCAAAGCTCTCTTGATCGATGGAAGGGTGATCCGGGGATCGATCAGAAGGCCTGGACCAGGATGGCGACCAGGGCGGTCGGCAGGGCGGCGATCAGAACCGTGTTGACAAAGGCGGCGCCGAGCTTGTCGAGCCAGACCGAGGCGTTCATCGTATGCATCGTGTTTCTCCGTTTGATCCTGTGGGGCGATTTTCGCCCCGATTGATTGTTTGCCGCATGATTGGTTCGGGCTTTTCCGAAGTCCGGAACGTTGCGACCCCCGTTCCTGATGTTCACAAGATAGGTCATGCCCAGTGGAAAATCACGTTACATATCGTTTAACGATATTAAACTTTGGCAATGGACTGTTTCAGGGGCGTGATCGGCCATGAATCTCAAGCTTATCAAGGGCATGCGGCTGGTCGCCGCCACCCACAACCCCGGCAAGGCGCGCGAGATCGCCGCGCTGCTGGACGGGAATTACGAGATCGTCACCGCGGGCGACCTGAACCTGCCCGAACCCGACGAGACCGAGAGCACCTTCACCGGCAACGCCATGCTGAAGGCGCGGCACGCCGCGACCCTGTCGGGCGAGGTCTGCCTGGCGGACGATTCCGGATTGTCGGTCGCCGCGCTTGACGGCGCGCCGGGCATCTTCTCGGCGCGGTGGGCGGGGCCGTCCAAGGACTTCGCCCTGGCCATGCGCAAGGTCGAGGAGCGGCTGGAGGAGATCGGATCGCCGGATCGCAGCGCCTGGTTCACCTCGGCCCTGGCGGTCGCCTGGCCGGACGGGCCGTGCGTGGTCGTGGAGGGCGTGGTCCGCGGCCAGCTGACCTTCCCCCCGCGCGGGGATCGCGGCTTCGGTTACGATCCGATCTTCATTCCCGAGGGCCAGACGCTGACCTATGGCGAGATGGACCCCGATGCCAAGGAGGCCGACAGCCACCGCGCCCGCGCCTTCGCCCAGCTCCGGGCCGCCCTGATTGACTGACGCCCTCGATCCCGGTTCGGACGTCGCCCTCTACGTCCACTGGCCCTATTGCGCGCGCATCTGCCCCTATTGCGACTTCAACGTCGTGCGTGATCGGGGACGGGGCGCGGAGCAGGCGGCCCTGATCGAGGCGGTTCTCAGGGATCTGGAGGCCCAGGCCGCCCTGACGGGGCCGCGCCGCCTGGCCTCGGTCTTCTTCGGGGGCGGCACGCCCTCGCTGATGGCGCCGCAGGCGGTCGCGACCGTGCTGGATCGGGCGCGAGCGCTGTTCCCGCCGCGCGGCGACATCGAGATCACCCTGGAGGCCAATCCCACCGATGCGGAGGCGGATCGCTTCGCCGCCCTGGCCGAGGCCGGGATCAACCGACTGTCGATGGGGGTGCAGGCCCTGGACGACGCCGCTCTGGCCTTTCTGGGCCGCAATCATTCGGCCGGGGAGGCCCTGCGCGCCGTCGCCCTGGCGCGGCGGGTCTTTCCGCGCCTGTCCATCGACCTGATCTACGCCCGGCCCGGCCAGACGGTCGCCGACTGGTCCAGGGAGCTGACCACGGCCCTGGACCTGGGCTTCGAGCATGTCTCGCCCTATCAGCTGACGATAGAGCCGCAGACGGCGTTCGGCCGGGCTGTGCGGCGCGGAACCCTGATCCCGCCCGACGAGGACCGGGCCGCCGCCCTCTACGAGGCCACGCAGGCGGTTCTGGGGACGGCTGGCTTTCAGGCCTATGAGGTGTCGAACCATGCGCGGGGGACGGCGGCCCGTTCGGCGCACAACCTGCATGTCTGGCGCGGCGGCGACTATCTGGGCCTGGGCCCCGGCGCGCACGGCCGACTGACCCTGGACGGGGTTCGCACGGCCACGGTCGCCCATCGCCGGATCGCGGACTACATCGAAGGCGTGGCCAACGGTTCGCCCTGGGCCGAGCGCGAGGCCCTGTCGCCGGCCGACGCCGCCGAGGAACGCCTGCTGCTGGCCTTGCGCACCTCGGAGGGCGCGCCGATCGGCCTGCTGGCGCCGCTGAACCTGGCGCCCGAGGCGGGCCCGGCGGCCGATCTGATCGCGGACGGCTTCCTGGCCCTGGCCGACGGCCGGCTGGCCGCCACCGCCCGGGGGCGACCCGTGCTGGACGGCGTGCTGAAGGCCCTCCTGACCTGACGATCAGCGCCGGCGCAAACCCAGCATGCCCAGCCATCCCCCGCTGGTCAGCAACGCCACGTCCAGCAGCGCCAGCGGGAGGGGGGTGGAGGCCGGCGCGGCGATGAAGCGCGGCGCCCATCGCGGTCCGAACTTGGCCTTGTAGCTGCGCAGCCCCTGGAAGCCGTAGAGGGCGCCGCCCTCCTCGAACACCAGGGCGCCCACGCGCGCGAACACCGGGGCCAGCCGTCGGTCCTCCAGCCCCGCCAGCGGCGCCATGCCCAGGTCGAAGCGGCCCACGCCCTGCCCCTGGGCCCACTGGATGCACCGCAGGAATAGATAGTCCATCACCCCGTGCGGCGCGTCGGGGCGGTGGCGCATCAGGTCGACCGCCGCCTCGCCGGGCGCGACCAGCAGGTTGGCGAAGGCCGCGATCCGCCCGTCCTGACGCACCACCGCCAGCGGCGCCAGGTCCAGGTAGCCGATGTCGAACCGTCCCATGGAGAAGGCCTTCTCCTGGCCGTTGTGCAGGCCCAGCCAGGCGTCGGACACCGCCTTCAGCTCGGCCTCCAGCGGCCGGGCCGATCCCGGCGGCAGCACTTCGAACGTCGCGCCCTCGCGCTCGGCGCGGTTCAGGGCGGTGCGCAGGTTCTGGCGGCTTCGGCCCTCTATCGAGAAGGTCGCGGTGTCCACCACGGCGGTTTCCCCGACCTTGCGCACGGCCAGGCCCATCGTCGCCAGCTCGCCCAGCATTTCGGTTCCAACCGAATAGAAGACGGCTGCGCCGCCATAGCTGTCGGCCATCTCGGCGAAGGCCCAGAGCAGGTCCTGCCGCTCCTCGGCCGCCCCGGCGGGCTCGCCCATGGCGATCCAGCGCCGTCCCCGCACGCGGTAGGCCAGCAGGCTGCGGCCCGAGGGGCTGAACAGCAGGGCCTTGTCGCCGAGCAGGGCCAGCCAGGCCTCCGGCGTCGCGACCTCGGCCGTTTCCAGCACGGCGCGGGCGCGGGCCAGCTCCGGCGCGCTGGCCGGGCCGTGATCGTGCGCGCCGGGCGAGCCGAGCAGCGATCGGCCCGCCACCACCAGGGTCAGCACCGCCAGGGCCAGGCCGGCGCGAAGGAAGCCCGAAGCCTGGCGGTCGGTGATGAAGCGCCACCACAGTTCGTCGGAATAGGCCACGTCCCGATAGGCGAAGAGGCCCAGCCACAGCATGGCCCCGACCACGGCGACCAGCAGCAGCAGCCAGGCCGGCCGCAGGGGCTCGCTGAGCCGCGAGCGGCGGTTGAAGGCGTCGCGGCAGGGCGCCAGCAGGGCCGCGACCAGGACCAGATCGACCGACTCCTCCCAGTCCAGCCCCTTCAGCAGCGAAAAGACGGCCCCGATGCCCAGCACCGCCAGCGCCGCCCAATAGGCGCCGCGCCGCCGTCGCCACAGGCCCGCCGACAGGAGCAGCAGCAGAAAGCCCGCGATGCTGGCCACCAGGTGCGACAGGTCGATCAGCAGGGGCGAGACCACGCCGGTCAGCCGCCGCATCCGCTCGTCGAGCTCGGGCGTCACCGCCGAGACTAGCATCAATCCGCCCGCCGCGAAGGCCAGGACGGCGAACAGCTGGGGCGTCAGCTCATAGACCAGGCCGAACAGCCGGCGGGTCAGACGCAGGGCGTGGGAAGGACGGCGCGGCACATCGGCTCCGATTCGAAGACCCGCAGTCTAGACCATGAATCGGCCAACTGCGGCGGTCCCGAGGTCATTTCGGGGCGGCTGAAACAATCCGAAACATCGCGGATTACCTCTTTGCGGGCGCCGGGCCCGCGTAACCGGGGAAACCCCATGACCTTCAAGACCGCCCTGCTGATCAGCGCCGCCGGCGCCCTGTTCGCCGCCGCGCCCGCCGTGGCGCAGGAAACCATGACGCCCGCCCAGGAGCCCGCCGCCGCGGCCGCGCCTCAACAGCAGAGCCTGCAGCTGACGCCGGGCGCCGCCGTTCGCGGGCCGGACGGCGAACTGGGCAAGCTCGAAGGCGTGCAGAGCAACGCCCAGGGCGATCAGGAGCTGACGGTGCGCGGCGCGGACGGCCAGCTGCGCGCGGTGCCGCTGGGCGGCATCCGTCAGGACGGCGCCGATGTGGTGGTCGCCTACACCAAGGCCGAATACGACGCCGCCTCGCCCATCGCCGGAGCCGCGCCTGCGCCCGCGGCCGACCCCGCCGCCGGAACGATGCCGGGCACGACCCCGACGACGACCGAACCGGCCGATCCGTCGGCGACGCCCGATCCGATGGCGCCGCCCGCGGAACCCGATCAGCCGCAGCGCTGATCTAGGGCCAAAGAAGAAGGGGCGGCTCGATGAGCCGCCCCTTTTCACTATGCCGGTCTGTCCGGACCGATCAGGCGCGTCGCTTGACCAGGCCGAGCAGGAACAGCAGCAGGCAGGCGCCCAGGAAGGCGACCAGCAGCGTCACGAAATTGAACCCGCCCACCGGCGTGCCGAGCAGGTTGTTGGCGATGAAGCCGCCGATCAGGGCGCCGACCACGCCGACGATCAGGTTGGTCAGCAGGCCGTGATTGCGCCCCATGACCTTTTCCGCCAGCCAGCCGGCGACGATGCCGATGACCAGCCATCCGATAATTCCCAAGCCCATCCGTCTATCCTTCCATTCAAAAGCTGAGCTGCTGCCTAAATGCGCGACCGCCCGCACGGTTGCCTGGGGGGCGGATATCGCCAGAGAGGCGACCTCGGCACGGCGCTTGCCGCCTGGCGGGCGAGCCGTCCCGTTCCGGGACGCGCGCCTGACGAGGATTTCGGACATGGCCACCGACATCGACCTTCACCTCGGCCGCCGGCTTCGCCGCCGTCGGCGTCTCCTGGGCCTGACGCAGCAGCAGCTGGCGGTCCAGGTCGGCATCCGCTTCCAGCAGATCCAGAAGTACGAATGCGGCGCCAACCGCATCTCGGCCGCCCGGCTGTGGCAGCTGGCCGAAGCGCTGGAGACCCCGATCGGCTATTTCTACGAAGGCATGGGCGAAGCCCTGGCCGGCAAGCCGAGCGCCGCCTCGCGCGAGGTCTTCTCGCGGCGCGAGACGCTGGACCTGATCCAGGCCTTCTATCAATTGGACGAAAGCCCGCGCCGCCGGCTGCTGGACCTGGCCAAGTCGCTGAACGGCGGCGACGCGGCGGCCTGACGGCCCGCTCTCCCGGCGGTTCTTTGGGGGCGCCCACGCCGCGCGAAGCGGGCTAAGGAGCGCCATGACCGAATTCGAAGCCTTCGCCATCGAACTGGCGCGCGAGGCCGCGCGCGTGACCCTGCCCTTCTTCCGCTCGGACCTGGGCCATGAGGACAAGGGCGGGCCGGGCGGCTTTGATCCGGTCACCGAGGCGGACCGGCAGGCCGAGGCGGCCATCCGCCGCCGGATCGCCGAACGCTATCCCGACCACGGCGTGATCGGCGAGGAATACGGCGAGGACCGGCCGGACGCCGACCATGTCTGGGTCCTGGACCCGATCGACGGGACCCGCGCCTTCATCTCCGGCCTGCCGCTGTGGACCACGCTGATCGCGCTGAGGATCGAGGACGCCCCGCGCGTCGGCGTGATCGCCCAGCCCTATCTGGACGAGATCTTCCTGGGCGGTCCCTCGGGCGCCCGCCTGCTGCGCGGCGAGACCGACGCGCCCCTGCGGACCCGATCCTGCGAGCGGCTGACCGAGGCGGTGATCTCCACCACCGATCCGGACATCTTCACCGGCGCGGAACTGGGCGCCTGGACCCAGGTGCGGGCCGCCGCGCGCCTGGCGCGGCTGGGCTGCGACGCCTACGCCTACGCCATGGTGGCCGCCGGGCGGATGGACCTGGTCGCCGAAGCCGGCCTGAAGCCCTGGGACTGGTCCGCCCTGGTCCCGGTGATCGAGGCGGCCGGCGGCAAGGTCGTCGACTGGCGCGGCCGGGCGCCGGGCGCGGACGGGCAGGTCCTGGCTGTCGGCGACGAACGCCTGATCGACCAGGCCCTGGTCACCCTGCGCCGGGCGGCGCTTTAGCCGTCAGGCCTCGCCCGGGGCGGCGACGCGGGCGGCGGGGTTCTCGACCAGGGGCGTCTCGACGAGCGGCGCGACCTGATCGGCCAGGGCGTCGAACTCGCTCAGGAAGACGCCGCGCCGCTCGTCCGTCTCCATGATCACCTCGTGCCGGGCGCCGGGAACCTCGACATAGCGTCCCCGCTCCAGCCGCTTGGCCGCCCACAGGCTGGTCTGCTTCCACACCAGGTCGTCCAGGTCGGCCTGGACGACGGTGACGGGAATCCTGACCGATTTCAGCGCCCGGGGCTTCAGCGCCCGTTCGCCCGCATCCACGGCGAAGGCCAGCCAGCCGTAGGTCGGCCCGCCGACCGCCAGGTGCGGACAGGCGTAGAGCTGCTGGCGCCACATCTCGTAGCGGCCCTCGTCCGAAGTCAGGCGGTTGCCTTCGAACTCCTGGGCGAAGGGATCGTCAGCGTCGTCCAGCACATAGTCGCCGGCCTTGCCGTGGCGGATGTTCCAGCGCAGGGCCAGCTTGACCGACCACATAGACCGCTTGCCGGTCTTGACCCGAAGCATGGGGCTGGACAGCAGGGCGGCGGCGAACCGCTCCTCGCCGTTCTCCAGCGTCAGCAGGTTCAGGCAGGCGCCCATCGAATGGCCGACCATGATCCAGGGCTTGGGCATGCGCGCCTGATAGGCGTCCAGCAGCCGGCCGTAGTCGTCCAGGAACTCCTCGACCGCCCGCGCATGGCCCTTCAGGCGATCGGGCAGCAGGCGCGCCGACAGGCCCTGGCCACGCCAGTCATGGGCCAGCACGCACCAGCCCCGGGCCAGCAGATTGCCGATCAGCTCGTAGTATTTCTCGATCGGCTCGGTGCGGCCGCCGCTCAGGACCACGGTGCCGCGCGGCGTCTGGGCCACCAGCGGCGACGGCGTCCACAGGGCGGCGCGCAGGCGCATCCCGCCCGCGCCGCGAAACCAGTCGCCCTGACCGCCGGGGGGCGGCGCGGCGCCGGGCACAGCCATCAGCGGGGCGTTGGCGGCGAAGGCTTGGGCGCGGTTCACTCCGGCTTCCTGAATCTCAAGGTCATGCGGTCGCTCTCGCCGATCGCATCGTACTTGGCGCGGTCGAAGGCGGAATCGGCAGGTTCGCCGCGCGGCGCCGTTAGGCGCAGCGGCGGCAGGGTGTCGACGCCGAAGGGGTGGTCCTTGGTGTCGGCGTCGTTGGCGTTGATCTCGGAGGCGGCGACGAAGACGAAACCGGCCTCGGCGGCCAGCTGCCGGACGAACGCCTCCTGCACATATCCGTTCGCCGCGACGGGGTCCTGATCCTCTTCGGGCCCCAGGCGGTGCTGCTCGACCCCCAGCACCCCGCCGGGCTTCAGGGCGGCGTAGGCGTCGGCGAAGGCCTTTTCCGCGACGCCGGCGGCCATCCAGGCGTGCACCGTGCGCATGAACAGCACCAGGTCGGCCGTTCCTGCAGGCGCGGCCGGGCCGCTGGTCGCACCAAAGGTCGTGAACTGCGGCTCGCCATACAGACGCCGATCCGAAGAGAAGCGGCTGCGGAAGGCGGCGTTCAGGGCGACCTGGGCCGGATCGGCCGTGGGTCTCTCGGGGAACAGGGCGCCGATGTAGGTCCCTTCTCCCCGGGCCAGATAGGGGGCCAGGATTTCGGCGTACCAGCCGCCGCCCGGCCAGAACTCGACCACCGTCATGGCCGGCTGCAGGCCGAAGAAGCGCAGCGTCTCCATCGGATGGCGCCAGGCGTCACGCGCCTTGTCCCGGGCCGAGCGCCAGGGGCCGGCGACGGCCCACTCCAGCGATCCCTCCGGCGGGCCCTGGGGCGTCGGGGGGGCTTCGGCCTTGCGCTCGCCGCGACCGCAGCCGGAGACGCCCGTCAGGACCAGGGCGGCGGCCCCGGCCAGCATCGTCCGGCGGGACGCGCCGCCCTGGCTCGCTGGAAGATCAGCCATCGCATACCCTTGCGGAACGTCGGCCCCCGCGCCCGACAGACTTCGGCCCGGACGGGCTTAATCAGGTTCGCCGCCGGGGTCAAAAGCGCGCACGCGCCTGTGATCGCCCGGCTCGGGATCATTCGGGCTTGCGCAGGCGCAGGGTCATGCGGTCGCTTTCGCCGATGGCGTCATATTCGGCCCGCTGCGCCGGCGTCAGGGGGTTCGCGCCGTCGCGCCCCGCCGACTGGCGGGTGGGCGGCAGGGTCCAGACGCCGAAGGGATGGTCGTGATCATCCTTCGGATTGGCGTTCAGCTCGCTGCGGGCGTCCAGAACGAAGCCGGCGTCCTGGGCGGCCTTGATGACATAGCTTTCCGACACATAGCCGGTCGGCGCCGTCTCGACCGGGTTCAGGCCCTCGGCGCTGCGGTGCTGTTCGACCGCCAGGATCCCGCCCGGCTTCAGCGCCCGGAAGAAGGCCTGGAGGTAGGGCTCGGTGCGGCCGGCGCGCTGCCAGTTGTGGAAGGCGCGGGCCACCAGGATCAGGTCGGCGCTTCCGTCCTCCACGCCCATGCCCTCCAGCGGCCGGTTGACGGGGACGTAGCGCCCGCCGGTCGCGGCGGCGTAGGGCTCGAGGATGTGCCGCCACCAGCTGGCGCCGCCCGGCTCGATCTCCACCACGGTCATGCCGGGACGCAGGCCCCAGAACGTCAGGCTCTCGTACGGGTGACGCCAGGCGTCGCGGGCCCGGTCGGCCTCGGGCCGGCTCGGGGACGCCACGGCCGTCTTCAGCGCCTCGTCCTCCTGAAGCGTCGGCATCGCGCCGGAAAGCGCCGAGCGCGGCGGGGTCCATGCGCCCTCGGTCTGGGCGACGGCGGGCGCGGCGGCCAGCAGGGCGAGGGCGGCGAGGGCGACGGAACGCAGGGCGGGGCGCATGAGCAGATCTCCACGGTTCGCCCATCCATAGGGCCGCCCTGCCCGAGCGCCAAACCGGGAGACCGGCGCGTTTCGCCGCACCGGCCCTTGACGCCCGTTTCCGGCCTCCCATCTGACATCGCGAGAGCGCCGATCCCGGGCTCTCCAGACCCGTCGGGGCCGCTACCGGGCCGAAGGATCTGACCCCCATCCGTCCGGGCCAAACCGCCGGGCGGCTCAACCTTGCTGATCCTCAGGAGGATGCTGATGCGTACCTATGATTTCACCCCGCTGTACCGTTCGGCCGTCGGCTTCGACCGTCTGGCCAACCTGCTGGAAAGCGCCGCGCGCACCAGCCAGGACACGGGCTATCCGCCCTACAACATCGAAACGACCGGCGAGAACGCCTACCGCATCGAGATCGCCGTCGCGGGCTTCACCCCCGACGAGCTGAACATCGAGGTGAAGGAAAACCTGCTCACCGTCACCGGCCGCAAGACCGCCAACGACGATGCGACGCAGAAGACCTATCTGCACCGCGGCCTGGCCGAGCGCGACTTCGAGCGCCGCTTCCAGCTGGCCGACTATGTGGTGGTGACCGACGCCAACCTGGTCAACGGCCTGCTGTCGATCGCGCTGAAGCGTGAACTGCCCGAAGCGCTGAAGCCCCGCCGCATCGAGATCGGCGCCGGCACGCCGCTGATCGAAGGCAAGGCGGAAAAGAAGGCCAAGGCGGCCTGATCCGCCTTCAGGCGAACCCCGGAAAGGGCGGCGTTCGCGCCGCCCTTTTTGCTGTGGTCAGTCCTCGCGGACGTGGGCCAGCCAGTCCTGGCTCTGCATCTCGTTGAGGCGCGACACGGTCCGTTCGAACTCGAAGGCGCCGACGCCCTCGGTGTACAGCGCCTCGGGCGGAGCGGCGGCCTGGACGATCAGCTTGGTTTTCGCCTCGTACAGCGCGTCGATCAGGGTCACCATCCGGCGCGCCTCCTGCGGATTGGCGGGCCCCAGCACCGGCACGCCTTCCAGGAACAGGGTGTGGAAGCGCCGGGCGATCGCCAGATAGTCCTGCGGCCCCAGCGGCCGCCCGCACAGCTCGGCGAAAGTCGCCCGCGCCATGCCGCCGACAGTGCGCTGGATCACCACCTCGCGGCCCAGCACCGCCAGCTGCGCCGGCTCCTCCGGCTCCCCGCCCTTCAGGTCGCGCCACAGGGCTTCGAAGCCGGCTCCGTCGTCCGGCCCGTGCCAGACCTGGGCCGACGCCATCCGATCCAGCCGCCAGTCGCGCCCGCCCGCCGTCTGGACCACCTCGCACTGGCGACGGATCAGGTCGATGAAGGGCAGGAAGAGCTGGCGGTTGATGCCGTTCTTGTAGAGGTCCTCGGGCGCGCGGTTCGAGGTGACCGCCAGGACCACCCGGCGCTCGAACAAGGCTTCGAACAGTCGGCCCAGGATCATGGCGTCGGCGATGTCGGTGACCTGAAGCTCGTCGAAGCACAGCAGCCGCGCCTCGGAGGCCAGAAGGTCCGCAATCGGCGGAATGGGGTCGTCGCCCTTATGCGCGCCGAACGCCGCCTTCCTGGCCCGGGCGTCGCCCTCGCGCCATTGCCGCACCAGGTCGTGGATCAGCGCCATGAAGGCGTGGAAGTGGGCGCGCTTCTTTCGCGGTTCCGGCGTCGCCGAATAGAACAGGTCCATCAGCATGGACTTGCCCCGCCCTGGCGGGCCGTAGAGATAGAGACCCTTCACCTCGGGCGCCCGCCCGAACAGCCCCTTGCGGCCCAGATCCGCCTCCAGCCGTTCCAGCGCCTGAAGCACCGGCTCCTGGGCCGGATCGGGAACCAGGACGCCCTCGTCGATGCGGATGTCGTAAGCGCTGCGGATACGGGACGTCATGGAGCTTTGCTTAAAGGCCGGACCAGCGAAAAGCGATTGCTTCGCGGCCCCGAACGCCTAAATGCAAGGCGCTTCTCTAAAAACACTGTCGCGCTGAAGCAGCGAGGCTCCGCGAGCCGAGCGTTGGCGCGTCCGAAGGACTGACAAAGATGGGTTATCGCGTCGCGATCGTCGGAGCCACGGGCAATGTGGGCCGCGAAATGCTGAACATCCTCGAGGAAGTGAACTTCCCGGTGGACGAGATTCACGCCATCGCTTCGCGCAAATCCAAGGGCGTCGAGGTCTCCTTCGGCGACCGCACGGTCAAGTGCCAGGACATCGAGCAGTTCGACTTCTCCAAGGTCGACATCGTGCTGATGTCGGCGGGCGGCGACGTGTCGCGCGCCTGGTCCGAGAAGATCGGCAAGGCCGGCCCCATCGTGATCGACAACTCCTCGGCCTTCCGCAAGGACCCCGACGTGCCGCTGATCGTGCCCGAGGTGAACCCGGACGCCGTCAAGCACGCCAGGAAGAAGAACATCATCGCCAACCCCAACTGCTCGACGGCCCAGCTGGTGGTGGCGCTGAAGCCGCTGCATGACGCCGCGAAGATCAAGCGGGCGGTGGTCTCGACCTACCAGTCGGTCTCCGGCGCCGGCAAGGAAGGCATGGACGAGCTGTGGAACCAGACCAAGGCCATCTACGGCCTGGGCGACGCCACGCCGAAGAAGTTCCCCAAGCAGATCGCCTTCAACGTCATCCCCTTCATCGGCGCCTTCCAGGACGACGGCTACACCGACGAGGAAGCCAAGATGTGGAACGAGACGCACAAGATGCTCGATCCCAACATCAAGCTGACCGTGACCTGCGTGCGCGTGCCGGTCTTCGTCGGCCACTCCGAGGCCGTGACGGTGGAGTTCGATCGCCCGATCGAGCCGGACGAGGCCCGCGCCATCCTGCGCGAGGCGCCCGGCGTGCTGGTCGTCGATAAGCAGGAACACGACGGCTACATCACCCCGGTCGACGCGGCCGGCGAGTTCGCCGTCTATGTCAGCCGCATCCGCAAGGACCACACGGTCGAGAACGGCCTCAGCTTCTGGGTGGTGTCGGACAACCTGCGCAAGGGCGCGGCCCTGAACGCGGTCCAGATCGCCCAACTGCTGGACGAGACCGGAACGATCCAGCCCTCGACCGGCTATCGCAGCCTGACCGTCTGATCTCCCTTTCGTCATCCTCCGGCCTCGAAGCGGGACCGGGGATGACGAGAGCAGAGCCTTCGTCCGCTCCCCCGGGCCGAAAGGATCCGCCGATGACCACCACCCCCGCCGACGGCCGGGCGGTCGCGACCGCCATCGCCTGCTACACCCTGTGGGGCCTGCTGCCGCTGCTGTTCATGGCCATGGCGGCCCATGGCTTCGCCGCGCCCGAAATCCTGGCGCACCGGGCGGTCTGGTCGGTGTTCGTCGCCGGACTGTTCCTGCTGCTGGCCGGACAATGGGGTGAGGCGAGACGGGTGCTGGCCCAGCCGCGAACCCTGGGCTGGCTGGTGCTGTCGGCGGCCATGATCGCGACGAACTGGAGCCTTTACGTCTTCGCGACCACCCACCACGCGACGCTGGAGGCCAGCCTCGGCTACTACATCAATCCGCTGCTCAACATGGCGGCGGGGGCGGTGCTGTTCCGTGAGCGGATCGACCGGCTGAGCGGCGCCGCCATCGCCCTGGCGGCCGTCGGGGTGGCGATCCAGACCGTGGCGCTGGGCCATGTGCCGGTCATCGGCCTGACGCTGGCCGTCACCTTCTGCGCCTATGCGGTGATCCGAAAGCGCGTGCCGGCCTCGGCCCAGACGGGGCTGTTCGTCGAGTGCCTGGTCCTGCTGCCGATCGGCGGCCTGTTCCTGGCGTGGCTGGCGACGCACGGCCAGGCGGTCGGCTTCTCGTCCCCGGCCGGCCTGGCGTGGGCGCTGGTGAACGGGCCGGCGACGGTCATTCCCCTGGTGCTGTTCGCCTGGTCCGCGCGGCGGCTGCCGCTGTCGACGGTGGGCTTCATCCAGTTCCTGGCGCCGACGCTGCAGTTCGCCTGCGGCGTCTGGGCCGGGGAGTCGCTGACGGCCCTGCGGGTGCTGTCCTTCGCCTTCATCTGGGCGGGCGCCGGCGTCTTCGCCCTGGCGGCCGCCCTTCGCAGCCGGGCCGCGCGCCAGGCGTTGAAGACGACGGCGGAACCGGCGTAGCGTCGCGCCTCTGACGGAGGCGAGGCCATGACGACCGCCCACACCGGTCCCTGCGACTGCGGACAGGTCCGCGCCGCGCCACCGCCCGAACAGCCGCTTTCCGCCGCCCGCAAGCGCTGGGTGCTGGCGGCGACCGTGCTGGGGTCCAGCCTGACCTTCATCGACGGATCGGCCCTGGGCGTCGCCCTGCCGGCGGTCCAGCGCGACCTGGCGGCAGGGACGGCGGCGGTGCAGTGGGTGTCGAACGCCTATCTGCTGACGCTGGGCGCCCTGGTGCTGATCGGCGGCGCGGCCGGCGACCGGTTCGGGCGGCGGCGGGTGTTCCTGATCGGCGTCGCCGTCTTCGCCCTGGCCTCGGTCAGCTGCGCCCTGGCGCCCACGGTCCAGGCCCTGGTCGCCGGGCGGGCGGTCCAGGGGATCGGCGCGGCCCTGCTGACGCCGGGCGCCCTGGCGGTGATCGGCGCGACCTTTCCGCCGGAAGAGCGAGGCAAGGCCTTCGGGACCTGGGCCGGCTTCGGCGCCCTGACGGGCATGATCGGGCCGCTGGTCGGCGGCTGGCTGGCCGACGCGGCCGACTGGCGGGCCATCTTCTGGATCAACGTTCCCCTGGCGATCCTCGCGGCGGGGCTCGCCCTGGCCGTCACGCCCGAAAGCCGCGATCCCGAGGCGAAGGGGCTGGACTGGGCGGGCGCCCTCTTGGCGGTCGGCGGGCTGGGCGGCCTGACCTGGGCCCTGACGGCGGCCCCCGACCTGGGCTTCGGCGCCCCGGCCGTCGTTGCGGGACTGGTCGGCGGCGTGGCGATGCTGGGCGGTTTCCTGGGGGCCGAGGCCCAGCAGCAGCGGCCGATGATGCCGCTGGGCCTGTTCCGATCCTCCGTGTTCGGCGGAATCAACCTGTTGACGCTGCTGCTGTATTTCGCCCTGGGCGGGGCGATGTTCTTCCTGCCCTTCGACCTGATCCGCGTGCACGGCTGGAGCGCAACCGAGGCGGGGGCGGCCATGCTGCCGTTCGCCGCCGTCATGGGCCTGTTTTCCGGCCTGGCCGGTCGGATCGCGGACCGGTTCGGCGCGCGGCTGTCGCTGAGCGTCGGGCCGCTGCTGGCCGGCGTCGGCTTGGCCCTTCTGGCGGTCCCGGCGCCCGGGGCCGGCTATGTCGATGGGCCGCTGGCGGGGATGACGGTGATGGCGGCGGGCATGACCCTGGCCGTGGGCCCGCTGACGGCGACGGTGATGGGGGCGGTCCAGCCGGGACATACGGGCGTGGCCTCGGGCGTCAACAACGCCGTGGCCCGGGTCGCGGGCCTGCTGGCGGTGGCCCTGCTGGGTCTCGTGCTGTCGGCGGTTTTCGCGGCGAACGCCGGCCCGCCGGACGCCCGCGCCCTGCTGGCCCAGGTGATGGCGGGAGCGGAGATGACGGGCGCCGCGCGCAACGCCTTTCACGCGGCCTTCAGGGCGGTGATCCTGACCTGCGCCGGCTGCGCGGTCCTGGCGGGCGTCATCGGCCTGCTGACCGCGCCCGGCCGGCCTCAGAGCGAGGCGTAGAGCGCCTCCAGCAGCCGAACCGCGCGCGGATCGCCGATCAGGTGCGGCGACTGGCGGGTCATCACATAGGCGGCGGACAGGCGGCGCGACGGGTCGGCCATGGCCATGGAGCCGCCCCAGCCGTAGTGGCCCAGCGAGGCGCCGGGACCAAAGACGTTCAGGCCGTCGTTGCGCATCAGCCCGGCCGCCCAGCTGATCGTATAGGGCAGGACCTTGTCCGGACCGTGGATGCGTTCGCGCGTCAGGTCCGCCAGCGTGCCTTCCGACAGCACCGTCCGGTCGCTCAGCGTCCCGCCGTCGGCCACGATGGCCAGCATGCGCGCCAATCCCAGGGCCGTGCCGTGCAGGTTGGCCGAGGGAATCTCCATCCGGCGCCATTCGCTGGAGCCGCGACCGCCGGGCGCCGAGCCCCTGTCGAGGAAGGCGGCCTGCTTGATCGGATCGATGGGGCCGAGGTCCGGCGGGGCGGCGGGCTTTCGCATCTGCGCCACGCGAGGGTGTTCGGCGTCGGGCAGGCCGATCCACAGATCCAGCTCGGGAAAGTCCTCGCGCAGGGCCTGGCCCATGGTGCGGCCTGCTACCCGGTGGAAAAGCTCATTGGCCAGATAGCCGACGGTGATCGGGTGATAGCCGGAGGCCGCGCCCGGCGCCCACATCGGCGCCTGGGCCGCCAGCTTCGCCACGACCGCCGGGGCGTCGAACCAGATCGCGGGGTCCACGGCCTCGGAAAAACCCGGCAGGCCGGACTGGTGGCTCAGCAGCTGGGCGACGGTGACGTCCTGCTTTCCCTCGGCCCCGAACGCGGGCCAGATCGAGGCGACGGTCTGGTCGTAGGACAGCTTGCCCGCCTCGACCGCCGTGGCGATCAGCAGGGCCATGACCGCCTTGCCGGTCGAGAACACCGGCGTCAGGGTCGTCTCGGTGAACGGCTGCGTTCGCGCGGTGTCGGCCCAGCCGGCCCACAGGTCGACCACCGGCTCGCCCTCGATCAGCACGCTGAACCGCGCCGCCTGCTCGTTCAACCCCTCGGGCGCGTCGGTGAAGTTGGCGGCGAAAGCGTCGCGGACGGCGGCGAAGCGCGCGTCGCAGGTTCCATGGATGGCGATGTCAGTCATGGCCCGCGTCCTAACCTTCCCCCGCTTGCGGGGGAAGTGTCAGCTCGTCGAGCGAAGCGAGACGGCTGACGATGGGGGAAGTGTCTTCTTCGGATGACACTCCCCTCTCCGACCCTGGTTCGCTTCGCGAACGCCGGGCCACCTCTCCCGCAAGCGGGAGAGGTTAAGAGAAAAGGCCCCGCGCAGGAGCACGGGGCCTTTTGAAGATCAGAACCGCGATCAGATCAGGCCGCGACGACCTCGGTCGCTTCCTCGGCCAGAATGGTCAGGCCCTCGGCGTTGACGTCGGCGAAGCCGCCCCTGACGTCGTAGCGGGTCGTGGCGCCGCCGTTGTAGACGGTCACCAGGCCCTCGCGCAGGGCGGTCATGAACGGGGCGTGCTGCGGCAGGACGCCGAAGTCGCCCTCGACGCCCGGCGCGTCCACCTGGTCCACGAGGCCCGAAAAGACCTCGCGTTCCGGCGAGACGAGGGAGAAGTTCAGCTTGCCGGCCATGATCAGGCGTCCGCCGCCATCTTCTCGGCCTTGGCGACGGCCTCCTCGATGGCGCCGACCATGTAGAAGGCGGCTTCCGGCAGGTGGTCGTATTCGCCGGCGACGATGCCCTTGAACGAGCGGATGGTGTCGGCCAGCTCGACGAACTTGCCGGGCGAGTTGGTGAACTGCTCGGCCACGAAGAAGGGCTGCGACAGGAAGCGCTGGATCTTGCGGGCGCGCGAGACGATCAGCTTGTCCTCTTCCGACAGCTCGTCCATGCCCAGGATGGCGATGATGTCCTTGAGCGCCTTGTACTGCTGCAGGACGCCCTGGACCGAACGGGCGACGTTGTAGTGCTCCTCGCCGATGACCAGCGGGTCCATGATCCGCGAGGTGGAGTCCAGCGGGTCCACGGCCGGGAAGATGGCCTGGGCGGCGATGTCGCGGCTCAGGGTCGTGGTCGCGTCCAGGTGGGCGAACGAGGTCGCCGGCGCCGGGTCGGTCAGGTCGTCGGCCGGAACGTAGATGGCCTGGACCGAGGTGATCGAGCCCTTCTTGGTCGAGGTGATCCGCTCCTGGAGGTTGCCCATCTCGGTGGCCAGCGTCGGCTGGTAACCCACGGCCGACGGGATGCGGCCCAGCAGAGCCGACACTTCCGAGCCGGCCTGGGTGAAGCGGAAGATGTTGTCGACGAACAGCAGCACGTCCTTGCCTTCCTCGTCGCGGAAGTATTCCGCGATCGACAGGCCGGTCAGGGCGACGCGGGCGCGGGCGCCCGGCGGTTCGTTCATCTGGCCATAGACCAGGGCGCACTTGGACCCCTCGGTCGAGCCGTTGTTCTCCTTCGGGTCCACATTCACGTTGGACTCGATCATCTCGTGATACAGGTCGTTGCCCTCGCGGGTGCGCTCGCCCACGCCGGCCAGGACCGAATAACCGCCATACGCCTTGGCGATGTTGTTGATCAGCTCCTGCATGGTCACGGTCTTGCCCACGCCGGCGCCGCCGAACAGGCCGATCTTGCCGCCCTTGGTGTAGGGGCAGATCAGGTCGATGACCTTGATGCCCGTGACCAGGATTTCCGCCGAGGTCGACTGTTCGTCGAAGGTCGGGGCCTCCTTGTGGATCGGGCGGTATTCCTTGGTTTCGATCGGGCCGGCCTCGTCGATCGGCGCGCCGACGACGTTCATGATGCGGCCCAGCACGGCCGGGCCGACCGGCGCCTGGATCGAAGTGCCGGTGTCGCTCACCGGCTGACCGCGGGTCAGGCCTTCGGTCGTGTCCATGGCGATGGCGCGGACGACGTTCTCGCCCAGGTGCTGGGCGACTTCCAGAACCAGGGTGAAGGGCTCGCCCGTCTTCTGGTCGACGTTCTGGGTGTGCAGGGCGTTCAGGATCGCCGGCAGATGGCCGTCGAACTCCACGTCGACGACGGCGCCGATGACCTGGGCGATCTTGCCCTGGCCGGCGACGGCGACGGGAGCGGCGGCGGCCGGCGCCTTCTTGGCGGCGGGCTTGCGGGCGGCGGGTTTCTTGGCGGGGGCGACGGTGTCGGTCATGGCTGGGTTCCGTGTCGGAATATCGTGTCGTGCGGGCTCAGACGGCTTCCTTGCCGGCGATGATCTCGATCAGCTCGGTCGTGATCTTGGCCTGGCGGGAGCGGTTGTACTGAAGGGTCAGGGCGTTGATCAGGTCGCCCGCGTTGCGGGTGGCGTTGTCCATCGCCGTCATCTGGGCCCCGAAGAAGCCGGCCTGGTTCTCGTACAGGGCGGCCAGGATCTGGGTCGTGATGTTGCGCGGCAGCAGGGTCTCGAGGATTTCCTCTTCCGAGGGCTCGTACTCATAGACCGCGCCGTTCAGGTCGATGGGCGCGGCGTCGCCGTCCACCACCGCCGGGATCAGCTGCTTGCCGGTCGGCACCTGGCTGATAACCGACTGGAAGCGGCTGTAGAACAGGGTGACGACGTCGGCGCGGCCTTCCTCGAACTCCTGGGCGATCATCTCGGCAACCGGCTGGGCCGCCGGCAGGCCGATGGTCTTGTGCTCGGACAGCTCGAAGGTCTTGACGATCCTGTCGCCGTGGAGGCGCGCCAGCTGGTCGCGGGACTTCTTGCCGACCGCGACGATGCGGACGTCCTTGCCCTGGGCGACCAGGCTGTTGATACGCTCGCGCGCGGCGCGGACCACATTGGTCGAGAAGCCGCCGGCCAGGCCCTTGTCGGCCGTGGCCACCACGATCAGGTGACGCTGGTCCGAGCCCGTGCCGGCCAGCAGACGGGGCGCGCCGTCGCCGGACACGCCGGCCGCCAGGTTGGCGATCACGGCGGCCATCTTGCGGGCGTAGGGGCGCGCGCTCTCGGCCTGGTCCTGCGACCGCTTGAGCTTGGCCGCGGCGACCATGTTCAGGGCTTTCGTGATCTTCTGCGTGGATTTCACGCTTCCGATCCGATCGCGCATTTCCTTGAGGCTGGCCATCCTGGCTCTGCTCTTCCTTAACTAGACGGTCGGTCTCAGGCGAAGGTCTTGGCGAAGGCGTCCAGGACGGACTTCAGCTCGGTTTCCAGTTCCGGCGTCAGGTCCTTCTTGGCGCGAATGCCGTCCAGCAGCGAGGCGTGGTTCGCGTGGATGCGCGACAGCAGTTCCTTCTCGAAGCGACCGACGGCCGAGACCTCGACACCGTCCAGGTAGCCGCGCGTGCCGGCGTAGATCGAGACGACCTGCTCTTCCATCGCCAGCGGCGAGTATTGCGGCTGCTTCAGCAGCTCGGTCAGGCGGGCGCCGCGGGCCAGGAGCTTCTGGGTCGAGGCGTCCAGGTCCGAGCCGAACTTGGCGAAGGCGGCCATTTCCCGGTACTGGGCCAGTTCGCCCTTGATGGTGCCGGCGACCTTCTTCATCGCCTTGGTCTGGGCCGAGGAGCCCACGCGCGACACCGAGATGCCGACGTTCACGGCCGGGCGGATGCCCTGGTAGAACAGGTCCGACTCCAGGAAGATCTGGCCGTCGGTGATGGAGATGACGTTGGTCGGGATGTAGGCCGAGACGTCGTTGGCCTGGGTCTCGATGATCGGAAGCGCCGTCAGCGAGCCCGAGCCGTAGTCGCCGTTCAGCTTGGCCGAACGCTCCAGCAGGCGCGAATGCAGGTAGAAGACGTCGCCCGGATAGGCTTCGCGGCCCGGCGGACGGCGCAGCAGCAGCGACATCTGGCGATAGGCGACGGCCTGCTTGGACAGGTCGTCATAGACGATCAGGCCGTGCATGCCGTTGTCGCGGAAATATTCGCCCATGGCGGTGCCGGCGAACGGCGCCAGGAATTGCAGCGGGGCCGGCTCCGACGCCGTGGCGGCGACGACGATGGTGTAGTCCAGCGCGCCCGATTCCTCCAGGGTCTTCACGATCTGGGCGACGGTCGAACGCTTCTGGCCGATGGCGACGTAGATGCAGTAGAGCTTGGCGCTCTCGTCGTCGGTCTTGTTGACGTTCTTCTGGTTCAGGATGGCGTCGACGGCGACGGCGGTCTTGCCGACCTGGCGGTCGCCGATGATCAGTTCGCGCTGGCCGCGGCCGATCGGGATCAGGGTGTCGATCGACTTCAGGCCCGTCTGCATCGGCTCGTGCACCGACTTGCGGGGGATGATGCCGGGCGCCTTCACGTCCACGCGGCGGCGCTCGGTGAACTGGATCGGGCCCTTGCCGTCGATCGGCTCGCCCAGCGGGTTGACCACGCGGCCCAGGAGGCCCTTGCCGACCGGCACGTCCACGATCTCGCCCAGGCGGCGCACGTCATCGCCCTCGGCGATGGCGGCGTCCGAGCCGAAGATCACGGCGCCGACGTTGTCGCGCTCCAGGTTCAGGGCCATGCCCTTCACGCCAGCCTTCGGGAATTCGATCATCTCGCCGGCCTGGACGTTGTCCAGACCGTGGATGCGGGCCACGCCATCGCCGATCGACAGCACCTGACCGACGTCGGAAACGTCGGCTTCGACGCCGAAGTTGGCGATCTGCGACTTGAGGATGGCCGAGATTTCAGCGGCGCGGATGTCCATGGGATCTCTCTGTCTGGGTCTTCGGTGCGGGCCGGTCGGCGCGCGGCATGCTTGTTGTCGGCGCGGACCGGGGCCCGCTACTTTCTGGTGCTGAAGCGGGTCATGCCCGCTTCAAGGCGAACTTCATCTGGTCGAGCTTGGTCTTCAGCGAGGCGTCGAACAGCCGGGAGCCGACCTTCACCTTGAGCCCGCCCAGGATGGACGGATCGACGCGGGTGGTCAGCTCGGGCGCCTTGCCCAGGCTGCCGGAGAGGGCGGCGGTGACGGCGGCCAACTGCCTGGCGTCCAGCGGCTGGGCCGAGACGACCTCGGCCGAGACGATGCCCGCGTGTTTGGCGTACAGGCGCTCGAAACCGCCGATCACGGCCGGCAGGTCCCTGGCGCGGCCGTTCCGGGCCAGCAGGCCCAGGAAGTTGGCGGTGTTGGTCTGGAACTTCGCCTTGGCGGCGATGGCGACCAGGCCCTTCATCTGATCTTCGGCGGCGATCACCGGCGAGGTCGCCAGACGACGCAGGTCGGCGCTCTCGCCCCAGGCCTTCTTCAGCGAGACGACGTCGGCGCGCACGGCGTCCAGCGCGCCGGTCTCCAGCGCCAGGTCGAACAGCGCCTGTGCGTAGCGTTCACCGACTTCCGTCGTTCTGAAATCGTCAGCCACTTGTCTATGGTCCGCGGTCGTAGTGTCAGGGTCGCGACCGGCCGCGAAACGATCGCGCCAGTCAACAGCTTGAAATGCTTACGGAAAGCACGACAGGGGCCGTCTCCTAGGACACGCCCCCCGCAAGCCGGGCGCCTGATAGCACGGGGTTTCCCCGCCCGCAACATTGCGTGAAGCGGCCGGAAAGTCGCAGGGCCGGGCCTGGCGGGGCCGCGTCGCCCGCGTCGGGGTGCGACCATTGCGCCGTCTTGATCGGAACCCCGCGCGCGCCTAGCCCTTTCCGGTCAAGCCACCCGCTCAGGACCCCCTTCCATGTTCGACGGCCTCGCCGCCCTTTTCGCCGACCCGGCCACCTGGGCCGCCCTCATCACCCTTGTGGTGATGGAGGTGGTGCTGGGCATCGACAACCTGATCTTCATCTCCATCCTGTCGAACAAGCTGCCGCCCGAGCACCGCCAGCGCACGCGGCGCATCGGCATCGGCCTGGCGCTGGTCATGCGCCTGGGCCTGTTGGCCACCATCGGCTGGATCGTCGGCCTGACCCAGCCGGTTTTCGATCTCGGCCTGTCCGGCTCCGGCTTCGAGACCGCCTTCAGCTGGCGCGACCTGATCCTGATCGCCGGCGGCCTGTTCCTGGTTTGGAAGGCGACCAAGGAGATCCACCACACCGTGGACGTCACGCCGTCCCACGACCTGCTGGAAAAGAACAAGAAGGACGTCGTCATCAACAATGTGGGCTCGGCCATCTTCCAGATTATCCTCCTAGACCTGGTGTTCTCCATCGACTCCATCCTGACCGCCGTCGGCATGACCGACCATGTGCCGGTGATGATGATCGCGGTTGTGGTCGCCGTGCTGTGCATGCTGCTGGCCGCCGACCCCCTGGCCAACTTCATCGACAAGAACCCGACGGTCGTGATGCTGGCCCTGGGCTTCCTGCTGATGATCGGCGCCGTGCTGATCGCCGACGGCTTCGGCGTTCACGTGCCCAAGGGCTATATCTACGCCGCCATGGCCTTCTCGGCCCTGGTGGAGGGTCTGAACATGCTGTCGAGGAACGCTCAGTCGAAGAAGGCCAAGGCCGAGGCGGCCCGCGCCGAGGCGAACGCCGCCGAGGTCCGCGCCGAAAGGGCCGAGGCCGAGGCGGCGGCCGAGAAGGCTTGAGCATGCCTCGTCCGGCCCCGAGGGCCGCAGCCTGGCTGTGCGGGGCGGTGTTGGCGTTCGCCGCGACCGCCCCCTCGTCGGCCCAGGTTCCGGTCCAGGCCTATGAGGTGGTCAACACCTATACCCACGACGAGACGGCCTTTACCGAAGGCCTGTTCTTCCACGACGGGACCCTGTTCGAGAGCACCGGCCTCTATCCGTCCTTCATCCGGCAGGTGCGGCTGGAGACCGGCGAGGTGATGCGCCAGCGCGACCTGCCGACCGTCTATTTCGGCGAGGGCGTGGCGGCCCTGGACGGCAGGCTCTACAGCCTGACCTGGCGGAACCATCTGGGGTTCATCTGGAAGCTGGATGACTTCTCGCCCCTGGGCGGCTTCACCTACGCCGGCGAGGGCTGGGGCCTGACCACGGACGGCCGGCGGCTGGTCATGAGCGACGGCACCGACCAGCTCCGCTTCCTGGACCCCGCCACCCTGGCCGAGACGGGCCGCCTGTCCGTCACGGCCGACGGACGGCCGCTGGACCAGATCAACGAGCTGGAATGGGTCGACGGCGAGATTCTAGCCAACATCTGGCAGGACAGCCGCCTCGCGCGCATCGACCCGGCGACGGGGCGGGTGAAGGCCTTCATCGACCTGGCCGCCCTCGCCCCGACCGGGCCCGGCGTCGATCCGAACGACGACGTGGCCAACGGCGTCGCCTGGGACCCTACCGCGCGCCGCCTGTTCGTCACCGGCAAGCGCTGGCCCCGCCTTTACGAGATCCGCCTGCGCCCCCTGCCCTGAGCGGCGTCGATAAATCCGGCCGATTGTTTTTGCCTTCGCGATAGCGAAAGCCTATCTGCGACGCATGCTCCCCACCCTGCGCCAACTCCTGTATCTCAAGCTCCTGGCCGAGCACGGCACCTTCTCCCGGGCCGCCGAGGCCGCCCATGTCAGCCAGCCGGCGCTGAGCGCGGGGGTTCAGGAGCTGGAGCGCATCCTGGGCGCGCCGGTGGTGGAGCGGACGCGGGGCCATGTGCTGCTGACCGCCGTGGGCGCCGAGGCCGTGCGCCGCGCCGAGGACGTGCTGGCCCGGACCGAAGACCTGGTCGAGGCGGCCCGCAACGCCGGCCGTCCCCTGTCGGGGCGGTTTCGCCTGGGCGTCATCCCGACCGTCGCCCCCTTCCTGCTGCCGACCAAGCTGCCCCGGGTGAAGGCGGACTATCCCAATCTGAAGCTGTTCATCCGCGAGGACCTGACGCCGCGCCTGATCACGGCGCTGAAATCGGGCCACCTGGACGCGGCCGTCATCGCCCTGCCCTATGACGCGGCGGGCATCGAGCACGCCCGCATCGGCGACGACGAGATCATGGCCGCCGCCCCGGCCGATCATCCGCTGGCGGCGCCCGGCCCGATCCGCCCGGGTTCGCTGAAGTCGGAGGACCTGATCCTGCTGGAAGACGGCCATTGCCTGCGCGACCACGCGCTGGCGGCGCTGGACATCGAGGCGCCACGCGGGGACGACGTCTTCGCCGCCACCAGCCTGCACACCCTGGTGCAGATGGTCGGCTCCGGCCTGGGGGTCAGCTTCCTGCCCAAGATGGCGGTTCAGGCAGGCTTGGCCGATAACCCGGCCGTCGCCGTCCGCCCGTTCGAGACGCTCGACAACGACACGCCGCCCCGGCGCGAGATCGTCGTCGCCTGGCGGGCCGGGTCCAGCCGCGCCGCCGAGGCCCGGCTGCTGGCCGAGGCGCTGACGCTGGACTGAGGCGTCAGCTGAACAGCCGCTGGTCCCACCACACGGGCGTCTCCAGACCCGGCCGGACGCGGGCGAAATCGGGATGGGCGGCGTTGAAGACCATGTTTCGCTCCATCCGGGCCACGACCGAGGGCACGATCAGCAGGGCCGAGCGCCCTTGCGCGAACCAGTCGCGGCCGAAGGCGCGCGCGGCCGCCCCGCCCGGCTCGGCCCAGCCGGGGATCAGGTCGGGATTGACAACCTCGTAGGAGACGCCTGCGGGGACGTGGACCTCGACATAGTGCTGGCCGGTCGGCAGTTCGCCGCCGAAATGGACCAGCTTCTCCAGCATGGCGGTGGAATAGTGTTCGGCGGCGTAGACCGCGCGCTGGCCCGCCTCGTGCCAGCGGCCGGACGCCAGGCGCGCGCCGCCGTCGCTCCAGATCGGATGCTCGCCGCGCGGATCGCCGATGCGGAACGCCTTCAGCGCGTCGTCCAGGACGCGGACCATGGCTAGACGGCGAAGCCGGCGTCGGCGCGGCGCACCAGATTGATGACCGCATCCGCCCCGGCCGAGGACGACTGGGCCATGGCCAGGGGCGTGCGGCCGCCCAGCAGCTGGTGCGGCCGGTTCAGGAAACGGACGATGGCGGCGGTGTCGCCATGATAGGCGCGGCTGACGGCGTCGACCACGCGCCCGACCTCGTACAGCCGCTCGCTCATCTCGCGCGACAGGGGCTTGCGACTGGTGCGGGCGCGGCGCAGCGTCGCCTCGGGGATCAGCTTGCCGACGACGTGCGGCATGCCGATCACCTGGCCCAAGGCGGCAGCCGAGGTCGGCTTCAGCCCACGCGACACCTGGTCGGCCAGAGCCACGTCGTCCAGCGGCGTGTCATCGTTCAGCCCCAGCAGCCGCCCGATCCGCGCCGCGTCGCTGGCCGGCAGGGCTTCGGGCTGGGCGTAGAGGTCGAGCGCGGTCATGGGCGGGGATCCGGGTACGTCATTTGACGACAATGTAATCGTCGTTTGACGAAGCCGCCAGAGAGAGAAACAAAGAAAAAGGGCCGGCGGATCGCTCCGCCGGCCCTCTTTCATCCATCGATCAGCCGATTACTCGGCCGCGAGCGGGGCGTCGGTTTCCGGGCCGCCGGCCAGGTTGCGCAGGACGTAGGGCATGACGCCGCCGGCGCGCAGGTAGTCCAGCTCGGTCTGGTTGTCGATGCGGCAGCGGACCGGGAAGCGGGCCATCTTGCCGTCCGACGGGCGGAACAGCTCGACCCACAGGTCCTGACGCGGACGCAGGCGGCCGACGTTGGCGTCGGTCAGGCCGCGGATGGTGACGATCTCCTCGCCGGTCAGGCCCAGCTTCTGCCAACCGTCCTGCTTGAACTGCAGCGGGACAACGCCCATGCCGACCAGGTTGGAGCGGTGGATGCGCTCGAAGCTCTCGGCGATGACGGCGCGCACGCCCAGCAGGTTGGTGCCCTTGGCCGCCCAGTCGCGCGACGAGCCGGTGCCGTATTCCTTGCCGGCGAAGACGACCAGCGGACGGCCTTCCGACTGATAGCGCATGGCCGCGTCGTAGATCGACATGACGTCGCCCGACGGGAAGTGCTTGGTCACGCCGCCCTCGATGTCGGGGGTGATGCGGTTCTTGATGCGGATGTTGGCGAAGGTGCCGCGCATCATGACTTCGTGGTTGCCGCGACGCGCGCCGTAGGAGTTGAACTCCGACACCTCGACGCCATGGTTGGTCAGATAGACGCCCGCGGGCGAGGTCTTCTTGATCGAGCCGGCGGGCGAGATGTGGTCGGTGGTGATCGAGTCGCCGAAGATGGCCAGAACGCGCGCTTCCACGATGTCCTGGACCGGCGCGGCCTGCATCGTCAGGCCCTCGAAGTAGGGCGGGTTGGCGACGTAGGTGGACTTGTCGTCCCACTCGTAGGTCTGGCCGCCGGTGACCTTGATGGCCTGCCAGTGCTTGTCGCCCTTGAAGACGTCCTTGTAGCGCTTGGCGAACATGGCCGGGGTGACCGACTTGCGCTGGATGTCGGCGATTTCCTGGGCAGTGGGCCAGATGTCCTTCAGGAAGACGTCATTGCCCTTTTTGTCCTGGCCGATCGGATCCTTGGTGATGTCGATCCGCATCGAGCCGGCGATGGCGTAGGCCACGACCAGCGGCGGCGAGGCCAGGTAGTTGGCCTGGACATCCGGGTTCACGCGGCCTTCGAAGTTGCGGTTGCCCGACAGCACGCTGGTGGCGACCAGGGCGTTGTCGTTGATCGCCTTGGAGATGGCCGGATCCAGCGGGCCCGAGTTGCCGATGCAGGTGGTGCAGCCGTAGCCGACCAGGTTGAAGCCCAGGGCGTCCAGGTCCTTCTGCAGGCCGGCGTCGGTCAGATAGTCGGTGACGACCTGAGAGCCGGGGGCCAGCGAGGTCTTGACCCACGGCTTGGCCTTCAGGCCCAGCGCATTGGCCTTGCGCGCCACCAGGCCGGCGGCGATCAGGACCGACGGGTTCGACGTGTTGGTGCAGGAGGTGATGGCGGCGATCACCACGTCGCCGTCGCCGACGGTGAACTTCTCACCGTCCACGGCCGCGCGCGGGGCGTCGGACGGACGGCTGAACACTTCGGTCAGGGCGGTTTCGAACGCCGGGGCGGCGGTGGTCAGCTCGACGCGGTCCTGCGGACGCTTGGGGCCGGCCAGCGACGGCACGACCGTGGCCAGGTCCAGTTCCAGCACGTCGGTGAAGACCGGGTCTTCGCTCGTCTCGTCGATCCACAGGCCCTGCGCCTTGGCGTAGGCTTCGACCAGGGCGACGCGCGCCTTGTCGCGGCCCGTGGCGGTCAGATAGCCGATGGTGGCGGCCGAGACGGGGAAGAAGCCGCAGGTGGCGCCGTATTCCGGGGCCATGTTGGCGATGGTCGCCTGGTCCTCGATGGTCATGTTCGGCAGGGCGTCGCCGAAGAATTCCACGAACTTGCCGACCACGCCCTTCTTGCGCAGCATCTGGGTGACGGTCAGCACCAGGTCGGTCGCGGTCGTGCCTTCCGGCAGGCGGCCGGTCAGTTTGAAGCCGATGACTTCGGGGATCAGCATCGGGATCGGCTGGCCCAGCATGGCGGCCTCGGCCTCGATGCCGCCGACGCCCCAGCCCAGGACGGCCAGGCCGTTGATCATGGTGGTGTGGCTGTCGGTGCCGACGACGGTGTCGGGATAGGCGACCGTCTTCTTGCCTTCGTCCAGGGTCCAGACGGTCTGGGCCAGGTTCTCCAGGTTCACCTGGTGGCAGATGCCGGTGCCGGGCGGCACGACGCGGAAGTTGTTGAAGGCCGAGGAGCCCCAGCGCAGGAAGTTGTAGCGCTCGATGTTGCGCTCATACTCGCGCTCGACGTTGTCGTTGAACGCCCGGGGGGTGCCGAAATAGTCGACCATGACCGAGTGGTCGATGACCAGGTCGACGGGGACCAGCGGGTTGATCTTGGCGGCGTCGGCGCCCAGCGAGGACATGGCGTCGCGCATGGCGGCCAGGTCGACGACGGCGGGAACGCCGGTGAAGTCCTGCATCAGGACGCGGGCGGGGCGGAAGGCGATCTCGTGCTCGACCGACCCCTTGTTCTCGATCCAGGCGGCGACGGCCTTCAGGTCGTCCTCGGTGACGGAGACGCCGTCCTCGTTGCGCAGCAGGTTCTCCAGCAGCACCTTCATCGAGCGCGGCAAGCGCGAAATACCGGCAAGGCCCGCTTCCTCGGCGGCGGGAAGGCTGTAATAGGCGTACTTCTTGCGCCCGACGGAAAGGTCCTGGCGGGTCTTGAGGCTGTCGATCGACGGCATGGAGAGTGGTCCTCTGATCAGCGCCGCCCGACAATTCGGTTCGCCCCTTCGCGCGCTGGACGACGGGGCGCACAGGTCCCCGCCGCGCGCCGCGAAAGCCGGCTACGGCGTTGGCGCATATAGCCCCGCCAGACGGCCGGGTCCATGTGTCCACATCCCCGGCATGGACATTGAGAAGGGTTCGCAAAACACAGGACAATTCTCCCTCCCCGTCCGGGGAGCGCAGCTGAGCCACAGGCGAAGCCGGGTGGGGCCGGCAAGGCAAGCAGGGCCAAGCCCGTGTTGTATCGCCCGGCCGTCCCCACCCGGCCGCTGCGCGGCCACCCTCCCCCGCGGGGGGAGGGAGAATTCCGCGTCATGATCCACGCCCTGTCCCTGTCCGGCCTGTCAGTGGCGCGCGGCGAGCGCGTGCTGTTCCGCGATCTCGACTTTTCCCTGAAGGCCGGCGAGGCGGCGGTGCTGACCGGCGCCAACGGGGCGGGCAAGACCAGCCTGCTGCGCGCGGTCGCCGGCCTGATCCGGCCCGAGGCGGGCGAAATCGCCTTTCACGACGGAGACGGCAACTGGCTGGATCCGG
>Ga0065721_10004389_pt1 | contig 29348 bp, 25 predicted proteins | sample Mesricmetagenome_FD_59108 | JGI IMG/M metagenome (GOLD analysis project Ga0065721, IMG submission 59108) | Mesophilic microbial community from rice straw/compost enrichment Sample: eDNA_1 v2 (version 2) | ecosystem: Engineered > Solid waste > Grass > Composting > Bioreactor | place: USA: Davis...
CGGCGAGCTGCAGCCCCGCGCCCGCGGCGGCCAGCGCCGGCGCCGCGACCCAGCCCCAATGGCCGCGCGGCACGGTGCGCAGCAGGCCCCAGAGCGCCAGCAGCAGCGCCACGCCGGCGGTGAGCACCAGATCAGCCAGGAGCAGCGTGGGAAGGTCAGGTTGCATCGTCAGCCTTGCACCAGCCGCCCGCTTCCCGGGTCCGGCCAGCCTGCGACTGTCCCCAGTGGCCGCGTGGTACGTGCAACCGCGTGCATCGGCGCGCGGGTTCGGCTGACGCATGGATACAGCGCCTCCGTTGCTGGGGGGGTTGGTTACCATCGCCGCGCTTTCAACACGCAGGGGTTCTCTCCATGGCCATGGACGTCGTCGATTACGAAATCAAGGGCTCGGAAATGCAGTTCGTCGAGATCGAGCTGGATCCGGGCGAAGCCGCGGTGGGCGAGGCCGGCAGCCTGATGTTCATGGACGGCGGCATCGCCATGGACACCGTCTTCGGCGACGGCGCGCGCCAGGGCGGCGGCGGCCTGTTCGGCAAGCTGCTGGGCGCGGGCAAGCGGCTCATCACGGGCGAGTCGCTGTTCACCACGGTCTACACCAACCAGGCCCACGGCAAGCAGCGCGTGGCCTTCGCCGCGCCGTACCCGGGCAAGATCCTGCCGATGGACCTGCGCCAGCTCGGCGGCACGCTGGTCTGCCAGAAGGACGCGTTCCTGTGCGCCGCGCGCGGCGTCTCGCTGGGCGTCTACCTGCAGCAGAAGCTCTCGGTGGGCTTCTTCGGCGGCGAGGGTTTCATCATGCAGCGCCTGGACGGCGACGGCCTGGCCTTCGTGCATGCCGGCGGCACCGTGGTGCGGCGCGAACTGCAGCCCGGGCAGACGCTGCTCATCGACACCGGCTGCGTGGTGGCGATGACGCCCAACGTGAACTTCGAGATCCAGTACGTCGGCAAGATCAAGACGGCGCTGTTCGGCGGCGAGGGCCTGTTCTTCGCCCGCGTCACCGGCCCGGGCACGGTGTGGCTGCAGAGCCTGCCTTTCTCGCGCCTGGCCTCGCGCGTGTTCGCCGCGGCGCCGCAAACCGGCGGCGGCGGGCGCGACGAGGGCTCGATCCTGCCCATGGCCGCCGGCGCGGGCCTGCTGGGCGGCCTCTTCGGCGGCAGCGGTGGCGACGACTGACGCTTTCGCGGGTTCGGCGGGCCGCGACGCGACGCGCCTTGCGGCAGCGTGACAGAGGTCAACTTTTGGGCATCCCGCCGCGGCGCCGGGCCGGGGGTGCGTGACTACACTGGCGCCCCGCAAGAGGTGGTGGACCCATGAAGCTGTTGACGAAGGTGGCGCGCGCCGGCGCCGGTGTGTTTTTCCTGGCGGCCGCTTCCTGGGCGTCGGCGCAGGTGGGTGCCCAGGCGGCGGCGCCGCTGCCACCGGTGTTCGTGCTGAATTCGCAGGACGCCAACGTCAGCGTCCTGGACCGCGCCACCCTGCAGCCCAAGGTGCTCATTCCCACCGGCAAGGAGCCGCACCACCTGTACCTGACGCCGGACGAGAAGTCGGTGATCGTGGCCAACGCGCTGGCCGACTCGCTGACCTTCATCGACCCGAAGACGGCGCAGGTGCAGCGCACGGTCACCGGCATCACCGACCCGTACCACCTGCGCTTCTCGCCCGACATGAAGTGGTTCGTGACCGCGGCCAACCGGCTCGACCACATCGACATCTACCGCTGGGACCCCGCCAACCAGGCCCAGCCGCTGCAGCTGGCCAAGCGCGTGCCGGCGGGCAAGACGCCCAGCCACCTGGCCATCGACACCCGCTCCAGCGTGGTCTACGGCTCGCTGCAGGACAGCGACGAGCTCATCGCCATCGACCTGCGCACGCAGGCGCCGCGCTGGCGCATCCCGGTGGGCAAGATGCCCGCGGACGTGTACCTCACGCCCGACGACCGCACGCTGCTGGTGGGGCTGACCGGTGACGAGGTGGTCGAGGCCTACGACGTCAGCGGCGTGGCGCCGAAGCTGATCAAGCGCATCCCCACCGGCAAGGGCGCGCACGCCTTCCGCGCGCGCGGCGACGGCAAGCACCTCTTCGTCTCCAACCGCGTGGCCAACACCATCAGCCTGATCGACACGCAGGCGCTGGCGGTGGTGGCGAACTACCCGGCGCCGGGCGGCCCCGACTGCATGGAGCTGCTCTCCGACGGCAAGACGCTGCTGGTGTCCTCGCGCTGGGCGCGCAAGGTCACGGTGATCGACACGGAGAAGAAGCAGGTGGTGCAGCAGGTGGCCGTGGGGCGCTCGCCGCACGGCATCTGGACGCTGGACCATGCCTCGCGCCGCTGAGGCCCTGACGCTTTCGCTGCTGCTGGCCTGCGGGGCCGCGGCGGCGGCCTGCGACAAGCCGGTCTATCTCACCTTTGACACCGGCCACATGGGCGTGGCGCCGCTGGTGGCGCAGGTGCTGCAGCGCCAGCAGGTGAAGGCCACGTTCTTCCTGGCCGACGAGCGCACGCTCGACGGCGGCAGCAGCCTCGACGAGCAGTGGGCGCCGTGGTGGCGCGCTCGCGCCGCCGAGGGCCATGCCTTCGGCTCGCACACCTGGAGCCACGTGGTGTGGCGCGGCGACGAAGGAGGGCAGTTCCGCGTGCAGCCCACGGCCGGGCCGCGCGCCGGCCAGCGCTACGCGCTGGACGAGGCCGGCTACTGCGAGGAGCTGAAGAAGCCCGCGCGGCGCTTCGAGGCCATGACGGGGCAGAAGATGCTGCCGCTGTTCCGCGCGCCGGGCGGCAAGACCTCGCCGGCGCTGCTGGCGGCGGCGCAGCGCTGCGGCTTCACGCACGTGGGCTGGGCGCCGGCAGGCTTCCTGGGCGACGAGCTGCCCAGCGAGCGCTACCCGAACGACAAGCTGCTGGCGCAGGCAGTGCGCGACATCCGCGCCGGCGACATCCTGCTGGCGCACCTGGGCATCTGGTCGCGCAAGGATCCCTGGGCGCCGGCGGTGCTGGAGCCGCTGATCGAAGGCCTCAAGCAGCGCGGCTTGTGCTTCGCCACGCTGCGCGAACATCCCCGGTACACGGCCGCGACGGCCGGACGTTGAAGACGCATGCAATGGTTCGTTGATCTCTTCGCCCAGGCGCAGCAGCAGCTGTTCGAGCAGGTGGTGCAGCCGCTGCTGTTCGAGCTGGGCCTGGCCAGCGTGATGGAGGACGCCTTCGTCGCCACCGGCTGGCTGCTGGTGGGGCTGGTGCAGATCGCGCTGATGCTCACGCTGCTGCGCGCGCTGGAGCGCTGGGCGTCCGGTGGAGCCGGTGACGGACCGCGCCGCGGTGCGGGTGGACGTGCTCTACACGCTGATCCACCGCCTGGGGCTGTTCCGCGTGGCGCTGTTCTTCACGCTCGATCCGCTGTGGGACTCGCTCATCGGTCGGTTGCGCGTGGCGGGGCTACCGACCTTCCACCTCGACACGCTGTGGCCGGGCGTGACCGACGTCGCGCTGGTGAGCTTCGTGCTGTACCTGCTGCTGTTCGACTTCGTGGACTACCTGCTGCACCGCGGCCAGCACCGCTGGCGCTGGTGGTGGGCGCTGCACGGACTGCACCACAGCCAGCGCCCAGACTGACGCTCGTGGAGCGACAACCGCAACCATTTTGCTGGACGACGTGATCCGCGACAGCGCGCTGGTGGTCGTGGGCCTGCTGGTGGGCATCCCGCCGGGGCAGTTCGTGGCGGTGGTGGCCTTCACGCAGCTGCTGGAGAGCTTGGCGCACGCCAACCTGCGGCTGTCCTTCGGCCCGCTGGAGCGCTGGCTGGTGAGCCCGCGCTACCACCGCTGGCACCACCGCACCGGCGATGGTGAGGTCGAGGACGGCCATGGCCGCCCGGGCGGCGACAATTTCTCGGTGCTGTTCCCGGTCTGGGACCGGCTGTTCGGCACCGCGTACTTTGGCGACCTCTATGTGCCCACCGGGCTGCCCGAGGACGGGCGCGACTGGGGGCGCGGCTTCTGGGCCCAGCAGTGGCTGGGCCTCAAGCGGCTGGCCGGGCGTGCCTGATTCCAGTTTTTCATTGCTTGTGAAATGACCCGTTCGGACTGAGGTAAAGGCCGAATCCACCAGGCTCGGATGGCGGCGTTACGGCGGGGGCCGTTCACCCTTCGATACTTCAGGGCGAACGGAATACTTCACTCACGAACTGGAATGAGACGCCGGGCCTTTGACGGCCGGGAGTCCCTGGGAGATTCATGCGCCCCTTGAAAGACCTTTTGGACGCCTTTTGGCGCGCCAGCGCCTACTGCCTGCACCCGCGGGTGATGCTGCTGACGCTGGCGCCGCTGCTCATCGCCGCGGCGCTGGCGCTGGGCCTGGGCTGGCTGTACTGGGAAAGCGCGGTGGACGGCGTGCGCGAGACGCTCGACCGCTGGTCGCTCACCGCGGCGATGCTGGGCTGGCTCGACGCCATGGGCGGGCAGAGCCTGCGCTCCGTGATCGCGCCGCTGCTGGTGGTGTCGCTGGCGGTGCCGGTGCTGGTGGTGCTGTCGCTGCTCCTGGTGTCGGTGCTGGCCACGCCGGCGCTCACGGCCATGGTGGCGCGGCGCCGCTTTCCGGCGCTGGAGCGGCGGCACGGCGCGGGCTTCTGGCACAGCGTGGCCTGGTCGGTCGGCTGTTCGCTGCTGGCGCTGCTGGCGCTGGCGCTGTCGGTGCCGCTGTGGCTGGTGCCGCCGCTGGTGCTGGTGCTGCCGCCGCTGATCTGGGGCTGGCTGACCTACCAGATGGTGGCTTTCGACGTGCTCTCCGATCACGCCACGCGCGAGGAGCGGCGGCTCATCCTGCGCGAGCAGCGCTGGGCCTTGCTGGCCATGGGCGTGGTCAGCGGCTACCTGGGCGCGGCGCCCTCGCTGCTGTGGGCCTTCGGCGCGGCGGTGCTGATCCTGGCGCCGGTGCTGGTGGTGGCCTCGGTGTGGCTGTACACGCTGGTGTTCGTCTTCTCCTCCCTGTGGTTCGCCCACTTTTCGCTGATGGCGCTGCAGCGGCTGCGCGCGCGAGAGGAGGCCATGGCCAGCGCGGCGCCGCCGGGCGGCGAGATCATCGAGATGCCGGCGCCGGCATCCACGCTGCAACTTCCCCGGGATCCTCAGGCATGAACTTCGGATTGATCGTCATCGGCGACGAGATCCTGTCCGGCAAGCGCCAGGACAGGCACTTGGCCAAGGCCATCGAACTGCTGGCCGCGCGCGGGCTGCGGCTGTCGTGGGCGCGCTACCTGGGCGACGAGCGCGAGCAGATCGCCGCCGCGCTGCGCGAGGCCTTCCGCAGCGGCGACGCGGTGTTCAGCTGCGGCGGCATCGGCGCCACGCCGGACGACCACACGCGCCAGGCGGCGGCGTCGGCGCTGGGCGTGCCGCTGGAGCTGCATCCCGAGGCGCGGGAGCTGATCACGCAGCGCATGCGCGACATGGCGGCGGAGAAGGGCGTCGCCTTCGACCCGGACAGCCCGGACAACCGGCGGCGGCTGCACATGGGCGAGTTCCCGCGCGGCGCGGCGATCGTGCCCAACCCCTACAACCGCATTCCGGGCTTCAGCGTGGGCGAGGTGCACTTCCTGCCGGGCTTCCCGGTGATGGCGCATCCGATGATGGAGTGGCTGCTCGACACCCGCTACGCGGCGCTGCAGGGCACGCAGCGCCAGCGCGAGCGCTCCTTCATCGTCATGGGCGCGCTGGAGGCCACGCTCACGCCGCTGATGGAGGCCGTTGAGGCGGCGCATGTGCAGGTGCGCGTGTTCAGCCTGCCCAGCGTCGACCATCCGCAGTGGGGCCGCCACGTGGAGCTGGGCGTCAAGGGCCCGGCGGCGGCGGCCGATGCCGCCTTCGAAGACCTGCGCGCCGGACTGGCCCGGTTGCAGGTGCAATTCGGCCCCGAAATGGTGCGCTAGCAGGATTGTCATTTCACCAAATAGGTGCGCCAAAATGCATTCGAATGGTGCGTGCGAAAGGGCCCTCGTGACCTGTTTCTCCTCGGGCTGCCCCGGGTTGACGCAGCGCACAGTGCAGATCGATGAAATCGGCATGCTTTCTGCTAGATTCCAGTGCTCTCTCGAAGGCCCGGCACCGCACCGGGCCTTTGTTTGAATCAGCTGTATCAACCGACTCGCACAGCACCCGCTAGGAGATTTTTGATGGCCAAGACCGTCGCCGACGTGATGAAGATGGTGAAGGAGAACGAAGTCAAATTCGTCGACTTCCGCTTCACCGACACCCGCGGCAAGGAGCAGCACGTTTCGGTGCCTGTCTCCCATTTCGATGAAGACAAGTTCCAGTCGGGCCACGCCTTCGACGGCTCGTCCATCGCTGGCTGGAAGGGCATCGAAGCCTCCGACATGCTGCTGATGCCGGATCCGAACACGGCCAACATCGACCCGTTCTTCGAAGAGCCGACGCTGATCCTGACCTGCGACGTCATCGACCCGGCCGACGGCAAGCCCTATGAGCGCGATCCGCGCTCGCTGGCCAAGCGTGCCGAGGCCTACATGCGCGCCTCCGGCCTGGGCGACACCGCCTACTTCGGTCCGGAGCCCGAGTTCTTCGTGTTCGACAGCGTGCGCTGGAACATCGACATGTCGGGCTGCTTCTCCAAGATCGAGAGCGAGGAAGCCGCCTGGAACACCGGCAAGGAGTACGAGCACGGCAACTCCGGCTTCCGTCCCGCCGTCAAGGGCGGCTACTTCCCGGTGCCCCCGGTCGATTCGGGCCAGGACCTGCGCTCGGAAATGTGCCTGCTGCTGGAGCAGCTGGGCATTCCGGTGGAAGTGCACCACCACGAAGTGGCCAACGCCGGCCAGATGGAAATCGGCACCAAGTTCAGCACGCTGATCGAGCGCGCCGACTGGACGCAGCTGCAGAAGTACGTGATCCACAACGTCGCGGCCGCCTACGGCAAGACCGCCACGTTCATGCCCAAGCCCATCGTTGGCGACAACGGCAGTGGCATGCACGTGCACCAGTCGGTGTGGAAGGACGGCAAGAACCTGTTCGCCGGTGACGGCTACGCGGGCCTGTCGGACTTCGCCCTGTACTACATCGGCGGCATCATCAAGCACGCCCGTGCCCTGAACGCGATCACCAACCCCGGCACCAACAGCTACAAGCGCCTGGTGCCCGGCTTCGAAGCCCCGGTGAAGCTGGCCTACTCGGCCAAGAACCGCTCGGCCTCGATCCGCATCCCGTACGTGGCCAACCCGAAGGGCCGTCGCGTGGAAGCCCGCTTCCCGGATCCCCTGATGAACCCGTACCTGGGCTTCGCCGCGCTGCTGATGGCCGGCCTGGACGGCGTGGAGAACAAGATCCACCCGGGCGAGGCCGCCACCAAGGACCTGTACCACCTGCCGCCGGAAGAGGACGCGAAGATCCCGACCGTCTGCCACAGCCTGGACCAGGCCCTGGAAGCGCTGGACAAGGACCGCGCCTTCCTGACCAAGGGCGGCGTGTTCACGGACGCGTACATCGACGCCTACATCGACCTGAAGATGCAGGAAGTCACGCGCTTCCGCATGGCCACGCACCCGGTCGAGTTCGACATGTACTACGCCCTGTGATCCCGCGAGGGCTCTAGCGCAGCAAGGGACGGCCCGTGGGCCGTCCCTTTTTCGTTTCCATGGCGCTCGTCGCCGCGCCAACGCGCTTTGACACAATCCTCGGGACGAGACAAAACGATCCAAGCGCATGAAGCACATCAGCCCCAGGGCGCTCGTGACGCTGCTGCTGGCCGGCGCGGCGGCGCAGGTGCAGGCGCAGGCGCAGGCGCAGGACGGCACGGTCTACCAGTGCGCCAAGCCCGGCCAGCCCCAGCTCTTCACCGACGCCGCGGGCGCGCGGCAGGCGCGTGAACGGGGCTTCGATTGCCAGGCCATGCTGGCCGTGCCCGTGACAGTGCCCCAGGGGCCACGCTCGCGCGGCGCCGGCGCGCCGGCACGCGCGGCCCCAGCCGAGTCCGTGTCCGCCGCAGCGGTGGCGGCGTCGGTGCCACGCGGCGGCGAGCGGGGCGCTGACGCGCAGCAGCGCGCGCGCGACAACGATGCGCGCGCCATCCTGCAGACCGAGCTGCAGCGCGAGCAGGCGCGGCTGCAGCAACTGCTGGCCGAGTACAACGACGGCCGCCCCGAACGGCGGGGCGATGAACGCAACTACCAGCGCTACCTCGACCGCGTGGCGGCGCTCAAGGCCTCCATCGAGCGCAGCAGCGCCGACATCGCCGCGCTGCAGCGCGAGCTCGCCAGACTCACCCGCCCATGAAGCTCCTTCGTCCCTCGTCGCCCAACTACGACAACTTCGACCTGCTCGCCACGCTGGTGGCGGTGGTTTCGCCGCAGGGCCAATGCCTGTTCGTCAACGCGGCCTTCGAGGACCAGATCGGCCTGTCGCGGCGCAGCCTGGTGGGCGGCAACCTGCCGCAGTGGTTCGTGCTGCCGCGCCAGCTGCAGGAGACGCTGGCGGCGGTGGCGCGCAACGACTACTCCAGCGGCCGCTTCGACGCGCAGCTGCGGCGGCTGCCGGGGGCGCAGCCCGAGGCGCTGCCGGTGCACGTGATCGTCAACCAGACCGACAGCCCTGATCGCGTGATCGTGGAGATGATCGAGATCGAGCAGCAGACGCGCCAGGACCGCGAGGAGCGCGCGCTGGACCAGGCGCAGGCCAACAAGGAGCTCATCCGCAACCTCGCGCACGAGATCAAGAACCCACTGGGCGGCATCCGCGGCGCGGCGCAGCTGCTGCAGATGGAGCTGCAGTCCAGGGAGCTGACCGAGTACACGCAGGTGATCGTGCAGGAGGCCGACCGGCTGCAGGCGCTGGTGGACCGGCTGCTGGCGCCACACCGCAAGCCGCACGTGGTGGGCGACGTCAACATCCACGAGGTGTGCGAGCGGGTGAGGGCGCTGATCCTGGCCGAGTTCCCGCGCGGGCTGTCGGTGCAGCGCGACTACGACACCTCGCTGCCCGAGTTCCGCGGCGACCGCGAGCAGCTCATCCAGGCCGTGCTCAACATCGCGCATAACGCGGCGCAGGCGCTGACGCAGCGCATCGCCGACGGCGATGCCTGCATCGTGCTGCGCACGCGCGTGACGCGGCAGGTCACGATCGGCAAGACGCGCTACAGACTGGCATTGGAATTGCATATCGAGGACAACGGCCCGGGCGTTCCCGAGTCGATCCGCGATCGCATCTTCTACCCGCTGGTGTCGGGGCGCGAGGGCGGGTCGGGCTTGGGGCTGACGCTGGCGCAGACCTTCGTGCAACAGCACCAGGGCACCATCGAATGCGACAGCACGCCGGGCCAAACCGTTTTCAAAATCCTGATTCCATTACCCTGACAGAGGTAAGCGCTCAAGCATGAAACCGATCTGGGTCGTAGACGACGATCAATCCATCCGCTTCGTGCTCGAAAAGGCGCTGGCGCGCGAGCAGTTCCAGGTGCGCAGCTTCGGCAACCCGCGCGACGTGCTGGCGGCGCTGGACGACGACGAGCCGCAGGTGCTGGTGAGCGACATCCGCATGCCCGGCGGCTCCGGCCTGGACCTGCTGGCCAAGGTCAAGCAGCGCCTGCCCGGGCTGCCGGTGATCGTGATGACCGCCTATTCCGACCTGGACAGTGCCGTCTCGGCCTTCCAGGGCGGTGCCTTCGAATACCTTCCGAAGCCCTTCGACGTGACCAAGGCGGTGGAGCTCATCCGCCGCGCGGTGGAGGAGAGCCTGCGCGAGCAGGTGCAGGGCGAGCGCATGGCGCAGATGCCCGAGATGCTGGGCCAGGCGCCGGCGATGCAGGACGTGTTCCGCGCCATCGGGCGGCTGTCGCAGAGCAACGTCACGGTGCTCATCACCGGCGAGAGCGGCTCGGGCAAGGAACTCGTGGCCCGGGCGCTGCACAAGCACAGCCCGCGCGGCAACGGCCCCTTCGTGGCCATCAACACCGCGGCCATTCCCAAGGATCTGCTGGAGTCCGAGCTCTTCGGCCACGAGCGCGGCGCCTTCACCGGCGCGCAGAGCATGCGCCGCGGCCGTTTCGAACAGGCCGACGGCGGCACGCTGTTCCTCGACGAGATCGGCGACATGCCCTTCGACCTGCAGACGCGGCTGCTGCGCGTGCTCTCGGACGGGCAGTTCTACCGCGTGGGCGGCCACCAGCCGCTCAAGAGCAACGTGCGCGTGATCGCCGCCACGCACCAGCATCTGGAGCAGCGGGTGAAGGACGGCGTGTTCCGCGAGGACTTGTTCCACCGCCTCAACGTCATCCGGCTGCGCCTGCCGCCGCTGCGCGAGCGGCGCGAGGACGTGCCGGCGCTGGCGCGCTTCTTCCTGTCCAAGAGCGCGCGCGAACTCGGCGTGGAGCCCAAGCGCATCACCGACGCGGCGCTGCAGCGCCTGGCGGCCTTCGACTTTCCCGGCAACGTGCGGCAGTTGGAGAACATCTGCCACTGGCTCACCGTGATGGCGCCGGCACAGGTGATCGAGCCCAAGGACCTGCCGCCGGAGTTCATGGGCGGCGCCCCCCCGGGCTACGACGCGCCCGTGCCCGTCGCCGCACCGGCCACCGGCATGCCGCAGCCCGAAGCACCGTCGCTGCCTTTCGCGGAAGCGGCCCCGGCCAGCCTCGCCGCGGCACCTCTGGACGCCGACTGGCTGCGCGACCTGGAACGCCAGGCGCGGGGCATGCTCGAAGCCGGCTCGCCCGAGGTCTGGGACACGCTCACCCGGCAGTTCGAAGGCCGGCTGATCCACACCGCGCTGGAGCTCACGCGCGGTCGGCGCATCGAGGCCGCGCACAAGCTGGGCATCGGGCGCAACACCATCACCCGCAAGATCCAGGATCTGGGCCTCGACGACTAGGCTTCCACTTGGTAGCCGGGCGATCCGTTTCCGTTCGCCCTGAGCCTGTCGAAGGGCAGGCACTCGGATATCGCCGCAGGGGCTTCGACAAGCTCAGCCCGAACGGGTCTGGGATGTCTGCAAGCTTCGTGGGATTCCCATGAGCCCCGCCGCCCGCCGCCCCCGCGCGGGTGCCCGGGGCTGCCGATGCCGTGACGTATCGCACGCTCGGCGGCTTGCCTCGCTCGCATCCGTTGTGCGGTGCATAAACCGCACCCATGATCCCCGCCCAGCCCACCAGGGTGGCCCCGGCTGGGGCCGGAGCTGTCTCCGCCGTGAACCGTCCTTGCGGACGCTGCCTGCGTTCGAAACCTTTTGGCTCTCAAACGTCTGTCACGAGTTTGGGGGGATGCGGCAGCGGAATCCGGGTTTTTGCAACCGCATAATCTGTATCGACCTGTTTCGGTTCTTGGGGTGACTGCGTAGCGCCCTGCTACAAGTGTGGCCGCCCAAGGGACGGGATTTCCACCGCTGGTGTGAACAAGTTCTTGGAAGCCGTCAGGGAGAGGCATGACGAGCCTCAATGAGGAACCGGTTCTGACGATGCATGCGCATGTGCTGTCCGAAGCCACGAAGGGCCGGGTTGATTTCGTCCCGTGGGACGGCAAGGGGGGATGGTGATCAGCGTTTACAAGCATCACGTACACCAGCGGGTGTTGTTCCAGGTCGGTTTTGACTTTGTTGTGCTCGCGGCGGTCGTGGTCCTGTTCGGCCTCACTCAAGGCGAGGCCGTATCCACGCTGATGCCCGGCGTGGCGGCGCAGGGGCTGTCGCTGGCGGCGTTCCTGTGCGTGATCACCACCGCCTCGGGCTTCTACGAGCCGGCGCACAAGCGCTCGCTGGCCCAGTCCTGCCTCCGCGCCGTGGTGTGCGTGCTGCTGGTGTTGCCGCTGGCCTTCCTGGTGGGGTACCTGTTGCCTGTCAGCGTGCTGCCGGCCGGCGCACTGCCGATGGCCGCTTTCCTGGGCACGGCGGTGGTGGTGAGCCACCGGGTGTGGGCCACGCATGCCGTGCTGCCGGCCCGGCTGCGGCCGCGCGTGCTCATCCTGGGTGCGGGCGAGCGCGCGGCCATGGTGGGCAAGCTGGTGATGGAGGGCGACAACGGCGCCGAGCTGGTGGGCTTCTACCCGACCGCCAACGAGCACGTGCATGCGCCGGTGGTGCCCATGCAGAAGCTGCTCTCCAACCAGGAACCGCTGGGGCAGCTCACGCAGCGCCTGAAGGTGCGCGAACTCATCGTGGCTCCGGACGAGCGGCGCGGCGCCGGCATTCCGATGGACCAGTTGCTGGCGTGCCGCACGCAGGGCGTGCGCGTGCTGGACCTCGCCGGCTACTTCGAGCGGACGGTGGGCCAACTGCGCGTGGACTGCATCGAGCCGGCGCTGCTGGTGTTCGGCAGCGGCTTCGACCAGGGCGTGCTGCGCCGGGGCGTGAAGCGGTTGTGCGACCTGGCCAGCGCCGGGCTGCTGCTGCTGGTGTCGGCGCCGGTGATGCTGGTGACGGCGCTGCTGATCAAGCTGGAGAGCCCGGGCCCGGTGCTCTACCGGCAGCAGCGCGTGGGTCTCAACGGACGCCATTTCGACGTCATCAAGTTCCGCAGCATGCGCACCGATGCCGAGAAGGACGGGCGCCCGCGCTGGGCCACGTCCAACGACGACCGCGTCACGCGCGTGGGCCGCATCATCCGGCGGCTGCGCATCGACGAGTTGCCGCAGATCTTCAACGTGCTGCTGGGCGACATGAGCATCATCGGGCCCCGTCCCGAGCGGCCGTTCTTCGTCGAGCAGCTCACGCGCGAGCTGCCCTACTACGCGCTGCGCCACAGCATCAAGCCGGGCGTCACCGGCTGGGCGCAGGTGCGCTATCCCTACGGCGCGACGGTGGAGGACTCGCTGCAGAAGCTGCAGTACGACCTCTACTACATCAAGAACCACAACCTGATGCTGGATCTGCTGGTGCTGGCCGAAACGGTGGGCGTGGTGCTCACGGGCAAGGGTGCTCGCTAGAAGTCCGGCTCATCCCCGCCATGCGCGCCGCGTTTGCTAGGACGGCACCGCCGTGGCCTTGAGCTTCGGACAGGTCGCGATCGGGAGCTATGCATTGGCCGCCGTCGCGCACCTGTGGCTGGGTGCGAGGCTGGACCGGGCCACGGCCGCGGTCGAGCGCGGCACGCCGGTGGCGCGCGCGCTGCGCGCCGCGCTGCTGTGCACGGCGGCCTGGGCCGGCGTGGCGTTGGCGACTCAGTTGCATCCGCAACCAGGCTGGATCGGTGCGGCGCTGGTGCTGGACGCGGCGCGCTACGGCGCCTGGTTCGTGCTGCTGGTGCTGATGGCGCAGCCGCGGCGCTGGCTGCGCGAGTTCGCGCGCGTGCTGGTGCTGCTGGCGGCGCTGTTGCCGCTGCTGGCGCTGGTCGGGCAGCCACTGCCGAACCTGGCCTCCAGCGTGGCCCTGGGGCTGCCGGTGCTGGGGCTGTTGCTGCTGGAGCAGCTCTACCGCAACGCGCCCGAGGATCTGTTGTGGGCAGCCAAGCCGATGTGCATCGGCCTGGGCTGCGTGTTCGCGTTCGACCTGTACCTCCACTCCCACGGCGTGCTGTTCGGCCAGTCCAAGCCGCACACGCTGGTGGTGCGCGCGGCGGTGCACTCGCTGGCGGTGCCCGCGCTGATGGTGGCGCTGCGCCGCCATGCGCTGCGCTCGCGCCCGCTGCAGCTGTCGCACCAGATGGCGTTCCACACGCTGACGCTGCTGCTGGTGGGCAGCTACCTGCTGATCATCTCCGGCGCCGGCTACTACGTGCGCGAGTTCGGCGGCGACTGGGGCCAGGCGCTGCAGGTGGGCTTTGGCGTGGCGGCGCTGGCGGCGCTGGCGCTGGCGCTGAGCTCGGGCGCGGTGCGCGCGCACCTGCGCGTGTTCGTGGGCAAGCATTTCTTCCGCTACCACTACGACTACCGCACCGAGTGGCTGCGCTTCACGGTGGCGCTGTCGGGTAACCCCGGCGACGGCGAGTTCGGCAGCCAGGTCGTGCGCGCGCTGGCCAACATGGTGGAGAGCCCGGGCGGCACGCTGTGGACCGCGGCGGCCGACGGCACGCACTTCGTTGCGGCCGCACACTGGAACAGCCCGCGCGTGTCGGCGCGCGAGGCGGCCGACTCCGCTTTCGTCAACTTCATGCGCGAGCGCGACTGGCTCGTGAACGTGCGGGAGCTGCGCGAGAGCCCGGAACGCTACGACGGCCTGGCGATGCCGGCGTGGCTGGCCTCGGATGCCACGGCCTGGGCGGTGGTGCCGCTGCCGGTGGCGCACGAGTTCATCGGCTTCGTGGTGCTGGCGCATCCGCGCACGCCGCTGCCGCTGAACTGGGAGGTGCGCGACCTGCTCAAGACCGGCGGACGCCAGGCCGGCATCTTCCTGGCGCGCATGCGCGCCGCCGAGGCGCTGCTGGAGGCCCGCAAGTTCGAGGCCTTCAACCGCATGTCGGCCTTCGTGGTGCACGACCTCAAGAACGTCGTGACGCAGCTGTCGCTGATGATGAAGAACGCCAAGCGGCTGCAGCACAACCCGGAGTTCCAGCAGGACATGCTGGCCACGGTGGACAACGCGCTGGAGAAGATGCGCCAGCTCATGCTGCAGCTGCGCGAGGGCGAGGCCCCGGCCGGCGGACGCCACGGCGTGGACCTGGCCGCGCTGGCGCAGCGGTTGCAGCACGGCGCGCAATCGCGCGGGCGCACGCTGGACGTGGAGGTGGCGCAGCCGGTGATGGCGCGCGGTCACGAGCAGCGGCTGGAGCGCGTGGTGGGCCACGTAGTACAGAATGCCCTGGACGCCACGCCCGCGGACAAGCGCGTGTGGCTGCGCGTGGAGCGCGCCGTGGGGCAGGCGCGCATCACCGTCGGCGACGACGGCTGCGGCATGACGGCGGACTTCATCGCCAACCGCCTGTTCAAACCCTTCAGCACGACCAAGTCCGGCGGCATGGGCATCGGGGCCTACGAGAGCGCGCAGTATCTGCGCGAGCTCGGCGGGGGCATCTCGGTGCACAGCGAGCCCGGGCGCGGCACGGTGGTCACGATGCAGATTCCCCTGTTCGAAACCGAGCGTCCCGCCGACGCGTTCATGGCTGGTTCCGCATGACGACTTCCAATCCCCCGCTGCTCATCGTCGAGGACGATGTGGCGCTGCAAAAGCAGATCAAGTGGTCGCTGGACGGCTATGCCAGCGTCGAGGCGGGCGACCGCGAGAGCGCGCTGCGCCAGTGTCGCCGCCACCGCCCGGCGGTGGTGACCATGGACCTGGGCCTGCCGCCGGATCCGGACTCGGTGTCCGAGGGCTTCAAGCTGCTGGACCAACTGCTGGAGATCGACCCGCTGATCAAGGTCATCGTCATCACCGGGCAGAACGGCCGCTCCAACGCCCTGCGCGCCATCGAGCTCGGCGCCTACGACTTCCTGGAGAAGCCTTTCGACCCGGACGTGCTGGGGCTGATCGTGGAGCGCGCCTACCGGCTCTACACGCTGCAGGCCGAGAACGCGCGGCTGCGCACGCTCAGCCAGAGCGATGCCACGCACGGCGTGATCACGCGCGACGAGGGACTGTTGCGCCAGTGCCGCACCATCGAGCGGGTGGCCTCCAGCAGCGCCACGGTGATGCTGCTGGGCGAGAGCGGCACCGGCAAGGAGGTGCTGGCGCAGGCGCTGCACGCGGCGTCCAAGCGCAGCGGCCGCTTCGTGGCCATCAACTGCGCGGCCATTCCCGAGGCGCTGCTGGAGAGCGAGCTCTTCGGCTTCGAACGCGGCGCCTTCACCGGCGCCACCAAGACCACCGTGGGCCGCATCGAGACTGCCCATGGCGGCACGCTGATGCTCGACGAGATCGGCGACCTGCCGCACCCGCTGCAGGCCAAGCTGCTGCGTTTCCTGCAGGAGCGCACCATCGAGCGCATCGGCGGGCGCCAGGAGATTCCCATCGACGCGCGCATCGTCTGCGCGACGCACCAGGACCTGCAGGCGCTCATCCGCGAGGGCCGCTTCCGCGAGGACCTGTACTACCGGCTCTCGGAGATCGTGGTGCAGATCCCGCCGCTGCGCCAGCGCTGCGGCGACGCGGTGCTGCTGGCGCATGCCTTCCTGCGCCGCTTCGCCGAGGAGCAGCGCCGCACGCTGCGCTTCACGGACGAGGCGCTGCGCGCCATCGAGGCCCACGCCTGGCCGGGCAACGTGCGCGAGCTCATCAACGTGGTGCGCCGCGCCGCGATCATGGCCGACGGCCAGGTGGTCACGGTGGAGGATCTGGGCCTGCCCGGCGCCGGCGGCGGGCAGGGCGCCGGGGAGCCCGAGGTCCTGGACCTGCGCACCGTGCGCGATCGCGCCGAGCGCGCCGCGGCGGTGACGGCGCTGGCACGTTGCGACGGCAACCTGGCCCGCGCGGCGGAGTTGCTGGGCGTGAGCCGTCCCACGCTGTACGACCTGATCAACCGCCTGGGCATCAAGGTCGGGCGCTGAGTTGGGGTGCTGAAGGAGCGGCCGGCGGAGGCTCAGACGCCGTAGTGGGCGCGGTACCAGGCGACGAAGCGCGCCACGCCTTCGCGGATGCCCGTGCGCGGCGCGAAGCCCACCCAGGACTTGAGCGCGTCCACGTCGGCGTAGGTGGCTGGCACGTCGCCGTTCTGCATCGGCAGCATGCGCTTTTCGGCCTGGCGCCCCAGCGCCTGCTCGATGCACTCGATGAACTCCATCAGCGGCACGGGCTCGTTGTTGCCGATGTTGAAGACGCGGTACGGCGCGTGGCTGCGGCCGGGATCGGGTGCGTGCGGATCGAAGCCCTGGTCGGGCGTGGCGGTGCGGTCCAGCACCCGGATCACGCCCTCGACGATGTCGTCCACGTAGGTGAAGTCGCGCCGCATCTGGCCGTGGTTGAACACGTCGATGGGGCGGTTCTCCAGGATGGCCTTGGTGAAGAGGATGGGCGCCATGTCGGGCCGGCCCCAGGGGCCGTACACCGTGAAGAAGCGCAGCCCGGTGGTCGGCAGCTTGTAGAGGTGGCTGTAGGTGTGGGCCATGAGCTCGTTGGCCTTCTTGGTCGCCGCGTACAGGCTCACCGGATGGTCCACGCCGTCGGACTCGGAGAAGGGCATCTTCACGTTGCCGCCGTAGACGCTGGAGCTGGAGGCGTAGACCAGGTGCTGCACCTGCGTATGGCGGCAGCCTTCGAGCACGTTGACGAAGCCCACGAGGTTGCTGTCAACGTAGGCGTTGGGGTTGAGCAGCGAGTAGCGCACGCCGGCCTGCGCCGCCAGGTGGACCACGCGGTCGAAGCGCTCGGCCTTGAACAGCGCGTCCATGCCGGCGCGGTCGGCGATGTCGAGCTTGAGGAAGCGAAAGCCCGCGTGCGGCTGGAGTTGCCGCAGCCGGGCCAGCTTCAGGTTGACGTCGTAGTAATCGTTGAGGTTGTCCACGCCCACGACCTCGTCGCCGCGCTCCAGCAGCCGCAGCGCCGTGGCCATGCCGATGAAGCCGGCAGCGCCGGTGACCAGTACCTTCATTACTTCCCCCAGGAATTCGAATGGAATACTTGCCTGCGGCCGTCGCCGGCCCGTGCGCAAGCACGGTGTTATTTGAGCTGAGTCAGTACTCGGCTGGATTCGGTGCTGTATGCGGGCCCGCGCCACGCCCGTGGTGGCTTCGTGCCGCATTGCACGCCGACGCCGCTCCAGCTGCCACGGCCCTGACACAGCCCGGCTCCAGGGCCTTAGGCTGCGCAGGACGTGCGCGTTTTGCTAGTACATTTCGTATCCAGCGCAGTGAATTCTCACATGGCGCAGTTTGGCATCCAGCTTCAGCAGATGCCACTTGAATTCGCTGGCTCAGCCGCGGAGATTCAATTTCAGTCCGGCGCGCTGTGCAAAGTTGCCAGCTTCACGGGTCTCAGCCACCCATTCAGGGCGTTGCTTGGGGATCTCCAGGAATTTATCACTGATAAATCTTGCAAAATTGTAGAAATTGCTGGTCCTCTGAATGATGACCCTGATCAGCGTCATTTGGATCACGGTGTCCTTGGACGGGGGTCCATGGGTGGTGGGCGGCACGAGCAGGAGGAGAGCTTGAACACGATTTCGAATCTGAGCGCGCGTTCTGGTCGCGGCCTGTTGGCCGCTGTCGCGTTGGCGTTGCTGGGGGCCTGTTCCAGCACGCCGGACTTTCCCCCGGCGCCGCCGCTGGCCGCCAGCGACGACTATTCCTACATCATTGGCCCGGGCGATTCGTTGAACATCATCGTTTCGCGCAACCCCGAGCTGTCGATGCAAGTGCCGGTGCGCCCGGACGGCAAGCTCGCCACGCCGCTGGTGGACGAGTTGGTGGCCCAGGGCAAGAACCCGCAGCAGCTCGCGCGCGAGCTGGAGCAGGCACTGGGCAAGTACGTGCGCGATCCGGTGGTGACGGTGATCGTCACCAACTTCGTCGGGCCCTACAGCGAGCAGGTGCGCGTGGTGGGGCAGGCGGCCAAGCCGCAGTTCCTGCCCTACAAGCAGAAGATGACGCTGCTGGACGTGATGATCGCCGTGGGCGGCCTCACGGACTTCGCCGCCGGCAACAGCGCCACGATCCTGCGGACCTCCGAGGGCAACAAGCAGTACTCGGTGCGTCTGAAGGACCTGATCAACCGGGGAGACATTTCGGCCAACGTCGAGATGCGCCCGGGCGACATCCTGATCATCCCCCAGAGTTATTTCTGACCGCCGTCGGCAGCGCAGGACTGCCGCGGGCGGCTGGGGTCCGGGTGAGCGGGCCCCAACGGAGTCTTGGAAGGAATCCTGATGGAAGAGCTGCTGGAGCAGCTGTCTGGTATCGCGCGCGGCATGTGGCGCTTCCGCTGGCATGGGCTCATCGTGGCCTGGGCCGTGGCGGTGATCGGCGGGGTGGTGGTGTGGCGCATGCCCGACCGCTACGAGGCCACGGCGCGCATCTACGTCGATACCCAGTCCATCCTGCGCCCGCTCATGTCCGGCCTCGCGGTGCAGCCCAACGTGGACCAGCAGCTGCAGATGCTGAGCCGCACGCTCATCAGCCGGCCCAACGTGGAAAAGCTCATCCACATGGCCAACCTCGACCTCAAGAACGCCACCAGCGCCGAGCAGGAGGCGCTGATCGAGTCGCTCACGCGCAAGCTCTCGATCAAGAGCGTGGGGCGCGACAACTTCTACACGCTGAGCTACCTGGATTCCAACCCGGAGAAGGCGCGCCGCGTGATCCAGTCGCTGGTGTCGATCTTCGTGGAATCGAGCCTGGGCGCCAGCCGCCAGGACACCAACTCCGCCAAGCAGTTCCTGGACGAGCAGATCAAGACCTACCGCGCCAAGCTGGAGGAGGCCGAGTCGCGGCTCAAGGAATTCCGGCTGCGCAACATCGAGCTGCAGTCCGGCGACGGCACGGACATCACCTCGCGGCTGGGCAACATGGGCGCGCAGCTGGAGGAGGCCAAGCTGCAGTTGCGCGAGGCCGAGACCGCGCGCGACGCGGCCCGCGCGCAGCTGGCGGGCGCCAAGAGCCTGGGCGGCACCACCTCGGCGGCAGGCGTGGCGTCGGACGTCCCGATGCCCGTGTCCACGCCCGAGATCGACGCGCGCCTGGACGCGCAGCGCCGCCACCTCGACGGGCTGCTGCAGCGCTTCACCGACCAGCACCCCGAGGTGCTGGCGACACGGCGGCTGCTCAAGGAGCTGGAGGAGCAGAAGCAGCGCGAGGTGGAGGAGCTGCGGCGCACCGCCTCCAGCGGCGCGGTGCTCAGCGGCGCCGGCAACACCAACCTGGCCTACCAGGAGATCACGCGGCTGCTGGCCACCAGCGAGGTGCAGGTAGCCTCGCTGCGCGCGCGCGTGGAGGAGTACAGCACCCGCTACGCCGCCGCGCGCGAGGCGCTCAAGAGCGCGCCGGCGCTGGAGGCCGAAGCCGCGCAGCTCAACCGCGACTACGACATCCACAAGAAGAACTACGAGATGCTCGTGTCCCGGCGCGAGTCGGCCACCATCTCCGGACAGCTCGAGGACGCGGGCGTGGCCGAGTTCCGGCTCGTGGACCCGCCGCGCGTGCCTTCCAAGCCCTCCGCGCCCAACCGGCTGCTGCTGCTGCCGGTGGTGCTGGTGGCGGCGCTGGGCCTGGGCGTGGCCGTGACCTTCGCCCTGAGCCACCTGCGCCCGGTCTTCTACCAGGGCGGTGAGCTGCGCAGGAAGCTGGAGCTGCCGTTGCTGGGCGTGGTCACGCTGGTGATGACGGACACGCAGATACGCCAGGAACGCGTCGATCGCATGCGCTTCCTCGGCGCCCTGGGCAGCCTGCTGGTCCTGTTGATGGCGGCCATGGCGCTGACCGCGCTCAAGTCGATGAAATGACGGCATGAGCACCTTGATCGAACAAGCCGCCGCGCGACTGGCCCAACTGCGCAACGCGGGTCTGGCGCCGGCCCCGGCCCGCGCACCGGCCGACGCTGGCGTCGAGGCGGCGCCGCCGCAGCAGCAGCTGCGCGACGCCCTGCCGCTGCTGCCGCCCGACTTCTCCGCCGATCTGCCCCCGGCCTACGTGCCGCCGCTGCCGCCGGAGCTCTCGCCGGAACTGCCCCCGCCGTTCCAACCCGAGCTGCCCCCGCCGTTCCAGGCGGAGTTGCCGCCGCCGTTCCCGCCGCAGCCGTCCACGCCCTTCGCTTCCGGCTACGGGCCGGAGCTGCATCCCTCGGAGCCGCAGCCGCCGCTGTCCACGGGCTTCCCGTACGAGGCGCAGTCCCAGGCGGCCGCGGGCTTCCAGCCCGACCAGGGCTACCCCCCGCCCATGCCCATGCCCATGTACGGCCATGGCGTGGGCACGGTGGCGACCCCGCGTCCCATGACGGCGACCTCGCGCCGCGTGGAGCTGGACTTGCGGCGGCTGGCGGCGGCCAACTTCGTCACGCCCGGCGCACCGCGCAGCCGCATCGCGGACCAGTACCGCGTCATCAAGCGGCCGCTGATCGCCAACGCGCTGGGCAAGGGGGCCGCACCGGTGGCGCACGGCAACCGCATCATGGTCACCAGCGCGCTGCCGGGCGAGGGCAAGACTTTCACCTCGGTCAACCTGGCGCTGAGCATCGCCGCCGAGCTCGACACCACGGTGATGCTGGTGGATGCCGACGTCGGCCGGCCCTCGGTGCTCAAGACGCTGGGCCTGGCGCCGGGGCCGGGGCTGCTGGACGTGCTCGAAGGGCGTGCCACCATGCCCGAGGTGCTGCTGCGCACCAACATCGACAAGCTCACGCTGCTGTCCGCCGGCACGCTGCACGACCGCGCCACGGAGGTGCTCGCCAGCGACGGCATGCACTCGCTGCTGCAGGAAGTGGCGCAGCGCTACGACGACCGCATCATCATCTTCGACTCGCCGCCGCTGCTGCTGACCACCGAGGCCCGCGCCCTGGCCAGCCACATGGGCCAGGTCATCATGGTGGTGCGGGCCGGACACACCAGCCAGTCGGACGTGCGGGCTGCGCTCGACACCATCGAGTTCTGTCCCGTCAAGCTGCTGCTGCTCAACCAGGCTCGCAGCTCCAAGTTCGATACCTACTCAACGGGACACAAATACGGCTATGGCTATGGGGAAGAGCAGGCTGAGCAGCAACCGGGCTGAGGCGCGCACGCGCCGCGGGAACTCGTGCCGATGAGGCCCCCACGGGCGCCGTGCCGCGCGGCCTGGCCCGCGCTGGGACTGCTGACGCTGGCGGCCGTGCCCGCCTGGGCGCAGCAGACGATGCAGCAGCAGCAGCTTGCGCCGGCGCCGCAGGCGGCGCAGGAGGAGCCGCAGAACACGCTCAGCGCCCCGCCGCTGGAGCTGCGGCTGGGGGCGATGCAGACCTTCACCGACAACGTGGACCTCGCCACGACGGACAAGCGTGCCGATGCCATCACGCGGCTGTCGCCCGGGTTGCGCTGGGTCAGCCGCGCCGGCCGCGTGCGGGGCTTCGTGGACTATTCGCTCAACACGCTGACCTACGCGCGCAGCGGCGACACCGACCTGCGCAACGCGCTCGCGGCCAACGCCACGGCCGAGTTGCTGGAGCAGCGTGCCTACCTCGACGCGCAGGCCGTGATCTCGCAGCAGTCGGTCAACCCGCTGGACGCGCAGTCCGTCGATCCCCAGGTCGGCCGCGACAACCGCACCGAGGTGCGTACCTTGAGCCTGACGCCGCGCGTGCAGGGCCGGCTCGGCGACGTGGCCCAGTGGGACGCGAGCCTGGGCTACCAGGCCAGCCACGCCACGTCCTCCAGCGTGTCGAACTTCTCGTCCACGAGCGCGCAGGCGCGCCTGGGCAACGGCGAGGCGCTCACGGCGCTGCGCTGGTCGCTGCAGGCCGCCCACGTCGCGCGGCGCTTCAACGGCGGGCGCAGCACCGCGGAGGACAGCCTGCGCGGCGTGCTGGACTACCGCGTCAACCACGAACTCAGCGCCGGCGCGATCGTCGGCTGGGAGTCCACCGACATCATCTCCACGACCAAGGAGAGCCACGTCACCCGCGGCCTGCGCCTGAGCTGGATACCTAGCGAGCGCACTCAGCTGAGCGCCGAGGTGGAGCGGCGCTTCTTCGGCACCGCGCACAACGTCGGCTTCCTCTACCGGCTGCCGCGCGCGGTGCTGTCCTTCTCCGACGTGCGCAGCCTCTCCAACGGCGTGGGGCAGCCCAGCACGGTCACGCAGGGCACCTGGTACGACGTGTTCAGTCAGCAGTTCTCCGGCGTGCCGGACAGCCAGCGTGACGTGCTGGTGCAAGCCGCGCTGCGCGAGCGCGGCATCAACGCCAGCCCCGATGAGCTGCAGTCGTTCCTGAGCTCGGGCGTGACCGTGAACCGCCAGCAGCAGCTCGCCTTCGCCTGGCTGCTGCCGCGCGACACCATTGCGTTCGCGCTGCAGCAAAGCGACGCCCGCCGCATCAGTAGCCTGGTTGCCGGGACCGACGTGTTCTCCTCCTTCAGCAACGTTCGCCAGCGCGGCTACTCGCTCACGCTGGCGCACCGGCTCACGCCCCTGTCCACGCTCACGCTCGGGTTCATGCAACGCCAGGCTTCAGGCGATGCCGTCGAAACCAAATTGCGCTCGATGACGGCCACCTGGTCCACGCAGCTCAACACGCGCGCCAGTTTCTCGCTCCTGGGCCGGCACGCGCGCTTCAGCAGCACCACCGAGCCCTACACCGAGTCGGCCCTGATGGGTACGTTCACGACGATCTTCTGAGCATCCACCATGTACGAAGACTTCTACGGGCTGAGCTGCAAGCCGTTCCAGCTCAATCCTGATCCGGCCTTCTACTTCGCCAGCAAGCAGCACCGCCGCGCCAAGGCCTACCTGGACTACGGTGTGATGCGCAACGAGGGCTTCATCGTCATCACCGGCGAGATCGGTGCGGGCAAGACCACCGTGCTGCGCGGGCTGCTCGAGAGCATCAACCAGAAGCAGGTGGTGGTGGGCCAGCTCGTGACGACGCAGCTCGACGCGGAGGACACGCTGCGCATGGTGGGCGCAGCCTTCGGGCTGCGCGTCAAGGACGTGCCCAAGTCGGAGCTGCTCATCGCGCTGGAGGCGTTCCTGCTGAGCGTGGCCCAGGAGGGCAAGCGCTGCCTGCTGATCGTGGACGAGGCGCAGAACCTGACCATGCGCGCGGTCGAGGAGCTGCGCATGCTCTCCAACTACCAGCTCGGCAACCACTCGCTGCTGCAGAGCTTCCTGCTGGGGCAGCCCGAGTTCCGCCGCATCCTGCAGCGCCCGGAGATGGAGCAGTTCCGCCAGCGCGTGGCCGCCACCTGCCACATCGGCCCGATGGACCTGGAGGACACGCAGCACTACATCGAGCACCGGCTGCAGTGCGCCGGCGCCGCGCCGGGCAAGCCCGAGTTCGAGCACGGCGTGTTCGAGCGCGTGCACCAGGCCAGCGGCGGCATCCCGCGGCGCATCAACGCGCTGTGCGACCGGCTGCTGCTGCTGGGCTACCTCAGCGGCAGCACGCGGCTGACGAAGGACTACGTGGAGCAGGTGATCAGCGAGCTCGCCAGCGAGGCCGCGCTGCCCAACGGCGCCGCCACGGTGCTGCCCGAGGACATGCCGCTGCTGCTGCAGGGTCGGCCCGCGCCGCACGAGGTGTCGCGGCTGATCGAGCAGCACAACGACGACCGGCTGCTGCGGCTGGAGCAAAGCCTGCTGCGGCTGGAACACATCAATTTGCAGACGCTGGCGCTGCTGCAGCGCCTGCTGGGCGCCGCGGGAGCGGACGGCGCCCATGAGCCCAAGGAGAACGAAACATGAGCTTGAACGGTCCGGTGTTGTGCGTGGTGGGTGCGCGGCCCAATTTCATGAAGATGGCTCCCATCCTGCGCGCGCTGGCCGCGCACGAGCCGCCCATCCCGATGCTGCTGGTGCACACCGGCCAGCACTACGACGAGCAGATGAGCGACCAGCTCTTCCGCGACCTGAAGCTGCCGCGCCCGGACATCAACCTGGAAGTGGGCTCGGGCAGCCACGCGGTGCAGACCGCCGAGGTCATGCGCCGCTTCGAGCCGCTGCTCGACGAGCACCGCCCCAGCTGCGTGATCGTGGTGGGCGACGTCAACTCCACGCTGGCGTGCACGCTGGTGGCGGTGAAGAAGCACGTGCCGGTGGTGCACGTGGAGGCGGGGCTGCGCAGCGGCGACCGCCTGATGCCCGAGGAGATCAACCGCGTGCTCACCGACCAGGTGGCCGACCGGCTCTACACCACCGAGCGCAGCGCGGCGGACAACCTGGCGCGCGAGGGCGTCGCGGCCGAGCGCGTGTGCTTCGCCGGCAACGTCATGATCGACTCGCTGCTGTCCAGCCGCGAGGCCGCGCGCGACCCCGGGCAGACGCTGGCCGCGCACGGCCTGGACCCGGCGCTGCTGGCGCAGGGCTACGGCGTGGTGACGATGCACCGGCCCTCCAACGTCGACGACCCCGCCACGCTCGAAGCGCTGCTGCGCACGCTGGACGAGGTGGCGCAGAAGCTGCCGCTGGTGTTCGCGCTGCACCCGCGCACGCGCGGCAACATCGAGCGCTTCGGGCTGGGCGCGCTGCTGGACGCGCGCCGCACCGCGCTGCTGCCGCCGCAGGGCTACCTGGAGATGCTGGGCCTCATGGGCCGTGCCACGCTGATGCTGACCGACTCCGGCGGGCTGCAGGAGGAGAGCACCGCGCTGGGCGTGCCGTGCCTGACGCTGCGCGAGAACACCGAGCGTCCCATCACGGTGGAGCAGGGCACCAACACGCTGGTGGGCCGCGACCGCGAGGCCATCCTGCAGGGCGTGGAGCAGGTGCTGGCCGGGCAGGGCAAGCGCGGGCGCGTGCCGGAGCTGTGGGACGGCCATGCCGCCGAGCGCATTGCGGCCGACCTGTGGCAGTGGCTCAGGAATCGCGCGTCCTGACCGATAACGCCTTCATGCTGTCTGCCTCGGTCCTCAACGCCTTCACCATCGACGTGGAAGATTACTTCCAGGTCTCCGCCTTCGCGCCGTTCATTCCGCGCAGCGAGTGGGATGCGCGCGAGTGCCGGGTCGAGCGCAACGTCGAGCGCATCCTGCAGATGTTGCGCCGTCATCAGGTGCAGGCCACGTTCTTCACGCTGGGCTGGATCGCGCAGCGCTACCCGCAGGTGGTGCGCGACATCGTGGCCGAGGGCCACGAGCTCGCCAGCCACGGCTGCAACCACGAGCGCGCCAGCGACCTCACGCCGCGGGCCTTCTACGAGGACGTGTACCGCGCCAAGGCGCTGCTGGAGGACCTGGGGGGCGTGAGCGTGCTGGGCTACCGCGCGCCGAGCTTTTCCATCGGCCGCACCAACCCGTGGGCCTTCGACGAGCTCCAGCGCGCGGGCTACCGCTACAGCTCCAGCGTCTACCCGATCGTGCATGACCACTACGGCATGCCCGAGGCGCCGCGCTTCGCCTTCAAGCCCACGGGCGGCAGCGACTTCATCGAGGTGCCGCCCACGACGCTGCGCGTGTTCTCGCGCAACCTGCCTTCCAGCGGCGGGGGCTACTTCCGGCTGCTGCCCTACGGGCTCTCGCGCTGGATGTTGAGGCACGTCAACGATGCCGAGCAGCAATCGGCGATCTTCTACTTTCACCCCTGGGAGATCGATCCTGGGCAACCGCGCGTGGCCGGCGCAAGCGCCAAGGCGCGCTTTCGCCATTACCTGAACCTGCAGCGCATGGAGTCGCGGCTGGAGCGGCTGCTGAGCGATTTCCGCTGGGGCCGCATGGACCGCATTTTCCTGGGCGGGGCCTCCCTCAACGCATGATCCAGATAGAACTGCTCGCCGCGGACGACCAGCGTGCCGCGGCGCAATGGGACGAGTTCGTCCTTGCCTGCCCCGAAGCCACCTTTTTCCACCGCGCCGGCTGGCAGCGCGTGCTGCGCGAGGCCTTCGGGCACCAGACGCACTTCCTGCTGGCGCGCCGCGCCGGCGCCGTCGAGGGCGTGCTGCCGCTGGCGCACGTGCGCAGCTGGCTGTTCGGCAGCTCGCTCACGAGCCTGCCCTTTGCCGTCTACGGCGGCGTGGCCGCCACCAGCGCCGAGGCCGCGCAAGCGCTGGAGGCGCATGCCGACCAGCTCGGCCGCAAGCTCGGCGTGCAGCACCTGGAGCTGCGCCACACCACGCGGCGCCACCCGGACTGGCCCGAGCAGGATCTCTACGTCACCTTCCGCAAGGAGCTGCTGGAGGACGAGGAGGCCAACATGCTGGCCATCCCGCGCAAGCAGCGCGCGATGGTGCGCAAGGGCATCAAGAACGGCCTGACCAGCCGCGTGCACCGGGACGTGGGCCGCTTCTTCGCGCTGTACGCCGACAACGTGCACCGCCACGGCACGCCGGCGATGCCGCGGCGCTACTTCCAGCTGCTGCAGGACGAGTTCGGCGACGCGCTGGAGCTCATGGCGGTGGACGGCCCCGACGGCCAGCCGCTGAGCGCCGTGCTGAGCTTCTACTTCCGCGACGAGATCCTGCCGTACTACGCGGGCGACGCCGTGGCCGCGCGCGACCTCGCGGCCAACGATTTCAAGTACTGGGAGCTCATGCGCCACGCGCTGGCGCGCGGCTGCAAGGTCTTCGACTACGGGCGCAGCAAGCAGGGCACGGGCTCCTACGCGTTCAAGAAGAACTGGGGCTTCGAGCCCACGCCGCTGCACTACGAGTACCGGCTCTACAAGCGCGAGACGGTGCCGCAGAACAATCCCTCCAACGCCAAGTACAAGCTGTTCATCGAGGCCTGGCGGCGCATGCCCATCGCGCTGGCCAACCGGCTGGGGCCCCTGGTCGTGCGCAGCTTGGGGTGACGCGATGGCCGACCTGCTGTACCTGGTGCACCGGTTGCCGTACCCGCCCAACAAGGGCGACAAGGTGCGGTCGTTCCACCTGCTCAAGCACCTGGCGGCGCGCCACCGCGTGTTCCTGGGCACCTTCGTGGACGACCCCGAGGACGGGGCCTTCGTGCAGCACCTGCGCCCGTACTGCGCCGAGATGCACGTGGCGCGGCTGCAGCCCGGGCTGGCCAAGATCGCGAGCCTGCGCGCGCTGCCGCTGGGCCGGGCGCTGACGCTGAGCTACTACGACGACGCGGGGCTGCGGCGCTGGGTGCGCGGGCTCGGCGCGCGCTGCAAGCTGGACGCGGCGGTGGTGTTCAGCTCCTCGATGGCGCAGTACGTGGACGAGCTGCCCGGGCTGCCGATGCTGGTGGACTTCGTGGACGTGGACTCGGCCAAGTGGACGCAGTACGCCGATGCGCACCGCTGGCCCATGTCGTGGCTGTACGCGCGCGAGGGCCGGCGGCTGCTGGCCTACGAGCGCGAGGTGGCCGCGCGCGCGCGGCGTTCCTTCTTCGTCACGGAGGCCGAGTCGGCGCTGTTCCGCCAGCTCGCGCCCGAGTGCGCGCGCAACGTCGAGCCCATCGGCAACGGCGTGGACGCCGAGTACTTCGCGCCCGCCGAAGGGCGCGCCTCGCCCTTCGGCGCGGAGCCGTATCCGCTGGTGTTCACCGGCGCCATGGACTACTGGCCCAACGTGGACGCGGTGTGCTGGTTCGCGCGCGAGGTGCTGCCGCAACTGCTGCCGCGCTGGCCGGGCCTGCGGCTGCACATCGTGGGGCGCAGCCCCACGGCGGCGGTGCAGGCGCTGGCCGGGCCGGGCGTGAGCGTCACCGGCACGGTGCCCGACGTGCGGCCGTACCTGCAGCATGCCGCGGTGGTGGTGGCGCCGCTGCGGCTGGCGCGCGGGGTGCAGAACAAGATCCTGGAGGCCATGGCGATGGCGCGCCCGGTGGTGGCCTCGCTGACGTGCACGCGCGGCATCGACGCGCAGCCCGGCACCGAGCTGCTGCCGGCGCTGGAGGTGGAGGACTACGTGCAGCAGGTCGACGCGCTGCTGGCGAGCCCGGAGCGCGCCGCGGCCATCGGCCAGGCGGGGCGCCAGCGCGTGCTGCGCAACTACAGCTGGGACGCGCACCTCTCGGGCATCGACCCGCACCTGCCCTCGCACGAGGCGGCGCCGTCGGCGCTGTGCGAGGTGTGAGCGCGGCCATGCCGCTGCCGCCGCGGGCGCGCCCGGGCTGGCCGCGCTCGCTCGCGGCGCTGGGGCTGCTGCTGGGCGCGCTGCTGTGGCTGTACCGCGGCACGGCGCTGGGCATGGTGGACATCTGGTTGCGCTCGGAAACCTTCACGCATGCCTTCACGGTGCCGCCGATCTCGCTGTGGCTGATCTGGCGCCGGCGCGCGCAGCTCGCGCAGCTGGCGCCGCGGCCCGTGCCCTGGCTGCTGCTGCCCATGGCGGCGGTGGCGCTGGCCTGGCTGATGGGGCACCTGGTGGCGGTCAATGCCGTCACGCAGTTCGCCCTGGTGACGCTGCTGGTGCTGAGCGTGCCCGCGGTGCTGGGCTGGCAGGTCGCCGGCGCCATCCGCTTCCCGCTGCTGTTCCTGTACTTCGCCGTGCCTTTCGGCGAGTTCCTGATGCCGCTGCTGATGGACTGGACGGCGGACTTCACCGTGTGGGCGCTGCAGCGCTCGGGCATCCCGGTGCTGCGCGACGGGCTGCAGTTCACCATCCCGACGGGCAACTGGTCGGTGGAGGCGGCCTGCAGCGGCATCCGCTACCTGATGGCCTCGCTGATGGTGGGCGTGCTCTTCGCCTACCTCAACTACAGCTCGACGCTGCGGCGCTGGGTGTTCGTGGGCGTGTCGATCCTGGTGCCGATCGTGGCCAACTGGGTGCGGGCGTACCTGATCGTGCTAATCGGGCACCTCAGCGGCAACGAGCTGGCCACTGGCGCGGACCACCTCGTCTACGGCTGGCTGTTCTTCGGCGTCGTGATCCTGCTGATGCTGGCCCTCGGCGCGATGTGGTCGCAGCCCGAGGCCGAGTTGGCGGCCGGGGCCGC
>Ga0065721_10004388_pt1 | contig 29344 bp, 27 predicted proteins | sample Mesricmetagenome_FD_59108 | JGI IMG/M metagenome (GOLD analysis project Ga0065721, IMG submission 59108) | Mesophilic microbial community from rice straw/compost enrichment Sample: eDNA_1 v2 (version 2) | ecosystem: Engineered > Solid waste > Grass > Composting > Bioreactor | place: USA: Davis...
GCTTTACCCGCCGGCCGCTTAATGGATGGTGCTCGAATGATGCGCCACGTGGCGCTTTAAGAGCGGTAGAGCCGCTCTTAATGGTGCATAAACCAGTGACGGGACGGATTAAGAGTGGACGAACCACTCTTAATGTCTCGCCATCGCTCGAATGATGCGCCCCGTCTCGCTTTAAGAGCGGTAGAGCCGCTCTTAAAAGCCTACAAACCACTGACGGGACGGATTAAGAGTGGACGAACCACTCTTAATGTCTCGCCAGTGCTCGAATGATGCGCCCCGTCTCGCTTTAAGAGCGGTAGAGCCGCTCTTAATGGTGCATAAACCAGTGACCGGACGGATTAAGAGTGGACGAACCACTCTTAATGTCTCGCCAGTGCTCTGACAAGCTGTTCCCAGCAGGCAATGATCGATTGTCGTTGACTGATAGCGGGGATATCGCTACTTGGGCACAAGAGGCAGAACTGTCGATGATGACGAACGAACGGACTATTCAGCGGCTATCCAGACAATACAATCAGACCAACACAAATCTGACGCGTGCAGAAGCAGCAGCGTTGATCGTGAAATTCATTGGTTAGTTTGTTTTGAAACGAGGCGGCAAAGGGATGAACGATTCCGTTCATTCCTTTGCCGCTTTGTAGTACTAAGCGTTGGAGCACACGTTTGGATATAGTGGAGGACGGCGAGCAGGAAGTGTTAGTTTATACGCCCGTCGAAGGTGCAGATCTGCACCTACATTCGCCCGCCAGGGCGGGAACGCCCCGCGAAGGTGCAGACCTGCACCTACTCTCACAACAAAGAAACGGTTGAGCGGCCGCTCAACCGTTTCTTATACACCTTTTACCCAACGAGTGCTTCCCATTGCTCGTATACCGACGTGAGCTCTGTGCGTTTGGTGTCAATGCTTACTTGAATCTCCTGAACGCGCACATAGTCGTTGAATACTTCGGGTTTCGTCAATTCTGTCTCTAGCGCTTCAATCGCGGACTCAAGCTCGGCGATCGAGGCCTCAAGCTGCTCGAGCTTGCGCTGACGGGTGCGTTCTTCCCGTTTAGCCTGTTTATCCGCTTCATAGGATGAGCTTGGAGAAGAGGCTGCTTCTACAGCTGCGGCCTGCGACCGAGCACCTTTACTATTGGATGATGCTTCAGCAGCAGCAAGAGCGGCTAGCTCTTCGAGCTCCTGCTTCTTGGCAATCATATCATCATAATTTCCCAGGAAATGTCGGCAGCCATCCGGTGTCAGCTCGACGATTCGCTCCGCCATCTTGTTCAGGAAGTAGCGGTCATGCGAGATGAATAACAGCGTACCGTCATAATCGATCAACGCAGACTCAAGCACTTCCTTGCTGAACAAGTCCAAATGGTTGGTAGGCTCGTCGAGAATGAGTACGTTGGCGCGGTCCAGCATTAGCTTGGCAAGAGCAACGCGTGCTTTCTCGCCGCCGCTCAGAGACGATACGACCTTCTGGACATCGTCGCCGCTGAACAAGAAGCTTCCAAGTACGGTGCGGATGCGTGCTTCCTCTAGATGAGGGAACGCGCTCCATACTTCCTCCAGCACGGTATTGGAGCCTGTCAGTGTGGCCTGCTCCTGATCATAGAAGCCGAGCTTGACGTTAGAGCCCCAACGGAACGAGCCGGATGTCAGCGGTTGACGTTCGATCAGCGCCTTGAGCAGCGTCGACTTTCCGATCCCGTTCGGGCCGACCAGCGCAACGGTTTCTCCACGCTCGAGGCGGAAGCTGATGTTCTTGAACAACGGCTCCGCTGCACCATCGAACGCAACCGAGAGCGAGTCGGCCGTAAGGACGTCCTTGCCGGTCTGCCGATCGATCTCGAAGGAAAAATGCGCTTTCTTCAGCTCGCCGAGCGGCTTGTCGAGACGTTCCATCTTGTCCAGCGCTTTGCGCCGGCTCTGTGCGCGCTTCGTCGTAGATGCGCGGACGATATTGCGCTGAATGAACTGCTCCATCTTCGCAATTTCGTCCTGCTGCTTCTCGTATTGCTTCAGCTGTGATTCGTATTCCGCAGCCTTGAGATCGATGTACCGACTGTAGTTGCCGGTATACCGTTTCGCGGCATGACGTTCGATTTCTACAATGCCCGTTGCTATTGCATCCAGGAAGTAGCGGTCATGGGAGACGATAAGAATGGCGCCGCTGTAACCGCGAAGATACGATTCGAGCCAGGTCAGCGTCTCAATATCCAAGTGGTTGGTAGGCTCGTCAAGCATAAGCAGGTCAGGCGCTTGGAGCAGCATGCGAGCAAGTGCGAGTCGTGTTCGCTGTCCGCCACTCAGCGTGGAGATGACAGTGTTCGGGTCGAATTGACCGAAGCCCATACCGTGCAGAACGCTTTTGATCCGTGTATCCATTTCAAAACCGCCATTTGCACGGAACCAGTCGGAGCGTTCAGCATAGCGGGCAAGCGTTTCTTCATAGCGCTTATTATCACGCTGCAGCTCAGGATCTGCGATCGTAACCTCTAATTGGCGAAGCTCCTGCTCCGTATCAAGCAGCACGCGGAAAACCTCGCGCATTTCTTCAATAATAGTACGATCCGAATTCAGTCCGCTGTTCTGCGCTAGATAGCCGATGCGTGTTTCTTTGGCCTTGTAGATCGTGCCGGAATCGTAAGACATTTCGCCTGCGATAATTTGGAGCAGCGTGGATTTGCCGGCGCCGTTCACGCCAACGAGGCCGATCCGTTCGCGCTCTTGGATTTGAAAGGTAATACGAGATAGAATCGGCGTAACGCCGTAGCTTTTGGATAAGTCGGATACTTGAAGCAGCATATGGAATGATAACCTCCAATTCACAACATGAGTCAACGTATAGTGACAGTTTACCACATAAAAATTTATATGTTTCCGGTGTAATTTAGGAAAGAACAAATTCTGTTGGCTCTCATTATAATGAACGAATACGAAACGAGTCTTCGCATTGGCGAAAGCTGTTCAACAATGGTAAACTAATAACGATTATTGCTGCAAGATTTGGTAGAGAGGGCTAACCCATGATACATCAGAATAACGGCGAGAAGCGCGAGCTGCGTATTGCCATGAAGCGCAGGCGTGAAGCGATAGATCCAGCACAACGTACAGGCTGGTCGCAAGCGGCCTGCGGGCATATCGCACATCTATTGACGGATGTCGGAGCCAAGAGTGTAATGGTATACATCGGGCTGCGATCGGAGCTGGATACAGCGGCATTCATCGAGCATTGCTGGCAGAACGGAATTGCTGTTTCGGCACCGCGCTGCGAAGCGGATGGCATAACGATGACGCCTTATCGGATTCGCAGCTGGGACGAGCTTATGCCCGGCGCATTCGGCATTCGAGAACCGAATCCAGCTCAGGCTGTGAAATGTGAGGTCACGTACGTGCCTGATGCTGTCATTGTTCCAGGGCTTGCCTTTGATCGCCTCGGAGGAAGGCTTGGGTACGGCGCTGGCTTCTATGATCGTTATTACGACCGTCTGCGCAGGCTTGTGCCAAGCGAGAAGGAGATGCCATTGTGGGCTGGCTGCTGCTTCGAGGCTCAGATCGTCTCGGCAGTGCCAATGGATCGTCATGATGCTCGGATGGATGCAATCGTGACAGAGCAGCACGTGTACTGGAGCGGACGAAGGAGTCGATTAGAATGGAATCGTTAACGCATTTTGATGAACAAGGCAGAGCACGGATGGTTGATATTTCGGAGAAGGATGTAACGAAACGGACAGCGATTGCGCGGACGGCGGTAACGATGCGGCCGGAGACGCTGCAAACGATTAAGGAAGGCCGAATCAGCAAGGGAGATGTGCTTGGGGTCGCGCAGGTTGCCGGCATTATGGCAGCGAAGCAGACATCGGCATGGATTCCAATGTGTCATCCGATTGCGTTGACAGGTGTCAGCATCGCTTTTGAAGATAATGGCCATGATGAGCTGTACATAGAAGCGACAGTAAGAACAACCGGCAAGACAGGTGTAGAGATGGAGGCGTTGACCGCTGTTTCAGCTGCTGGCTTGACTGTGTATGATATGTGCAAAGCAATCGATAAAGAGATGGTGATTGGACCGACCCGGTTGATCGAGAAAACCGGCGGTAAGAGCGGGGATTATCGGCGGAATGACGACAAGTTAATCTAGCTTCCTGTTAGGCCATTGCGGAGCAGAGTGGCTTTGCGTATGCAGATTGACTATGATGTCACGCTCAAAGATCCTGAGTCAGGAGGAATTGTTCATGAAATGGAAAGTGGCGATTCTGACAGCAAGTGATAAAGGCTCGAGGGGAGAACGCGAGGATACGAGTGCGCAGGTCATTCGAGAACTGGTCGAAGAAGAGATCGGCGGCGAGATTGTCGACTACCGAATCGTGCCGGATGAGCAGGATGAGATTATGGCTGCTCTTATCGAGATGACGGACTATTATAAGGCGGATCTCGTGCTCACGACAGGCGGAACCGGCCTTGGCCCTCGGGATGTTACGCCAGAAGCGACCTTAAAGGTTGCTGATCGTCTCGTGCCAGGTATATCGGAAGTGATGCGGATGCAAGGAATGAGCCGGACGCGCAGGGCGATGTTAAGCCGAGGCGTCAGCGTCATTCGGGATCGCTCGCTCATCATTAATCTTCCCGGAAGTCCCAAAGGCGTTCAGGAAAGCTTGATGAGTGTTATCGATCAGCTTCCGCACGCGCTTGGCATTGTATCCGGCCAAGTGGGGGAACACGCCAATGAAAAGTAAGGAGACGAACGGGGGACAGTCACAATCGACAGTCATGCGGGAAATTCCGGTCGAGGAAGCGGTTGGGATGCGGCTTGCACACGATCTGACTCAGATTGTGCCGGGTCAGTTCAAAGGGCGTAAATACAAGCGCGGTCATCTTATTACGGAAGCCGATATACCTGGCTTGCTTGATATTGGCAAGGCGCATATTTATACGCTTGATATTGGCGATAATGATTTGCATGAGGATGATGCAGCAGGCCGTCTTGCAGCCGTGCTGCAGGGTGAAGGCATCGTGCTGTCAGAGCCTCATGAAGGCAAAGTTACGCTGCGCGCTCAGCGGACCGGACTTGCGGTTATTCCGCCTCAACTGGTGGAGTCCATCAATCGGATTGGCGACATTGCGCTTGCGACCGTTCAGCATCATACACTCGTTCGAGAGGGACAACCAGTTGCCGCTACTCGTGCAATTCCGCTTGTTCTCCCGAAGGAGAAAGTGGAAGCGGCAGAGATGCTTGCGCAGGCTTACCGTCTAGAGAATGATGGAATTGCTCCGATCTCGGTGCGTCCACTGAAGAAATTCAGAGTTGGATTGCTTACGACAGGCAGCGAGGTGTTCAATGGACGGATCGAAGACAAATTTGGTCCTGTCGTGCGCGCCAAGCTGGAGGCGCTTGGTTCCGAGGTAGCAGAGCAGCGATTCACCCCTGATGAACGACATACAATTGTCAATCATATCCGTTCCTTGTTTGACAGCGGTTATGATATGATACTAGTGACTGGCGGTATGTCCGTTGATCCGGACGATCGGACGCCAGGCGCGATCCGGGAAGCCGGCGCTGACATCGTCAGCTATGGCACACCGATGCTGCCGGGCTCGATGCTGTTAATCGGATATTTGTCCGGGGTTCCGATTATGGGACTGCCGGGCTGTGTCATGCACGACCCTCATACCTCTTTCGATGTGCTGCTGCCCAGAATTCTGGCTGGCGACACGATAACACGCGAGGATATCGTAACGATGGGTTATGGCGGATTGCACGGCTGCTAGTACATAGGCCTTCGTTATCTCAGAGTAGTCTTTTTATACACAATCGAATATTAGAGAGGTGAATAGAATGTTTAATGGTATTGGACCTACGGGCCTTATTCTGCTCGTTGTGATCGCACTGCTTCTGTTCGGACCGAACAAGCTGCCTGAGCTTGGCCGCGCATTCGGACGTACGCTGCGCGAATTCAAGGCAGGAGCCCGCGATGTGATGAGCGACACGGAGGATCAGAAGTCGAAGGAACGTGTAGAGATCAATAAGATTGACGATGTTCAAGTCAACAACAAACGGCTCCCGGAATAGTCGGAGCCGTTTTTCGTGAGGCTGACATTTTAATTGCAATACAAACTACCTCTAAACGCGGCTGCATATCTCGTACGGGGCCGCGATAGAGGTTTTTTCACGCATGGCATACATATGAAGCGCGCGTCGTAACTACGATTGGACAAGCTGCGCGTGCTTGGTTAGGAGTGAGCCAACATGGCCGAACAACGGCAGTCTTCCGGCCAGTCGGCGGCGGGGATTAGAAGCCGCATGCGCGAAGAAGGAATGATGCCGCTGCTGGAGCATCTAGGCGAGCTAAGGCGGCGCCTTTTCTGGACGGTGCTAGTACTCGTTGTCGGACTCTGCATAGGGCTGTACTATGCGAAGCCGCTATATGAATTCGTAATAACGGATGGACCAATGAACGGCGTTGATCTGCACACGTTCTCGTTATGGGACGGTATCGGGATGTATATGAAGTTCGCTTTCCTCATCTCGCTGGTGCTCGTGCTGCCATTCGGCTTCTACCAGCTGTGGTCGTTCGTGAAACCGGCTTTATCACCGAAGGAGCAGAAGGCGACGCTGAAATATATTCCGTTCGCGCTTATCCTCTTCTTGGTTGGTCTTTCCTTTGCTTATTTCGTTATTGCACCGATGGCGTTTGAATTCACAACGTCGGTGTCTCGCAGCCTTGGCTTGATAGAGACATACGGTGTTATGCAGTACATTCAGTTTCTGTTCAATATTCTCATACCGATCTCGCTGTTGTTCGAGCTTCCGCTCGTTATTATGTTCCTGACCAAGCTGCGGATTCTTAATCCAATACGACTGCGCAAAATGAGACGGATTGCATACTTCATCATGGTGTTGATCGGTACTCTCATTACACCGCCAGACGTTATCTCTGATGTGCTCGTGTCGATTCCACTGCTGCTGCTCTATGAGATCAGTATCTTCTTATCGACAGCTGTCTACAAAAAGCAGCTTGCGGCAGATGCTGCATGGGAGCAGGATTTTGAAGCAGGAAGCGCCATGAATGAGTCTTAATGAGATAGGAGATAGGCNGCAGAGCTAGCCGACTTGCATTCCCCNATAAGGGATAATGCGNGTCGGTTTTTTTGTGTNCGGTTCCNATAATCGACCGTTCATGTATGATCGGAAGACACTNGGGGAAAATATTGGCGACGGAGGTGTGTTCAGGATGCTGGCAACNAAGAGGTTCGGAGTATGGCCAATGATCATGATGATGCTGCTGTCGGTAGGAATCGTCAATCATGTCATTATCGTACCGCTCATCCTTAATGAAGTCGGACGGGATGCTTGGCTGTGTCCAATTGCAGCCGCGCCGATTATCATGCTGTGGGTCATTTTTCCGATTCGCACAATTGCGTCGTCCCTGCATGGTCAGACCTTTCGGGATTGGTTGAGAGCACGTGGGTCGGGAGCGCTTTATTGGTGCATCCTGCTTCCGATTCTATTCCTGCTTGTGGTTACCTCATTCCATACCACAGTGGACGCCGTAGAGTTCGCGAATTCAACTTATGCGCCGTTAACGCCTTCTGCCATCGTGATGCTCCTGTTCATGGCTTTATGTACATATGCTGCGCTGTCAGGACTAAGGACGATCGCTTTCGTTTCCTGTATTCTGCTGCCGATTGTCGTCGTACTTGGCGAATTCGTCATGAGTGCGAATATTCCGCATAAGGATTATCGGTTTTTGCTTCCAATCGCGGAACATGGGCTCGGGCCTATAATAAGTGGTTCTTTCTATTCGTTGAGCACATTAGCAGAAATGTTCATGATTATTCTCATACAGCCGTATATAAGGGGCCGAATGAGCAGATGGGGACTAGTCGGGCTCGTTGCGGTATTGTGCTTGCTTATGTTAGGCCCGACAAGCGCAGCCATTGCCGAATTCGGTCCGTCCGAGGCGAGCAAATTGCGTTATCCCGCATTCTCGCAGTGGCGTCTTGTGAGTGTTGGACGTTATATCGAGCACTTGGATTTCTTTGCGATTTTTCAATGGCTGTCAGGCGCGTTCATACGCGTATCGATGTCGATGTATTTGGTGACGTCGCTGGTTTGCCGTAGTCGAAAAGGGCGGGTTATCGTCATACTCGTTCTTGGGATCGTGATTGGAGTAGCTGCAAGCTATATGGAGCAGATGCAGATTCTGTATCAGGAGCTTGTCAGATTGTATTTCCGAGTATCTGGAGTAGGCATTATTCTTCTCTCTCTGGTGCTGTGGATTCTAGCCGCGACAGGGGCAAGCAGTCAACGTAAGCAGCAGGAGCATGCAAGCCCGAATCAGATGGAGGAGGGCGGTGGAACGAATGGAATCGTTAATCAACACCAAGGATAATCGACATGAAGAGCCGAAGCGGAGCGGCCAATTGAATTTGGATCTATGGATGGGCATGGTCAAGCCTTGCGGCGATGTAACGATTCTGACCGTTCCGATTCATGAAGAAGACAGCAGAATGGCTTACCTCTTCTACTGCATGGGGATGATCGACAACCAAGCGCTGCATCACAGCATTCTTCAAGAGCTTGATCAGTGGCAGCCGCACGACGGTAAATCCAATATTCCGCTGCTTATGCCATTGGATGAAGATACAACAGAGACTCACGCATTCAAAATGCTCTCCGCCGGCATTCTCATCGTCTGTATCGATAACTACTGGTACCAAGCGAACATAGCCAATCCGCCCGGCAGGCAGCCGGAAGAGTCGACGATGGAGGTATCGCTCAAGGGACCTCGCGACGGCTTTATTGAAAAGCTGGAAACCAATATTGCACTCGTACGCGGCCGGCTTCGTACGCCAGACCTTCACTGCGAATTTTATTCGGTCGGCAGTGTAACGAAGACAGAGATTGTCCTTCTCTATCTAGCAGGCAAAGCACCAGTGAGCTTAATCGAAGAGATGAAGCGCAGGCTGCAAGCCGTTGATATTGAGGCGCTGTACGGCGCAACACAGCTGGAGGAGCTCATATCGGATCGACCACGTTCGCTGTTTCCACTGGTCGATTATATCGGACGCCCAGATTATGTGGTGCAGGCGCTTATGAGCGCTCGCGTTGCCGTTCTGGTTGATGGGTCTCCTTCGGCGATAATTGCGCCGGGAACATTAACGCTGCAGACCAAGTCGCCTGAAGATATCCATCTGCCATTCTATTATGTCACGTTGGAGAGGCTGCTGCGCATTATCGGGATTGTGTTGGCGCTCTGTTTCCCAGGTTTCTGGGTAGCGCTGTCGTCATTTAATATCGATCAGCTGCCGTTCAATCTACTGGCGACGATTACGCTGTCGCGTACGGGACTGCCCTTGTCAGCCCCGCTTGAGATGGTGTTAATGCTGGGCATGTTCGAGCTGTTCCGTGAAGCGGGCGTAAGGCTGCCGCGTCCTGTCGGTCAGACGGTATCGGTCGTCGGAGGCCTGATTGTCGGGGATGCCGCGATACGTGCAGGATTAACGTCGCCAACGATGCTTGTTGCGGCTGCGGTGACGGCGGTTGCCACTTTCACGCTGGTGAACCAGTCATTGAACGGTTCGGTTAGCGTGATACGACTGTTTATTTTGCTGCTGTCATCGATTCTGGGCATATTCGGCTTCTTCATCAGCTTGTTCGCTGTGCTGGTGTACATCTGCTCATTGGAATCGTTTGGCCATCCTTACTTGCTGCCGCTTGCACCGATCAAGTGGAAGGATGTGCTCGGTTCACTTATCCAGCTCCCGTGGTCTGTCCAGGAAAAACAAAGGAAGGATAGGTACTAGCTATGTTGGGCCGTGTACAGCGGGGAATCAAGCTTATAACAGCGCTGCTCATCGCATTTATGCTAGGGGGGTGTTGGGATAAGGTTGATTTGCAGGATATCGGATACATTACAGCAGCAGGAATCGATTATAAGGATGAGAAGTTTATTCTCTATGGCGAAATGGTTGGCTTCAACGCAATTGCCAAGACGGAGGGAGGCGGTCAGTTCACGGGTCCTCTGAAGTGGATTGGCCACAGCAGCGGCGAAACCATTCTTTATGCTTTCAAGGAGCTCGCGAATTCAAGCCAGTATCAGCTCACCTTGGACAATTTGAAGACGCTGGTCATTCATGAACGTGCGATGGTGAAGATCGATGAGATTATCGATGCGTTGAACCGTCAGAGAGCCTCTCGTTATACCGTCTGGATGTTCGGAACACAAGACGAGCTTGAAGATTTTTTTGCAACCGATTCGCTCTCCAGCCAATCGCCTCTTGTCAGCATTTTGTATACACCTGATCTGATGCATCAGCAAACCAGCATGAATCGGCCGCTTACGATGCAGCTATTTCTACAGGAGCTGGATGAGCGTGCTCATACAACATCGTTAACGAATCTATCGATAGAGCACGGGAAATGGATGGCAGACAAGAACAAATTAAAGTTGAATGTTGCGAAGGGCTGCTTCTTGTTCGTGAATCGGTCGATGGTGGGCTATCTCACACAGGAGCAAATGAAAGGGCTTCGTTGGGTTCAACCAGACTTCAAGAAAGAGTTGGTCGCCCTGCGTGTGGACAACAAACCGATAACGGTCACGGTAGACCATGTAACTAGCCGTTTAAGAAGCATACCTAATACCGATTCGGTTAAGTTCAAACTCAAGGTGAGGTTATCCATCCATGCCGTAGAGATCGTAGGTCATCAGACTGAGAAAAAAATTGAACAGGCGGTAAGCGAATTGGTTACGAAGGAGATTCGAAGTACATATGCTGCCGGTTTGTCGCATAAGGCTGATGTGTATCAGACGAGGCTGAATTTGTATCGCTACCACAATGCCTTCTGGAAGAAGCATGCGTCGAATGATCAGTGGCTCCCTGGCCAGGAGGATTTGACGATCGAGGTATCGACGAAGCTGGTGAACACGGGCAAATATAAGCTGAAGTAGTTGGAATCAACGGTTAATGAGAACGCCTGTGATCATTGTAAAAATCACATAAATTGATGGTCGGGCACTTGAAATGTATCGCTAAAATGAGTATTATAAAAATGGTTGTTAGCACTTGAGTCGTTCGAGTGCTAACATAATGTACAAGGAACATTTTCTAAAGGAGGCTGTTTTTCATGATCAAACCTTTGGGTGAACGCGTATTGGTACTGCCGATCGCGAAAGAAGAGACTACGGCTAGCGGAATTCTGCTCCCGGATACGGCGAAAGAGAAGCCGCAAGAAGGACAAATCGTTGCTGTAGGCAGCGGTACGCTCAAGGACGGCGTACGCATTGCGCTTGAAGTTCAAGTAGGCGACCGCGTTCTGTTCTCCAAATATGCGGGTACAGAAGTCAAATACGATGGCAAAGAGTATTTGATTATGAAGGAAAGCGACATTCACGCGATCCTGGGCTAATCGCTCGAGATTGAGTCACACATACAGAGCAGGCAGACATAACGGAGCGGTGTGCTCCGTAAATCTCATACTTATTCTAGGAGGTCATTGACGATGGCTAAAGATATCAAATTCGGCGAAGACGCTCGCCGCGCTATGCTGCGCGGGGTTGATGCACTGGCTAACGCGGTAAAAGTAACGCTCGGACCTAAAGGCCGCAACGTTGTATTGGAGAAAAAATTCGGCAGCCCGCTGATCACGAATGACGGCGTGTCGATCGCGAAAGAAATCGAGCTCGAAGATGCATTCGAGAATATGGGTGCACAGCTCGTTAAAGAAGTAGCAACCAAAACGAACGACGTCGCTGGTGACGGTACGACGACGGCAACGGTTCTTGCGCAAGCGATGATCCGTGAAGGTCTGAAGAACGTAACGGCTGGGGCTAACCCTATGGTTATCCGCAAAGGCATCGAGAAAGCAGTTCGCGCTGCAGTTGAAGAGCTGCAGAAGATTGCTAAGCCTATCGAAGGCAAGCAATCGATCGCACAAGTTGCTGCAATCTCGTCTGCTGACGACGAAGTTGGCCAACTGATCGCAGAAGCGATGGAGCGTGTCACTAACAATGGCGTTATCACGGTAGAAGAGTCCAAAGGCTTCGCAACGGAGCTGGAAGTGGTTGAAGGTATGCAATTCGACCGCGGCTACCTGTCGCCTTACATGATTACGGATACGGACAAAATGGAAGCTGTCCTCGACAATCCATACATCCTGATCACGGACAAGAAAATTACGAACATTCAAGAGATCTTGCCAGTTCTCGAGAAAGTCGTTCAATCCGGCAAACAACTGCTGATCATCGCAGAAGACATCGAAGGCGAAGCGCTTGCTACGCTGCTCGTTAACCGTCTGCGCGGCACGTTCACTTGCGTTGGCGTTAAAGCGCCAGGCTTCGGTGACCGCCGTAAAGCAATGCTGGGCGACATCGCTGCCCTGACGGGCGGCCAAGTCATCACGGAAGAGCTCGGCCTTGAGCTGAAGCAAACGACGGTTGACCAACTCGGTACGGCTCGTCAAATCCGTGTTACGAAAGAAAACACGATCATCGTTGACGGCGCTGGCGAGAAAGCCGACATCGACGTTCGCGTTAACCAAATCCGCGCGCAGCTGGAAGAAACAACTTCCGACTTCGACCGCGAGAAGCTGCAAGAGCGTCTGGCTAAACTGGCTGGCGGCGTAGCTGTAATCAAAGTCGGCGCAGCGACAGAAACAGAACTCAAAGAGCGCAAGCTCCGCATTGAAGACGCACTGAACTCGACGCGTGCAGCAGTCGAAGAAGGTATCGTATCGGGCGGCGGCACGGCACTCGTGAACGTATACAAAGCAGTTGCAGCTGTTCAAGCATCTGGCGACGAGAAAACAGGCGTTAACATCGTGCTTCGCTCCCTCGAAGAGCCGGTTCGCACGATCGCAGCGAACGCAGGCCAAGAAGGCTCCGTTATCGTTGAGCGTCTGAAGAACGAGAAAATCGGCGTAGGCTACAACGCAGCAACGGGCGAGTGGGTAAACATGTTCGAAGCGGGCATCGTTGACCCAGCCAAAGTAACGCGTTCCGCACTGCAGAACGCAGCTTCCGTAGCGGCTATGTTCCTCACGACCGAGGCTGTCGTTGCTGATAAGCCAGAACCAGCTAAACCTGCAATGCCTGATATGGGCGGCATGGGCGGTATGGGCGGCATGATGTAATATTCGCCTAAAGCCCTTGATTTATAAGGGGTTTGAGGTGTCGGGATATCCTGAGGGTCACTAAAGGGTAACATCGGCAGAAAACTAAAGGCTTCTCACGAGTTCAGCGAACTTGTGGGAGGCCTTGTTTTTTGTGGCGGTTACTGCCATACAATAACGGTAGTCATTATGGCTATTTCGCAAAAATCGGAGCTGGATTCATTCTAACGGTTGCCATTTGAGCTATTCTGTCCGAATCGATTACTTCGGTGCGAAAAATGACCCTATAAGCACAATAGCAACCATTAAGCGGCCAAAACAGACGTTTTTGAGGAAATAAGTGTTGATTACAACCGTTGCACAGAAAGCACACGTACGGTTACACCGCCTAGGGTTTCTACTGACCCTCCAATCTGCTCCGAAAAAAGAGGCTCCCATCAGGTTTCCGAACCTTGTGGGACGCCTCTTTTTTCGTTGCTTGGAATGACCGGTCACTTCGCTCTCATGGCTGACCACTTTTGAGGATTCGTGTTGTCAGGGATCACGTGATTGATAATATCAAGGTAATGTCTTACCTTGTCCTCCATATATTTTACCCTTTGCTTTGCTTCCTCTAATTGGGAGATGGCGGCTTCTCTTTGTTCCAGAATCATGTTATAGCGTTCCTGTATGGTCGCATCCCCCTCCAGACATAAATTCACGAAATGTTTAATCGCCTCCACAGACATTCCGCATTGCTTCAAATACTTAACCCCGATCAGCCAGTTGAGCGATTCCTCGTCGAACAGTCTGTTGTTATTTTTATCCCGCTGTAAATTCGGTACCAAGCCTTTATCCGCGTAGAAGCGAACGGTATGTTCGCTCAAATTAAGCAGCTTCGCCACTTCTATAACGGTATACATAGTAACCTCCTAATGACCGTAATTTATGAATCTGTGAACGGTTGACTTCGTGTTACTCGAAGGTGCTAGACTCAGATTAGCACGACAAAATTGGTATTGTATATCTAATATAGTAGGAGGATTCCATGTGCGCAAAGTTGTTCTGAACAATGGCGTAGAGATGCCTATCCTTGGATTTGGTGTCTATCAGATTACGGATTCGGAGGAGTGCGAACGCAGCGTTTACGATGCTCTAATGACAGGTTACCGGCTCATTGACACCGCTGCCGTCTATCAGAACGAGGAAGCGGTCGGCCGAGCGGTTAGGCGGAGCGGTATCCCAAGAGAGGAAGTTTTTATTACGACTAAACTCTGGGTTCAGCATTCTGGTTATGAGGGCGCAAAGACAGCATTCGCGAAATCGTTGGAACGGTTGCAAATGGATTATGTAGATTTGTATCTCATTCATGTGCCCTATGGCGATGTGTTCGGTTCTTGGCGGGCAATGGAGGAATTGTATCGCGAAGGGAGGATGAGAGCGATTGGCGTCAGCAATTTTAATACGGGCCGTCTCGCCGATCTGATGCTGCATAACGAAGTTATTCCTGCCGTGAATCAGGTTGAAACGAATCCAATCCACCAGCAGGTCGAGAGTGCACGATATATGAGAGAGAACGGCATTCAGATCGAGTCATGGGCGCCTTTTGTCGAAGGAAAACATAATATTTTTCAAAACGAGGTTCTGGTTGCGCTCGCCGCCAAGTATCATAAAACCGTCGCTCAGCTTATTTTGCGTTGGTTGACACAGCGGGAAATCGTGGTCATTCCAAAGTCCGTTCATCGAGAACGAATCGTCGAGAACTTCAACATTTTTGATTTTACAATCAGCGAAGAGGATATGGGGAAGATTGCCGAGTTGGACACCAAGAACAGCGCATTCTTCTCACATGATGACCCCGAAATCGTAAAATGGGCATGCAGCTTAAAGGTTGTTAACTAAATAAAGCAAAGAGCCCTTCTTGTTAAAGGGCTCTCGGTTTGCTTTATTCGGTCATCCCGCGATTATGCCTAGCCTAACTGGTATACACCGACTTCGAGCTCTGTGATCTCGCCGTTCTCCACATGGAAGAGGCTCGAGCCTCTGGCAATCAGATTGCCGCTCTCATTGTACAAATTCCACAGAACGACGCCGTTCTTCTGCTTCTCGGACAAGATCAGTTCTCTAATTTCGAAGCGGATATTAGGGAACATTTGTTTTGCCATGGTTAAAAACGTGCGAAGCTCCTCCTTGGTCGTTAAGCCTTGCGGTGCATACGGATATTCAACGTACTTGAAATCATCACGGAACAAGGCGACCGCCTCGTTCGTATCGGCCTTGTTCCTCGCCTCATAGTAAGCTTTGATCGTACGTTCCAGCTTACTATTCGACGCCGCCCCTTTGTCGAGAAAAGGGGAATAAATGATACCGAGTGTAACAACCATTGCAACGATAAATGCTGCTGCGCCAACCTTTTTCCGAAACATGCTCCATCTCCACCTTTACCAATAAATTTACGGTTTTTTCCAGTATAGGTGTGTGGCAGCAAAACCGCTATGTGGCACAGTGGATATTTACAGCAAATGAGATATGGGATATAATATCAAATTTTCCTGAGGTGAATGGCCGTGTCATCCCAACTTTCTGTTTCAAACGCGTGGTTCTCAGCTGCAGAAAGCCATTCCGACCAACTCGCTGTCTACGCCAAAATTGCTTTCGAATCCGGAGTCAAGCACGATGCCGCTATGTTGATGCATCGGTTCACTAGAGCTCGAATGCAGGACAAAATCCGTTCCTTGCAGTATGTTGTCCATGCCCTGCAGCAGGAGTTTCTGTTTACGTACCCGTTCGCGATGCCCTATTTATTTATGCTTTCCGATGATGAAGGAACGATTGTACATGTGTTCGGCACCGAGGCGATGATTCAGTACATTGAGCATCTGAATATGGGTGTAGGCACCTCGCTATCCATCCAGCATGCTGGTGTGAATGCGACCTCCATTGCCCTCCTGTCCCGCCAACGTGTCGCCTTACCTGGGAGCCTGCATACGCTGCAAGTCATTGGAAGCGGTATTCAATGCTTATGTACGCCGATTCGCAGAGCCAGCACGACGGTTGGCTACCTTAATTTGACCTTCGGGCTTGGGCATGAAATTGTGTTTGCACAAGTGCTGCTGGAGGCGATTGCCGCTGCGGTTGAGAAACGCCTCACCGTGGAGGACGCTGATTTCCGGCTCGAGCGAATGATTAAAGCGCTGGAGACGTATCGACTGACCGCACGTGAACAGCAGATTGCCATCCGCTGGCTGCAAAACAACAGCGCTCTGCATATCGCCTGCACACTGGGCATAACGGAAGGCACGGTCCGTAATATGCTCAAACGCATATACGATAAGACAGACGTGTCTGACAAAAGCTCGTTCTATCTCAAATTTGCATCTGCTCAATCTGTTCTCTAGCGAGCGTGCGGCAAAGCCGCACGCTTCGGTATCCCCATTCATCGGCTCGACTGCTATTGGGTTGAGCTGTCTTCCTTTATAGTTGTTTCTCCCGCAGCTGTCGTTTCTTCCTCCGTTGGCGCTGCTGTCTCCTCCGATGAAGTCTCCTCTGATGCTGTTTCTTCCGTTGACATATCCTCTTCAGGAGTCGTCGTCAAAGCACCATACGGCAGGTCAGCTTCTCGAATCCAGATCATGCCTTCTGACGCAGCGACGTAGAGCCAGTCGTTCCATTGTTCACGGACGATGGCTGTTTGTGCATGAAGCTTGGCAGCGGAAGGCTTTGCGTCGAGCGGTGTTGCATAATAGACCGATTGCTCTGTCAGGCTAACATTCAAGTTGATGGGCTGCTCGAATGGTCCTTGGATGACGGCGCGAGATGCAATCCAGCGCAGGCCGCTGGGCGTGGCAATCTCCAGCCAATCGCCGGTATGGAAGTGCCAGTATATGATCTCGCCAGAAGTATGATAAGAGAGTGACATTTCAGGCTTAGTGGCAAGCGCTAGGTTTGCCATCGCCTGCGCTTCCTTCGCTTGGAGCGGCTTGCTACCCTTGAAGTTCATAAAGGACGGCTTAGCGCCAGCGTTACCGATTTTCTCCCAGCCAGCCGGATACTGGCGGTTCAGATCCACGCCGCGGGCATTCGCTTTCCAGCCGTCGGGATTAACCATCGGGACGATGCGGAACGTAACGCGGTCAAGCAGATCACGGGCACGGAGGCCGTCAGCTACCGTACTGTTCTTCTCCTATTGAACAGCCATCTCTTCAAGCATTTTCATCAGCGTAGTGGTTGTGATCCATTCGCGGGTATGATGGGCGCCATTGATCATTCGGACGGAGTGCGATGGGCAAACAGTCCGTAATCGTCCCGAAATCAAAAAAGCTGGCGCCATCTCGGCACCAGCTTCTTGGCGTCATTCCACGCCATCCACGAAATTCTTATTGTAATATTTGTCCCCTTTGTGTTCTAAATCATCAAGGGTCTTCTCCAGCGTCAGCAAGATCTGTTCTTTCGCTTGCGCAAGTGTGTCGTAGAATAGAACCTCTTCACTGCCAATGATTTTATAGCCGTTGATTGCATGGGCGGCGCTCAACAAACGGTGCTGCTCAGCCAGGTCGTCAATCGCTTTGATCGTATGCTTCGTATGCAGAAATAAGTCCTTATGATGCTGGACCGCAAGACGCTGCTCTAGATTCGTTAATCGTTCCATCATCGGAACTCATCCCTCCTTAGCTGGCGTACCGCCATTATATAGGGGGGACAAGTTGATGTTCAACGGTTGATTTTACGATCGGTCATTACGCCTTCTCAGGGTAAGGAAACAACTCTGCGATCCGTATCGTCTGACCGCTCTCGCTTGTGAAGACGACGTGTTCGCGCCGCAGTTCTCGTGGACTGGACAGCCCGCAGGCAGCAGAAAGGGCGAACAAGCCTTCTCGCAGCTGTATGATGTAGTTCATAACGCGCCACTGCTTCTCCTCTGGAGCGAGCGCTTCTTGATACTTCGAATCTGTCGTCGTAATGCCCGTTGGACATTTGCCCGTATGACATTGCAGTGCCATGATGCAGCCGTTGGCCATCATAAAGCCGCGAGCCGAGTTAACGCAGTCTGCGCCAAGCGCCATCGCAATAGCTACCTTATCAGGCGTAATCAGCTTGCCGGAGGCGAAGATCCGGAAACGGTCGCGAACGCCGAAGCGGCGAGCTGTATCGTCCAGGATGATCAACGCAGCATAGAGAGGGAGTCCCATGCTGTCCGCCATCGCTTTGAATGTAGCGCCAGAGCCGCCCTCAGAACCGTCTACCGTGATGAAGTCTGGGAAAATGTTCAGCTCAAGCATCGCATGAAAGAGAGGCTCGAGCCGATGAGGATCACCTACAACGATCTTGATGCCAACGGGCTTGCCGCCAGCCTCTTGCAGCTTGCTGATGAAGCGGAGCGCTTCATCCGGATTGGTCAGAAACTCGAATCGGTTCGGCGAGTTGACGGTTCTACCGACGGGTACTCTGCGGGCGGCAGCGATTTTCTCATTCACCTTCGACCCTTCAAGATGGCCGCCGCGTATCTTCGCGCCTTGATGGAATTTCAGCTCGAACGCTTTAATCGCATCCAGCGAAGCTTTCTGCTTGAACTCCTCGATGGAGAAGCTGCCCGCGTCGTCGCGGTAACCGTACAGGCCTGGACCGATCTGTGCGACGATGTCTGCGCCTGATTCCAGATGGATATCGGCGACGCCGCCTTCGCCTGTATTAATCCACGAGCCGCCCGCCATGCGAGCGCCGTTACCCGTCGATTGAATGTAATTCTCGCCGACAGCGCCGTAGGACGTAGCCGAAGCGCCGAACATTCCTTTCAGCCTCCACGGCTTCTGACGGCTCTCGCCAACGATGATGGCATCCTCATCAGGCAGCAGCCATTGACGGACATGGTCGTCGATTAACTTTTCCTTGCGAGTGAAGACGCCTTCGCTCTTGATCACATATTTCTTCGCTGGAACCGTATGGCTGTTATCGACGCGAAGCTCGCCAGTCAGCTTCGGGAACATGGCGTTCGACAGATAATAACCGGGCTTCTCATAATCACGCTTGCCGCCGAAGGAAATCAAGTCGGTCCGATATTTGGCTGCGAATACGAGCCCAACGAAGTCGCTACGTGAGAATGGCCGGCCATCCGTATCGTTATCGAACCAATATTGCCGAAATTCAGGCCCGAGCTTCTCCAGCAAGTAGCGCAGCCAACCGAGAAACGGATGGGAACGGATGATGGAGTGCTTAGGCTTCTTCGACAGCATGTACATATACGTGAAGAAGATAAGCGGTGGCAGCAGCAGCAGAATCATAATGATAAGAACGAAAGTCGCTAGTGCAGACACGATAGAAGACCCTCCTGCGATCATTGGTTTAGGTTATGGTTACAAGCGTATTATTACATAATTTGAAAGAGAAAACAGTTCTGCATTCAAAATATCCATATCCGTTCTTCCAATAGGAGGAACCCAATTCAACCATTCACCCCCATAGACCGATAGATGCCCATCGAGGCGATTCGCGTAAGCTGCAGCGCCATGTGGTGGGGGGAGTATACTTGATGGCTGTCGAGCCATCGTTCTAATATGCCGCAGGAAGAGAGACTGATATAATCCAGCAGAAGATCGAGCGGGACATGGAGCTTCTGCTCAAGTCCAAGCTTCGTTAACCGTTGGAAAAAGCTATCGCGAACCGCCTCCTGAAGCTTGGCCCGAAAGCCGCCTTCCGATGGCTGCAGCAGCATAACCCGATAGAACAAACTGTGCTCGAACGCGTGCTCGAATAGTGCGAGGAAGATAGGGTCAGGCTCGCCGGCAGCTGGCTCTGATGACACGTACGGCTTCGCGTGCTGTATCGATTGTATCAACAGCTCCACATTGTGTGCGATCATCTGCTCCAGCAAATCCTCTTTATCCACGAAATGCGCATAGAAGGTGGAACGGTTAATATTTGCCTTGTCCGCGATGTCGACAATGCTGATCTCCGCATACGATTGCTTCTGCATCATGGCAATAACAGCATCGAAAATCATAACGCGTGTACGGGCAATTCTCCGATCCAAGCCTCTTTTCTCACTCATTCAACGTTCACCTCGTAACCGACATAATAAGGACAAATGTTGGTTATCCGACACGAGTGGTGTAACCTGCAGCACGCCATATCGATATTGGCATGTGGATTATCTAACTAGAATCCGACACTAGGATAAATTCCGTCGATTATCCATCGAAATCGAAGAGGCTGCTGATTGATATATTTTGGATATTAGCTATCATAATGGATAAAGCCGACATATTCAATCGGATTAATAAAATAAAAAAGGGAGGCTGAGCATTTTGCGTGGAGAGAAGCTCATCACAAGCCTAGACGATGGAAGAAGCGTCTGGCTGGAAGGCAAGCAGATTCATAACATCTCGGAGCATCCGGCATTTCGCGGCACGCTTGGCACGATCAAATCGTTGTTCAATATGCTGGACGATCCGCTTCAGCGGGAGAAGGTCGGTTTTCTCGTTCCGGAGACGGGGCGTTACGCACACAGCTCGTTTCTCGTTCCGCATTCTGCCCAGGAGCTGGCAAGACGCACCGAGTCATTCTCGACCTGGTCCGCTGAAACATATGGCATGATGAGCCGGCTGTCCGATTATGCACGGTCGCTCATCACCGGCTGGTATGCGGCACGAGATGAGTTGTCCCTGCTTGACCCAGCCTTCAAAGACAAAATTACCGCCTACTACGAGCATGCCCGCGATAAGGATCTGTTCCTGACGACTGCGATCATCGATCCTCAGATCGACCGATCCAATGGGCTCGACGACAAGCGGATCGCAGAGCGGTTCCTGCATGTGGTGAAGGAGACGTCGGAAGGCATCGTTGTACGCGGTGCCAAAATGATTGCGACCGGCGCGCCGTACACCCATGACTTCGTCATTTTCTCATTCTTGCAATTCCAGTCGCAGCAGCAGAAGCATGCCCATGTGCTGATTGTGCCGGCCAACGCCAAGGGGCTGCACATCGTATGCCGGGAATCGTTCGCCGACCAGCATGAGCAGAATCATCCGCTAAGCAGTCATTACGATGAAATGGACGCGGTGCTGTTCTTCGATGATGTGCTGATCCCATGGGAGCGGGTGCTTCTATACGGGGATACGGAGAAGGTGCTCGCGCTGCGGGCGAATCAGACGGCCAACGGCCTTGCGTTCCATCAGAACGTCGTTCGATTCGTGGCGAAGCTGGAATTCATTACGGGTGTCGCTTTTGCAGTGGCAGAATCAATTGGCGTCACCGGGTTTCTTCATATTCAGGAGAAGCTGGGCGAGCTTATTACGCAGATCGACGTCATCAAGTCGCTGGTTATCGCATCCGAGACGACCGCTTCGCGCGATGCTGCCGGTGTGCTCGTTCCGAACCTGCAGTATATCGAGACGGCGCGCAGCCTAGGCACCAAATATTATCCGCGAGCGATTGAGATTTTGCAGCAGGTAGGCGCTGGCGGATTCGTGCAGACGCCTTCGGGCATCGAGGACTTCTACGGCCCGATATCTGAATTGATGCATCGGTACTTCGAAGGAGCAAATGTCAGTGCGGAGAAGAAGGTTGCGCTGTTCAAGCTCGCTTGGGATCTCATTGGCAGTCCGCTTGGAGCAAGGCATCAGCTGTATGAACGGTTCTATGCGGGTGATCCGATTCGAGGGCTGGCGAGCCACTACAACCGTTACGACAAAGCATCGCTTGTTGATCCTATCTGGGAGCTGTTAAGAGCGAAGAGCAAGAGCAGCCTGAAGACGCACTAACCGAATAAACAACGAGCCGATAGAAGGAGGAAGTAAAGTGAAATTATTTTGGTTTATTCCGACACATGGAGACGGACGTCATCTTGGGACAACGGAAGGAGCAAGGGCGGTAACGTTTCAATATTGCAAGCAGATTGCCCAGGCAGTCGATGAGCTGGGTTACGCCGGGGTACTGCTTCCAACGGGTAAATCGTGCGAGGATGCGTGGATTGCAGCATCGACGCTCGTATCCGTAACGGAGAAGCTGAAGTTTCTCGTCGCCGTACGGCCGGGCCTCATGCAGCCAACGACTGCCGCGAGAATGAGCGCAACGCTCGATCGCTTCTCCAAAGGACGGCTGCTCATTAACGTAGTCGCGGGCGGAGATCCGGTAGAGCTGGAAGGTGACGGTCTATTCTTGTCGCATGATGATCGTTACGCGCTGACGGACGAGTTTCTTACGATCTGGCGCCGAGAGCTCGCGGGCGAAACAGTCGACTTCGAAGGCGACTATCTAAAGGTTAACGGGGGCGAGGTCTTGTATCCGCCGATCCAGAAGCCTTATCCGCCACTCTACTTCGGCGGGTCCTCCGAAGCAGCCATGCAAGTAGCGGCTGATCATGTGGATGTGTACCTGACGTGGGGAGAGCCGCCAGCGCAGGTAGAACGCAAAATCAAACAAATGCGCGAGGCAGCAGCGAAGACGGGGCGGACGCTTCGCTTCGGTATCCGGATGCACATCATCGTTCGTCCGACAGAGGCAGAGGCGTGGCAGGCTGCAGAAGATCTCATTGCCCATCTGGATGAAGCGACGATCGCTTCCGCTCAGCAGATTATGGCGCGCATGGACTCGGTCGGACAGCGCAGAATGTCCGAGCTTCATAATGGAGACCGCTCCAAGCTTGAGATTAGCCCTAACCTTTGGGCAGGCGTCGGCCTCGTAAGGGGTGGCGCAGGAACGGCGCTTGTCGGCGATCCGGATCAAGTAGCTGCACGCATACGGGAATATGAGCAGCTTGGCATTGAGACGTTTATTTTGTCCGGCTACCCGCATCTTGAAGAGGCTTATCGCGTAGCGGAGCTGTTGTTCCCTAAGCTTGGGTATGGCCCGCGATACGGAGAGACCGATCGCTCGTTCATTAGTCCATTCGGGGAAATGATCGCGAACAACAAGCTCCCTGAACATGTCGTGAAAGCGACGCCAGCTGTTTCTGCACAGTAGTGTGCGATTCTATATCGAAGAATGGAGTGAGTACGATGTCATTGAAATTTGCGTATTGGGTTCCGAATGTAAGCGGAGGACTTGTCATCTCCAAAATCCCACAGCGAACAGGCTGGTCATACGACGATAATGTGAGGTACGCCAAACAGGCGGAAGAGGCTGGCTTCGAATATGCGCTGCTGCAAACACGATTCATTGCAAGCTATGGCGCGGAGAATCAGCTGGAAGCAATCACGCTGGCTGCGGGGCTCGCCGCTGCAACGGAGAAGCTGAAGCTGATCGCTGCCGTGCTGCCAGGTCTATGGCATCCCGGTACGATCGCGAAGGCGCTCACGACACTCGACCAGATTAGCCATGGGCGTGCAGCCATCAATATAGTAAGCGGCTGGTTCAAGGGCGAATTTCACGGCTTCGGCGAGCCTTGGCTGGATCATAACGAGCGTTACCGCCGGTCCGAGGAGTTTATTCGTGTGCTGAAGCAGCTGTGGACGGAAGAGGAAAGCCATTTCCGCGGCGACTTTTATCGGACGAACGGGGCACCTCATAAACCTAAGCCGATTGTCGTGCCGCCAGTATTCCAGGGAGGCAATTCATCTGCTGCACGCGAGATGGCTGCCAGAGTGTCAGACTGGTATTTCATGAACGGCAATACGATAGACGGCTTCCGCGGCCAGATTGAGGATGTGTCCAAGCAGGCTGCTGCTTATGGCCGGGAGCTGAAGTTTGGCGTTAACGCCTTCGTTATCGTGCGCGATACGGAGGAAGAGGCGCGGCAGGTGCTGCGCGACATTATTCATTATGCAGATCCTGAAGCGGTGGATGGCTTCCGCAGCCAAGTGCAGTTCGCAGGCCAAGCATCGCCGGAGCGGGAAGGCATGTGGGCGAATTCGAACTTTGAGGATCTCGTCCAGTATAACGATGGGTTCAAGACAGGGCTGATTGGCACGGCTGAACAGGTGGCAGACCGAATCATCGCACTGAAGGCAATTGGGGTCGATCTCATTTTGACCGGATTCCTGCACTATGAGGAAGATATTCGAGCATTCGGCGAGAAGGTTATTCCGCTCGTGCGCGAGAAGGAAGCTGCACTGCACAGCGCTTCGACGGTATTATAACAGGAAGGCTGGGTTCCGTATTTGGGGAGCCTGGCCTTTTTTTGTTGCAAAGCTAGTTTAGGAGGGCTCAATGATTTTATGCAATAAAAGAACGGTTTAAAAAAATTAACAAATTACTTAAATAATTATAATAGTTTAAATTTTGTCGACCAAATTCTGGTTTGTTAGAAATATACTTACTTGCTAGGTTTACTCCTCCCGTTTACCATGAGTTCATAAAAAATAGACGTTCATATCACAGGAGGCAGCCCACTTGCTCATCACGAAATCGATCAAGTACAAAATCATCTGGCCAGCAGCCATTGTCGTAATAGCGACAATCACCTTGCTGTCTGTCGTTGTCTATCAGCTGGCAGCGCTTAACATCCACGAGAAGGGCCGCACCACAGCGAAGCTTGCTGCAATTGGGCTTGAGAATGCGTTAATTGCAAGACAAACGACAGAGAATGTGATGGAGAACGAAATGTACGGGCAAGCAACGCTCGTTTCTTATCTAGTCGAGAAGGGATTGTTAACGTACCAGACTGCCGTGGAGCTGTCGAAGCGGTCAGGCATCGATGAATTCTGGGTAACGGACGGGACAGGGCAAGTATTGGTCACTAACCTCGGACAAAACATTGATTTTAATTTCGGAACAGATCCGAAGGCGCAGGCCTACGAATTTATGGATTTGATCAATGGCAAACGCAATCGTGTCGCGCAGCCGGCACAAGCTCGAACGGTTGACCCGAAGGTGTACAAATATGTCGGCGTATCGGGCTGGACTTCTAAACATATCGTGCAGGTTGGCCGTGACGGAGCCCGATTGACAGAGCTGGAAGAGAGCATCGGCGCTCAGCAGCTTATTAATGAGTTGAAGGAGGAGCTGGGAGAAGATATTCTGTTCTCGGCGATGGCGGACAGCGATGGCAAGCTCGTCTACACGAGCGACGAAGCAACCACGGAGCTGAATAGCTCGCTCCTTGAACTGGCGAAGGGGCTCCAAGCGAAGGAAACGGATTATCTCTCTTCAAGCTTCCATGGTCAACGAGTTGATTATTACGTATCTTCATTGTCGAACGGCGAATATTTCATTATGGCGCTTACGACCAAAGTGTTAGATGATATTCGCAATCTGACCATTGGCTGCGCGGCAGCGGGATTACTGCTTTCCATTGCCGTCGTCTTCTTCATCGTCAACCGGCAGACGCGCCGAATCAAGCTGCTCCAGCAGTCGATGACAGCCATTAGCGAAGGAGATGCTGACCTTACCCATCGTCTGCCTGTCGGCTTCAAAGATGAAATCGGCGAGGTGTCCAATGCAGCGAACCGCTTCTTCGATCAAATCCACGGGATAGTCAAAGATGTGAAGCGAGCGACAGCGGCAAGTAAGGCGGATACAGCGTGGATTAAGTTGTACTCGGATCAGACGGCTGCCATTTCCCGTGAGATTCGAATGGCCGTTCAAGAGATGGCAGGCGCATCTGCGACGCAGGCGCAGGAGATGGAGTTCGGCGTCGAGGCTGTAAGGCAGCTGACCGGGGCGATCGACGAGACGAAGCATAATGCAAGCCAGCTTCATGCCTACAATCAGACGCTCAAGCAGAAGCAGGAGCAGGGAAGCGAAGCGGTTTCCGTGCTAACGGAATCTATGCAGCAGACGGTATCAATGTCTAACGACGTTATGAGCAGTCTCACAAGACTGAAAGGTGACATTGATGCAATTGGCGATATGGCGGATACGATCGCCGGCATTTCATCGCAGACGAACTTGTTGGCGTTGAATGCTTCGATCGAGGCCTCGAGAGCTGGTGAGCATGGCAAAGGCTTCGCGGTTGTCGCTTCCGAAATCCGCAAGCTGGCTGATCAATCCAATGTTTCTGCAAGCCGCATCCAGGAGCTGCTCGGTACGGTTCAACACTCCGCAGTCCAAACGTTCCAATCGATGCAGACCGCATCGAATATCGTTCATCGGCAGGAGGAGGCCGTTCACGTCACGTCGGGCATGTTCCTCGTGCTGAGTGAGACGGTTGACACGATGAATGGCTATATTGCCCAAATCGCAGAATCGATGGAGCGGCTTATGGACAGCAAGCAGACCATTGCGAATTTCATTCAGACAAGCTCGGCGATGGCGGAGGAAAGCGCTGCAAGCTCGCAGCAGGTGCTTGCCAGCGCCGAATCGCAGGTTAGCCTTATCGAGAATGTGACGGAGCTGACCGATCGGATGGTTCAAGTGATGAATGAATTAGAGAGTATCGTGAATCGATTCAAGGTATAGATAGGTAATGAAGGGCAGCAAGCTGATACGCGGCGTATTTTTCGCCTGTATCAGCTTTTTCAAGTTTATGCTGCTGTCGTCGACGAGGGGCTGGCTCTAATGGATGGATTTTGGTACGATTGTGCGGATAGGTTGAACGGAGAGCCATTTGCTCATAGCGAGTAGTCTCGAAGAAGATAGCAAATTGCTTTAGGAGGCTGTATGTATGCAAAATGAAAAACGAACCATAGATGTCCATATACTCACGGGCTTTCTGGGCAGCGGCAAAACGACGCTGCTCTCCCGTTTGCTCCAAGTGTATGAGCAGCAAGGACGCAAAGCGGCTGTCGTCATGAACGAGCTTGGCGACGTGAACCTGGACGGCCTTGCGGTGGAGTCGGATGTGCCGATGGCAGAGCTGCTCGGCGGCTGCATCTGCTGCTCGATTCGCGGCGATCTAAGCTTGGAGCTGAAGCAGCTTGTCGATCAGTATGCGCCTGATGCCGTCATTATTGAAGCGACAGGTGCGGCGAACCCATTCGAAATGATCGACGGTGTTACGGAAACAGCGTTGTATGCACCGATTGAGCTGAAGTCGATCATCGCTGTCGTGGACGGACCGGAGCTGCTTGCGCGCAGCCGCAGCGGCGGACAAACGTTCAAGCTGATGAAGGAGCAGATCCGCTGCGCTTCGCAGCTGCTGCTGAACAAGGTGGATCGGCTGGAAGGCGACGAGCGCATGCAGGCTGAACAGCTGATGCGTGAGACGAATGGGTATGCGCCTATTGCAGCAACGGTGCGATGCGCCGTAGACGAGCAGTGGTTGGAAGCTGTCGTTATTCGGAACGAAGGCGAAGTGGGAACGGCTGCGGCTGTCCATGAGAGTGGAAGTGCGGCAGGGGAAGCGGAGCACGCACACACACACGCGCATGAGCATTCGCATGTATGCGGGCCGGATTGTCATCATGACCATGATCATCGACATGTGCATGAGTCCCATGCCCATGTGATGTCGCTGACCCATTTTTTAACGAATCCGGTTGATAGTCATGCGTTTGAGGCGTTTCTGCGGGCACTCCCAGATAACGTTTATCGTGCGAAGGGTGTCGTGACATTCCGGGACAGCGAGACGGCGAGCCGTTTCTTGTTCCAATATGCGTATAAGGAGACGGATTTTATCCGGATTACTCCGCAAGGCAAGGTGAATGATGTAGCGGTATTTATCGGCGAGCATTTCTCACGGGAAGCGGTTCTTCATAAGCTGAATGAGCTGGAGCGGATGGATTAGGTGAAGGTGACAGCTGCACACGGCTGCTGTTGAACGTTTGGATGTGTGCATACGGCGTGGAAATAATGTCCATACTATTCCCGATTCTACAACGGGAGGTATGTTCAACATGACATTTCGATCCAAGAGCCTAGCGCTCGGTATCGCAGCGATGCTGCTGCTATCGGTTTCACCTTCTTGGGCGAGCGCACAGGCGATTCCAGAAGCGGATGCGGGACCAAATACAGAGCAGCGGCAGGAGAGCAAAGGGCCGGAAGGACCGTTCGGACACGGCCATGGTCGTCGTCACGATGAGCAGCATCAGCTGAAACGGCTGCAGTATGTTGCGCGGTATTTTGACATTAAGACCGATGGTAAAGACAGCAAGCAGCTATATGAAGAAATTCAGGCAGCGAAGAAAGCTAACCCGCAGAAGTGGGAAGCGTTCAAGACGGAGCATAAAGCGAAGTTCGAGGAGCGCTTGAAAGAGGCAGCTAAGTACTTCGGCATTGCGACGGAGGGCAAATCGGTTGAGCAGCTTCATAAGGAGCTCAAAGCTGCGCGTGAGAAGAATCCGGACAAATGGCGGGCTTTTATTATGGAGAAGCGCGCGCAATATGATGCAGGCAAAGGCGCTGATCAGCGTCAGAACGATAACAGCGACAAAGAGAAGCAGCAATCGAAAAGCAAGGAAGGCAGTGCAACCTAACATTAGTAGAGAAGCAAGAAGCGATCGGGAAACCGGTCGCTTCTTTTTTCGTATTATATATGCTACTGTCAAGATGAAGAAAGACTCTTTCATCAGGAATTGTGATTTACTATTACAGGTGACTTGGAGGATTATCGAGATGAAGTATGAAGTGCTGTACCAAGGTGCCTTCGCGATGTTGAAGGTGAAGCTGGAGCGCGGTGAAAGCGTGAAGGGCGAGATGGGGGCAATGGTCTCGATGTCGCCAACCGTTGAAGTGACGGGTACTGTTGATGGCGGCATTATGCGCGGTATCGGAAGGATGCTGGCCGGGGAGAAATTTTTCTTCCAGGAGCTGGTGGCGTCACGGGGGGCGGGCGAAGTATTGTTAGCGCCGGGCTCGCTCGGCGATGTACAAGCGGTTGAGCTGGATGGCTCATATAAGCTGCTTGTTCAGAAGGACGGTTTTCTTGCTGGGACAAGCGGTATTGAAGTGAAGACGCAGATGCAGAACCTGAGCCGCGGCTTGATGTCGGGCGAGGGCTTCTTCATCGTTGAAATTAGCGGCCGGGGAACCGTATTCCTCTCGTCATATGGTGCGATCCATGCGATTAACCTTGGACCAGGCGAAGAAGTGGTCGTCGACAACGGGCATCTCGTTGCATGGCCTGACTATATGCAATATTCGATTGAGAAAGCATCCAAGGGCTGGCTGGGCAGCCTGACGAGCGGCGAAGGCCTCGTATGCCGCTTCCGCGGCGAGGGCGTCGTGCTGATCCAGAGCCGTAACCCGAAAAGCTTCGGCGACTGGATCAAGAAGATCCTGCCGGGAAGGTAGGATCGGTGGGGCAATAGCCCAGCGTGGCTGGCGGGACGCAGGTGCAGATCTGCACCTGCGGGAGCGGGCTTGGCGCGGTAGGCGGTCTGTAGGTGCACATCTGCACCTACGGGAGCCGGCCCGGCGCGAAAGGCGGTCCGTAGGTGCACATCTGCACCT
>Ga0065721_10004524_pt1 | contig 29322 bp, 25 predicted proteins | sample Mesricmetagenome_FD_59108 | JGI IMG/M metagenome (GOLD analysis project Ga0065721, IMG submission 59108) | Mesophilic microbial community from rice straw/compost enrichment Sample: eDNA_1 v2 (version 2) | ecosystem: Engineered > Solid waste > Grass > Composting > Bioreactor | place: USA: Davis...
CTGCAACCGCAGCGAAGAGTAGTACTTCCGTTCAACCAAAAAAGAAGAGCAATTCCATATCCTGGGTTGCGCCTGTTTTATGTATTGTAGCTGGTTATGTGATCTGGCGTTTTATCCTGGGCAACCCCAGTAATTTTAGCCAGCCTGATATGAGTGGTGGTTTCTGGCCCAAACACGTGGGTCCTAAAGGCGGTTTGGTGAGAATGTATGAAGGTGGCATAGTGGTGCCTTTCCTGATCGCTACATTTTTGACTGTAATCGTATTCGTAATAGAGCGTTTAATGACTATTGGCAAGGCTACCGGTACCGGTAATATTGCTGAATTTGTTCGCAAAGTTCAATATCACCTGGCTAATAAAAATGTTGACCAGGCTATTTCTGAGTGCGATCGTCAAAAAGGTAGTGTGGGCAATGTAATGAAAGCAGGTTTGCGTAAATACAAGGAAATGATCTCAAACACTGAGCTGGATACCGAGCAAAAGGTATTGTCTATCCAGAAAGAAGTAGAAGAAGCTACCGCACTGGAACTGCCCATGCTCGAAAAGAACCTGGTATTTCTGTCAACCATCGCCTCCGTGGCTACCCTGTTGGGTCTGTTCGGAACGGTATTGGGTATGATCACCTCTTTCGCCGCCCTGGCAGAAGAAGGTGGTGGCCAGGCTGCAGCCGAACTGTCAAGAGGTATTTCCGAAGCCCTGTACAACACTGCCCTGGGTATTGGTACTTCAGCCATTGCCATCATCATGTACAACATCTTCACAACTAAAATCGACTCAATTACTTACGGTATCGATGAGTCTGGTTTTACTTTAACCCAAAGTTTTGCCTCCCTGTACAAATAAGTAATTGAGCCTCAGAAAATTGAGGCTTTTCTGCTTTTTTGGAAAAAATAGGGCAATAGGTTATGGAAAACAGGAGAATGTGCATCTTATAACTTATAGTTGAGATTTGCTCATTAATCAGAAATTAATTTATTATGCCAAAAATAAAAGTGCCGCGTAAGAGTACGAACGTTGATATGACGGCTATGTGTGATGTGGCCTTCCTGTTGCTTTCATTCTTCATCCTTACCACCAAATTCAAGCCACCGGAAGATCTGGCTATTACTACGCCCAAATCGGTATCAACCAAACCGATTGAAGCCAAAAACGTAGTTCAGATCATTATGGACAAGGATGGTAAGGCGTATTTTTCTGTGGGTGATGAAAGCCGTGAAGCCAAGCAGCAGATTATTGACCTGGTGGACGAAATGCAGAGTCTGAACCTCACCGACCAGGAAAAAGCTGCATTTATGCGTGATGGTTCGTATGTAGGGGTGCCTTTTGCACAGTTGAAGTCGTACTTGCAATTATCAAAGGAACAGGTGAAGAATTTCAACCAACCCGGTATACCCCTTGACACCGCCAATAACGAACTCACAGTATGGATGAGGGCCGCTGCCACCGCCATGCAGGGTAAAAGAATGAACCTGTTTGTGAAAGGTGACAACAATGCCAAGTATCCAACATTTAAAGGGGTGATCGATGCGTTTAAAAAGAACGAACTGTTCAAGTTTTCAATGATCACCGATCCCGAGGGTGTACCGCCCGGAACTGAATTGTATCGTATTACACAGGGGGGCGCTAAACCCGCGGACGATTAAGACAAAACATTAATAATTTAAAAAAAGTGCGATATGGCAGAAATGGATACCTCGTCCCAGGGCGGGGGACATAAAAAAGGGCCAGGGGTCAAGAAAGGCAAAAAACTTTCTACCCGTGTAGACCTGACGCCGATGGTGGATCTGGGATTCCTGTTGATCACGTTCTTCATATTCACCACTACCATGAGCCAGCCCACTGCTATGCGGCTTTTCCTGCCAAAGGACACCGAAAAGCCGGAAGAGCAGAATAAGATCAAAGCCTCCGGCGCTTTGACCCTTATGCTGAGCAAGAACAATAGTATATTCTATTATGAAGGCGAGTTAGCACCGGATGGGTCGAATTTCAAAAGCACCAATTTCAAAGAAGTAAGGGATATCCTTATCGATAAAAAGAAGAGGACCAACCCCGAAGATTTTGTGGTGGTGATCAAACCCGGCCCTGAGGCTACTTACAAGAATACGGTGGATATGCTGGACGAAATGACCATCAACGATATCAAGCGTTATGCACTCGTTGATCTGTACGAACAGGAAGCCCAGTTGTTGCAAAAGACCGAAGAAGCCGGTGGATAACGGGAGTTTATGGAATCATAAATTCGAAGCATCTAATAACTAAATTAATATGGAAGTCAATAAAATATTAAGCGCTGATGTCCTCGACATCATCTTTGAGGGCCGAAATAAGGACTACGGCGCTTATGAGTTGCGCAAGTCCTATAATAGGCGATTGATCACATCGCTTATTACGGTGGCCGCACTTTGCCTTCTGATGTTTATCGGATACGTTGTATCCGGTATGTTTGGGGGGAAAGAAGAGGCAAAGCCTGTAGTGGTGCAGGACGTGGAGCTGGAAGCTATTAAACAGGAGGAGAAGAAGGAAGAACCTCCACCACCGCCTCCACCCAAACCACCAGAGCCACCCAAGGTGGAGATGGCCAAGTTCACACCTCCCAAGATCGTAAAAGATGAGGAGGTGAAAGAAGAGGAGAAACCACCGGAAGTGGAGAAACTCGAAGAAACCAAGATCGGTAATATCAACCAGGAAGGTGTGAAAGATGAAGGTATCGTAGCACCGCCTGTTGAGGATGCCGGTAAAGGTGTGGTGGAAGCTCCCAAAAAAGAAGAAGAAGACTGGGACAAAACCTTCACCAAGGTGGAAATCGAGTCGGAATATCCCGGTGGTGCTGCAGCCTGGCAGCGGTACCTGAACAGGAACCTCCGCTATCCCCAGGAAGCCATCGATAATGAAGTGCAGGGCGCCGTAGTGGTACAGTTCATTGTGGACAAGGAAGGTAATGTAAGTGATGTGGAAGCTATTAGCGGTCCCCAGGAATTACGCGGCGAAGCCGTTCGTGTAATCAAGAAGAGTGGTAAATGGACGCCCGCCGTACAGAATGGCCGCCAGGTAAAATCTTACAAAAAACAGCCCATCGTATTCCGTCTCGAAACAGATGGATAGAAAATAAGGGTTAAACTTATACAATCCCCTCCATGACGGAGGGGATTTTTTGTTTTCGGTTGTTGATAATGGTTGTAGAAATGGCATATAAACGCGTCTTAGTATAAACAATTGCCATGGAAGTTTCAACCATTCTTTCTGCCGATATCCTCGATATCATCTTCGAAGGACGCAATAAGAAATATGGTGCTTATGAGTTGCGCCGAAGCTATAGCCGGCGTCTTACGGTGTTCATTACCGTTATACTATTGTTGATAGGTTTATTGTTGTCAGCTTATTTCCTGGCCGGCAAACCCGTGATACAAACCGCCAATGCATTTGAGAAATCCGACCCTGTGCTGGAAGCTGTTCAACCCGAAGAAGAAGTGCCTCCTCTGCCGCCGCCCAAACAAACGCCGCCGCCGCAACAGATAGAAACACGCCAGTTTACCAGCCAGATGCGGATTGTGGGAGAAGTGAAACCCGAAGAGCGGCCGCCCGAGCAAGGAGAACTGGAAGACACCCGCATTGGCACTCTGAACCAGGATGGATTGAAAGATGAAGGCATTGTAGCGCCGCCCATAGAAACTGCCGGTACCGGTGTTATAGAAGCCCCCAAACGAAAAGACGACGACCTGGACAAGGTGTTTCTGAAGGTGGAGATAGAATCGCAATACCCCGGCGGGCTCAGCGCCTGGGCACGCTTCCTGCGAAGGAACCTGCAATATCCGCAGGCCGCTGCAGACAACGAAGTACAGGGCACCGTGGTAGTGCAGTTTATTGTAGACAGGGAGGGCGTAGTCAGCGATGTGGAGGCCGTTAGCGGTCCGCAGGAGTTGAGGGCCGAGGCCGTTCGGGTAATTAAAAAGAGTGGCAAATGGACGCCGGCCATACAAAATAATATAAAGGTGAAATCGTACAAAAAGCAGCCCATTACTTTTATGCTGAATACAGAATAGGGCTTTGGCACGTCCGCTCATCTTCCCTGCATTTATTTTACTTTTGGCAAAAGCAAAACCATATGCAGGGCAAGTTAACAGGTTGGGACGATACCATAGTAGCACTCGCCACACCCCCCGGTGTGGGCGCCATAGGCGTAATACGATTGAGCGGCAGGCAGGCCATTGAAATTGTTGACCGGCTTTTTCCTTCCAAAGATCTGTTGGCGCAACCTTCCCACACCCTGCATGTAGGCACCATCCGTGAGGGCGATACAGCATTGGATGAAGTAGTGATATCCTTATTTAAAGCTCCCAAATCATACACAGGCGAGAACGTGGTAGAGATCAGTTGCCACGGCTCGCCTTTTGTGCAACAGCAGGTAATACAGGCCTGCGTACACCAGGGCGCCCGCATAGCCAAACCCGGCGAGTTCACCCAACGCGCTTTCCTGAACGGAAAGCTCGATTTGGCCCAGGCCGAAGCCGTTGCCGATTTAATTGCCAGCAATACCGAAGCTTCGCGCAGAACAGCGCTGCACAATATTCGTGGCGGCTTTTCTGACAAGTTGAAAGACTTGCGCGAACGGCTTATCCAATTTTCAGCCCTTATAGAACTGGAACTTGATTTTTCCCAGGAAGACGTGGAGTTTGCCGATAGAACGCAATTATTTGCTTTGCTGGATGAAGCCCAGGAAACGACGCAGCATTTGGCGAATTCATTCCAGTTGGGCAATGTGATCAAGAATGGGGTGAGTGTAGCTATTATCGGAAAGCCCAATGCCGGGAAGAGTACGTTGTTGAACACTTTGTTGAATGAGAACCGGGCTATTGTGAGTGATATAGCCGGTACTACGCGCGATACAATTGAAGAAGTGTTGAATATAGATGGTATTTTATTCCGGTTAATCGATACCGCCGGTATACGTGAACATACACACGATGTGATTGAGAGTATTGGAATGGAAAAAACATTGGCCAAGATGGCGCAGGCCGATGTGGTGGTGTATTTGTTTGATGTGAATGAGATGGAGGTGGGGGAGCTGAAGTCGGTTATCGGTTCATTGTCCGGGAAGAAGTATTTGCTGGTGGGCAATAAGGTGGATTTGATAGATGAAGCGGCCGTGCGGGATAAGTTTAGCGGTGTAGGTGGGATTATTTTTATTTCAGCGCGGTCGAATGTAGGTATAGAAGTGTTGCGGGAGAGCCTGGTAGACCAGGTATTGGCGGGAAAGGTAGCTGCCGATGATACCATTGTTACCAATGCCCGGCATTATCATGCGTTGAAGGAGGTGGTGGGAGCGCTGGCGGATATACGGAAGGGATTGGAAGATAAGATGCCGGGTGATTTGGTAGCCTTGAATATAAGGAGGTGTTTGCATTATTTGGGAGAAATAACGGGAGAGATTACGACGGAGGATCAGTTGGGGTATATATTTAGTAAGTTTTGTATTGGGAAGTAGGCTTTTCATTTACTTTCTCTAATTTTTCTATTCTTTTCTAACGAAATGATTGTCAGGACTGCGTTTCAGGCCATTTCCTGATTTTTACCTCGTTTTATTTTTTTGTTGGTTTTTTTCTGGCTATTTTCAGATTATGGCTGGAGGTACAAATTGTGCGGGCGAAAAGAGAAATTATTGCACTCTAATGCACTATAGTGCACCGTAATGCGCCGCCAGGTACTTCTGTGCACTTTTAAACTATAGGCATGAGCAGTAAAATAAGGGTACAAAAAATTTGTGTGCATTGCAAGCAGGTGTTTACGGCAAAGACCACCGTAACAAAATTTTGTTCAGATGATTGCGCGAAGCGGAATTACAAGTTGCGTATGAAAGGGCTGAAGGTGGAGGCGTCTGTAGAGGAAAGCCGGAAGGATATGGATGAATTGCTGGCGGTTAAAGAAGCCAGGCAAAGTACCATAGGGGAGAAGGTATTGATTAATGTGAAAGAGTTATCGGTATTAACAGGCATCAGCCGTAGGACCTTGTTTAACCTGATGGAAGATCAACGGTTTCCGCGGCTCAAAGTAGGAAGGAAGCTGTTGTTTGATAAGAACGAGGTAATGCAATTTATTAAATTCAAATATGGCCATGTATGAGAGGTACATTAAGAAAGAAGAAACTGAAAAGCGGCAAGTTGAGTTTGTACATCGATTACTACCCGCCGGTTTGGAACCCGCAGACAAAGCAATACACGAGGTGGGAGTTTTTGAATCTTCATTTGCACGAAAGCCCTGTTACCTCCATGGAGAAGCAGGAGAACAAGTTGTATATGGAGATAGCGGAGAAGATATACCTGAAAAGAATGAAGGCTTTGATGCTGGAGGAGAATGGGATATTTAATAAAGATGTGTTGGAGGGCGATTTTTTTGCCTATGCATTGAATTATATCCGTGGAAAGCAGAAAGCCAAAGTAGATACCACGCATTATGAAACGGCCATCAAATACCTGAAAAGATGGTTGGGTGAGCATTTGAAGTTCCGGCATATCGATGAGCGATTCCTCGAGAAATTCAAAGAGTATTTGTTGACCACGCACTCCCTGAAATCAAAATTTGAAAGGCTGAACCAGAATTCGGCTGCTTCTTATTACGACAAGTTTGCGTTGATTGTGCAAAGCGCCTTTCTGGATAAATACTTGTCTGAAGATTATACGTTGCGTGTTCCCCGTATTAATAATGTAGAAACCTTCCGGCAAATCATCGATGACGAAGAATTGAAATTGCTGCTGGATAATCCGGTAGATGACGATCAGGTGTTCCGGTCTTCCGTTTTCGCTTTGTTGACCGGATTTCGTTTTAGTGCTTTGAAAATATTGAAGTGGAGCGACTTTCATTATTCAACTTCTTTGGCTGCGTGGTATGTGCATGTTATTGATCCTAAGCCGGGGCGGTCTTTTAAACATTATATCAGTCACCAGGCATTGCAGATTTTAGGTACTAAGAAAGATGGTGATCAACTGGTATTTCCAGATTTGAATTATCACCGGTTAAGATTGAAACTGAAAGAATGGTTTCGAACAGTAGGGCTGGAGAAGAAAGCCAAATTCCACAACTGGCGACATAAATATGCCACCGACCTGATTGAGAAGGGTGAAGATATTTATATAGTGAGCAAAATGCTGAATCATAAGCATGTGAAGACAACTCAGATCTATGCAAAGGTGCCCGATGTGAACAGGGCTAAAGCCGCGAGTAAGGCCATCATTAATCATTTAAACTAATGTTGTATGAGTATATCACCGATAGAACAGCGGTTAGCGAAAATGGAAACCGATATACGGCATATCAAAACGATGTTAATTGAACTGCTTGATAATACCAGGGCGGCTACCCAGGATCAGCCCGAGGAACGTATTATGTCGGCAAAGGATGTGGCCGGTTTTCTGAAACTCGATTTGAACGTGGTGTATGCGAAATGTGCCAGTAAACAGATTCCGCATTTTAAAATGGGTAAGCTGTATAAGTTTAAGAAGTCAGAGATATTGAAATGGGTGGAAAAGCAGGAAGGCGATGCATCGTTTTCGGTGGATGATTATGTTGAGAGGTATTTGCAGAAGAACCAGTTGAAGGGTTGATGTTGAATCGAACTACCGGGGAAAATTCGGCAGTTCAGAATAGTGAAATGGTTTGACCATTAAAATTTGAAAAGAGTGCACCGTTCAAAGCCGCGCCATCCAATAATTGCGGATGTTGTTTTAAAGCATAAAAGTGCGAAGGAAATTAGATGTAAATACGGAAGAAGCCCTTGGCTCGTTGTCGATCGTGAGGAAGAAGTACGGAAAAATTAAGGAAGAAATGCGGAAGAACTTATCGCCTGGATTTACTTAGAACCAGATGCAAGAATGGAGGAATTCTTTACGCCTTTGCTGCTGACTGAAATGACAGCAATTCGGCCTGAATGCACAATTGGTGCATAATCAAATATTTGTAATTCGTTTACGTGTTCAAGCAACTTGAACTAGTTCATTTTTTGAACAAAGAAACTATTGTGAACCCGTTTGTCCGCATAGTGCCAACAAAAGGAATATGCATTTTTTGCACATTGCATTTCTTTTTGAAGCATTTAGTACATTTTGTTACGGTGGCTGTTTACATATAGGGTGGTTCGTTTTGCAAATGTTGCAGGGATATTATAATATTTTTGAAACCGTAATTGGCCGTTTATTGGCCGAATTGACCGGTTTGCACTTGTTCCCAAATTATCGGCAAATTATCGGCAGTTTTGCCGTAAATTGGCTCGTGTAGATCAAATTATCGGCAAAATTTCGTATTTTTGCCAATAATTGGATGATAAAAAATGGCGAATAACCTTTCAAATATTATTAACACTGCGTTTAGTCACAAGACACACTTTACCAAAAGCGAGTTGGAGAAGGTACTAGCAGAATATTATACTGATTATAAAAACGATAATACCCTTAACTGGCGCATTCATGATTTAAAGAATAAAGGTGTTATTCAAAATTTTGCGAGAGGGGTCTATGCCCTTGCAGATAAAAAAGAATATCAACCAGAGATTTCGAATGAAGCCGCGGAATTATTTAGGCGCATTCGGGAGGATCTTCCATATACTACCATCAGTATAATAGATACAAAATGGTTTAACGAGTTTATGCAACTTCAGGTATTTAAAACAAATATTATCGTTGAAGCAGATAAGATAGCTACATCAACCGTATTTAACAAGTTGATAGATGCCGGGAAAAAAGCATTTTTAAATCCCGATCCTGAAATTATCGAACGTTATGTTTCGAATACAGAAGACGCCATCATAGTAAAATCATTGATTACTGAATCACCGATTATAGAGCACCAGGGAATTAAAATAGCTTCACTGGAAAAAATGCTGGTAGACTGCATTGCGGATACAAGAATATATGGTGCTCAATCCCAGGAGAAAGATTCCATTTTTAAGGCCGCTGCCGAAAAATATTGTATTAACACCAGTACGTTGAAGCGATATGCCCGGCGCAGGAATAAAACAGAAGCAATCAACAAATTAATTCAAGTGCATCTGAATGATTGATAAAGCAACATACGAGTTGGAATGGATACATGCGGTGTCCCAACAGCTAGGCAAGCGCGGTGATCCAAAGATAGTGGAAAAGGTTATTCATGCATTTACGCTACTGGAGCAGCTAAAGCTGTCAGGCCTTGTTTTTATATTCAAAGGAGGAACTTCATTATTGCTATTAAGCCAGCAACCCAGGCGATTTTCTATTGACATAGATATTATCACTTCTGTCAAGCCTGAAGAAATGCCTGCGTATTTGGATAAGGTAGTTGGGATGGGCAGTTTCTCGAAATGGGTCGATGATAACGAAAGAAAGCATGTTGTTGATGCGCCAATAGGTCATTATAAATTCTACTATGCCAGTAAAATAGGTTCACGGTTTGGTGAAGAGCCTGTATTGCTGGATGTGCTTTTTATTGAAAATCCCTATCCAAAATTAATTGACGCGCCTATTTCACACCGATGGTTGAAAACGACCGGTGACCTTTCAATGGTAAATATACCTGCGGTAGAATCAATTGCAGGGGATAAACTAACGGCCTTCGCTCCGACGACAACCGGCATTCTGTATGACAAGGACCGCCCCGTTGAAATCATTAAGCAATTGTATGACATAGCATTTCTGTTTGATGAATCGGTTGATTTTACATTGCTACGTGAATCATATATTAATGTTGCCAACGAGGAAATCAAGTACCGGAAACTGTCCATTACCTGGGAGCACAGTTTGGACGATGCCTTTCAGACGGCCCGCATTATAACAGAGCGGGATGTGAAAAACGAGCGTTTTATGCATTTGAACAAAGGAATTTCCAATATTATTAATTTTATACTCGCAAGATTTTATATTGAGGAAGCAATCGTATGCGCGGCAAAGGTTGCCTATCTCACCAGGGTTATTCGGGCAAATCAATCAGCGGTGGAACGTTTTAGTCATGCCAGCCAGGTTCAATCGCTTACAATTGAGCACCCTCAATATGGAAAATTCAACAAGCTAAAGAAGTCTTCACCAGAGGCATTTTTTTATTGGTGCCAGGCCGTGCAAAATACAGGATTCAATATAGAAGGGCCTAATGATTGGTAAATTATACGTAATGTTCCAATGATTGTAAAAAGTAACATGAGGGCAATAAAAAGATATCGTCCGAAACGTCCGGTAAACGTCCGATAAACATCCATTTAGGATGGTGAAATTACCTTATGCTGTTTATGTTTTACGAATGTTTACGATTCGTAAACAGAAACAAAATGTAAACATGAACGAGGCAGCGATTATACAAAAGGCAATCGTGCAATTAGAGCAGAATACCGGAATCCTTTTTAAATGGCTGGAAAAAGGACCAGAAGAACTGGATGGGAGAATAGAATTCCGGTATAACAAACGGAAATATGACGCATACGTGGAAGTTAAAGCAGAATTACGCAATCACCAATTGCCTGCTCTGCTCAGGCATAGAGAGTCCTATCAACCGCTTATCGTAATAGCAGAGTATATATTCCCTAAAATAAAGGAAGAACTACGCGAGCAGAACATAGGCTATTTTGAAACAAGCGGAAATATCTATTTTAAGGAGGGCGATATTTTTCTTTGGCTCGACGGTCAAAAAACAGCACCAGTAGAGACGGTAAAAGCCGGCCGCGCATTTACAAAAACAGGATTGAAACTGATCTTCCATTTTTTACTGAATGAGAACCTGGTTAATATGACTTACCGGGAAATTGCGCGTGCAACAGGTATTGGTTTCGGAAATATAAATGGATATTTCGGACCAAAGTATACCACTTATTTCACACCAAAGGATACCAATCATTTTGGAGTAAAGTATACCAGTTTTTGTTAGGTCTACGATGTTAGATTTTGGAGCAAAGTATACCACTTTGTAAGAAGTCGATCAGACAATACGGCACAAAGTATACCACCCGGAGTAAGGGACGTATAGGCATTTTGTTCACAATGGCTTGCTTGCCATAAAAAGCATGGCCAATAAAGTGATATCGATGCAACAGATACGTTCTATTATCCAGCTTCTGGCAAAAGGCCATTCCCTACGCAATATTGCCAGGCAACTCCACCTTTCCCGCAAAACTATCACGGCCTATGTCCGCCGTTTCCATGAGAGTGGTTATTCACTACATGAACTTCGCAACCTGGATGACGGCTCCCTTTCTGCACTGGTTTATCCTTCGGCCTAGGCTTCTGGCGCTGAGGATAAAGAAGATCCGAGGCGCCAGGATTATAATAACCGCATTCCCTGGTTTCTTTCTGAACTAAAGCGCACCGGGGTTACGCGCTTACTTTTATGGCAAGAGTATCGCAAAGCCAACCCGCAAGGATATGGATATACCCAATTTTGCGTGTTACTAAGCGAGTTCCAAAAGAGCAGTCAGGCTTCCATGCGTATCATACACCAGCCCGCACAACAGGTAATGGTGGATTTTGCCGGTGACCAGCTATGTTACGTAGATCGGGATACCGGAGCTATTGTTTATTGCCCGGTATTGGTTGCCGTGTTACCTTTCAGCGACTATACCTATGCCATTGCATTGCCTGATGCTGCAATACCGCAGGTCATTACAGCGCTCAACGGCTGTCTTCGCTTTTTTGGTGGCGTTCCCTTCAGCCTCAAAACAGACAATATGAAGCAGGTAGTTAACAAACCCTGCCGTTATGAACCTGTTTTCACGGAAGCACTTCAGCAATGGGGCAATTTCTACAATATTGCCCTTCTGACTACGCGTGTAGCCAGGCCCAGGGATAAAGGGTCTGTAGAGAACGAGGTGAAAATAACTTATCGGCGTATTTACGCACCGTTACGCAACCAGACGTTTTACAGCCTTCAGGAGTTGAATACGGCAATAGCAAACCAACTTACCGAACATAACCAAAAACTCTTCCAGCGAAAAGACTACAGCCGGCTACAGTTGTTCAAAGAGCGTGAGCAGGCGCTGTTACAAACACTTCCTATACAAGACTTTGTACTAAAACATCGCGCACAGGCCAAAGTGCAAAAAAACTACCATATTACACTGGGTGAAGACTGGCATCACTACAGTGTACCCTATGCCTATATCGGCAAAACAGTCGTGGCTATTTATGACAGCGACCACGTAGAGATTTACTATCAGTTCCAGCGCATCGCCTTGCACCGGCGTAGTTATAAAAAACATGGTTTTACTACGCTGGCCGAGCATATGCCTGAGGGGCACCTCCACTACTTTGAGCAAAAAAGATATTCAATCCGTTGGATTGGTTGGAGCAACCAAACCAACAACAAATAAATACTGAACCGCAGAAAGTAGAAGCCACTACCGATGCCGCAGAAGTAGAAAAAATCATTCAGCAAATCGAAACGAAGCAAATTGATATTGCAACAGCTTACAGCGATTGGCGAGATATTGGATTTGCTTTTGCAGATGCTTTTGGTGAATCAGGCAGAGAATATTTTCACCGCATCAGTAAGTTTTATGCTGAATACTCAGCAGCCGAATGTGATACTCAATACACCAATTGCCTAAAGGCAAATGGTCATGGTGTTACATTGAAAACATTCTTCTTCCACGCAAAACAAGCAGGTGTAAACATTGCGGTTACACCGCAATACACCGAGCAGGAAAAAGTACAGTTGCCAACTTTCCCTGAATCTATCTATCCTCAGCTTCCTGAATTTCTGCAAAAGGTTGTCAAGATTGCTTCATTCAATGAAGAACGAGACATTCGGTTGTTAGGCACTATCGTTTCACTCAGTGCCTGTTTTCAGAAGCTATACGGTATCTATGATGGCAAAAAGGTTTTCTCTAACCTGTACATTTTCATCACGGCTCAGGCATCGGCAGGTAAAGGCAGGTTGGTACACTGCAAGCAGTTGGTAAAGCCCATTCATAAACATTTGAGGGAGCAAGCCAAATTGATGAAGCAGCAGCATGAATTGGAAATGATGGAGTACAACGAAAAGAAAGGTAAAGATGCAAGTGCTCAGAAGCCCAACAAGCCGCCTGAGAAAATGTTATTCATCCCGGCCAACAACAGTACAACAGGGGTATTTCAATTGTTGTTCGACAACGAAGGCAGAGGCTTAATGTTTGAAACAGAAGGCGACACCCTGGCACAAGCATTCAAAACCGATTACGGCAATTACAGTGATGGTTTCCGCAAGGCTTTTCACCACGAAACAATATCATACTACCGCAGAACAGACAGAGAGTATGTTGATATTGAAAGCCCATGCCTTTCAGGTATGTTCACCGGAACACCCAAGCAAGTTTCTGCCCTTATCCCAAATGCTGAAAACGGCTTATTCAGCCGTTTCATTTTCTATTTCATGAACATTCAACCAGTGTGGAAGAATGTATTCGCCAATTCGTCTGATAATGGCTTAGACGATTACTTTGACCAGTTAGGCAATGACTTCTTTGGTTTGTACCAGACCCTGATGGCAAACCCCGAAATACAGTTCTGCCTTACGGAAGAACAGCAGGAGCGGTTCAACGCCTGCTTTGAGCAAATCCAAAACACCTACCTCAGCTTGCAGGGGCTTGACTACATGGCAACAATCAGGCGTTTGGGTTTGATTGCTTTCCGTATTGCCATGATTCTATCCGCTTTGCGGATTATGGAACATGGAGATTTGCCGGAAAGCATCATTTGTGAGGAAAGAGACTTTCAAACCACGTTGGAGATGGTCCGTGTATTGGTGAAACATGCCAGTAAGGTATTTTCTGAACTAGCCCAAGATGCACCAATGCCAAAGCGTAAAAACCAAAAGGAAAGGTATCTGGATGCCCTACCTGCCAGCTTCAACAGGCAGGAGTACCTGAGAATTGCCGCCTCTATGTCCATACCCGATAAAACAGCCGAGGGCTACATTACCGACTTCTGCAAGCGGGGGCTGATACATAGGGAAAAGCAAGACCATTACCTGAATCCCAATGCTAAGGAAACTCAGGATTTAAGGGAAGTTAAGGGTTAACCGCCCTTAGCTTCTTCCGTTTCCTCAAAATCCTGAAAACCATTCATTTTAGGGCTATTTTCTTTTTGTTGTCAGGGGTTTTCTTTTTTGCCTATTTTAGCCAATTATTGACAAGTCAAAAAAATACTATGGACAGCCAGTTTGGTAATAGAGTTAGAGCCTTGAGGGAAAAGCAGAAACTGTACTTGCGTCAGGTTGCACCCTTGCTTGAGATGGATACCGCCCAGCTAAGTAAAATTGAAAAAGGGCAACGCCATTTGAAAAAGGAGCAGATCCCCTTGCTTGCGGAAATTCTGAAAGCAGATAAGGATGAACTCATTACCCTTTGGCTTGCAGACCAGGTTTTTGATGTAATCAAAGATGAAAATATGGCTGATGAGGCCCTGAAATCCGTTTCACGTAAGATTAAAAAGAAGAAATGAACCATATCCAACATAATCAAATAGTCAATTTCATTTGGGGTATTGCCGATGATGTGCTTCGTGATGTTTACACACGAGGCAAATACAGGGACATTATACTTCCATTCACCGTATTACGCAGGTTGGATGCTTTGCAGGAACCATCAAAGGACAAAGTGATTGAAATGCATGAGCAACTGAATAAGTTGAAAATCGAAAATCAGTCACCACAGCTTAGAAAAATTTCCGGTTATGTTTTTTACAACACATCAAAGTACACTTTCAAGAAGTTATTGAATGACCCTGCTAACATTCGGCAGAATCTTGAAAACTATTTGGATGGCTTCAGTTCGGATGTGCAGGACATTATCAGCAAATTCAAATTGCGTAATCAGTTAGATACCCTTGAAGAAGGCAATATCACGTTCCCATTGATTGAAAAATTCTGTTCTTCTCAAACCAATCTGAGTCCGGTAGCGGTGAAAGATAAGGATGGAAATATTGTACAAGAGGGCTTGAGTAATTTGGGAATGGGATATGTTTTTGAAGAGCTTATTCGCACGTTCAATGAAGAAAATAACGAAGAAGCGGGTGAACACTTCACACCAAGGGAAATCATAAAGTTGATGACTCATCTCATTTTTGAACCCGTCAAAAATAAAATCAAACAAGGTACTTATCTCATTTATGACCCTGCTTGTGGTAGTGGTGGTATGCTTACTGAAGCGGAACATTTTGCATTAGAAATAAACCCTAAAGCAACATACCATTTATACGGTCAGGAAGTAAACCCCGAAACATTTGCTATCTGCAAGGCAGATATGCTCATTAAAGAGGAGGACCCTGAGAAAATTGCTTTTGGTTCTACATTGTCAAATGATGGCTTTCCCAAGTTAAAATTTGACTTTATGCTGTCTAATCCGCCTTATGGTAAAACCTGGAAGGTTGACCAGGACAGTATTGTTGATTCAAAAACAAAGGAAATACTTGATAGTCGCTTTAGTGTTGGAGTGCCAAGAGTAAGTGATGGCCAGTTGCTGTTCTTGATGAACATAGTTTCCAAAATGAAAACTGATAGCGAAATAGGAAGCCGAATTGCATCTGTTCATAATGGATCATCATTATTTACAGGAGATGCAGGTAGTGGGGAAAGTGAAATAAGGAAATATATCATTGAAAACGATTTGCTCGAAGCAATTATTCAGTTGCCGAATGATATGTTTTATAACACCGGAATCGCCACATATATATGGGTGCTGAGTAACAAAAAAGAGGAGAGAAGAAAAGGTAAAGTTCAATTGATTGATGCCTCTGGCATCTACAGCAAAATGCGAAAGGGATTAGGCAGCAAGTCAAATGAATTGACGGAAACGCATATCCAACAAATTGCAGATGCATTTAAGGATTTTCAACAGAATGAAATCAGCAGAATTTTTGAAAACGATGACTTTGCCTATTGGAGTATTACGGTAGAACGGCCTTTGCGTTTGGCATGGCAGCTAACAGAAGAAAGGCTATCTGCAATTGAGGATACTGATTACTATTTGCCAGTCTTCAAAGCATTACAAAAGCAGTTTGGTACTGATATTCAAAACGACTTCAATCAACTTTTGTCTGCCTTAGACGCACAGCTAAAGAAGTTGTCGTTGAAGTGGAAGCCAAAAGAGAAGAAGACATTTTTAGATGCTTTGTCATGGCGTGATGAAGAAGCCAAACCTGTTATCAAAAAGCAGGACAAAGACGAAGTGATTTATGAAGCCGATCCTGAATTACGAGATTACGAGAGTGTTCCTATAAAGCAAAATGTGCAGGAGTATTTTGAAAAGGAAGTGTGGCCCTTTGTTCCTGATGCATGGATTGACCATTCCAAAACGGTTAAAGGCTATGAAGTATCCTTTACCAAAATATTCTATCGCTATCAGCCATTGCGAAGTGTGGCTGCCATCACCGAGGAGATTGTGCAGCTGGAAAGGGAAACCGAAGGTTTATTAAACGATATAATTGCTTAAGCGATGAATACAGTACAGTCCTTTTACGAAAGAGTAGAGAAAATCAATTTTCCTGAAAGGTTGAATAAACTGGATGCCAATGTAGCCGGTATAATGACCGCCATAGAATCGGTGCAAAGCCGTTTGGATCTTTGGAACGAAATATTGCCGACCGTTTACGGGATATGCAGGATTACCAGAAAGAAACCCGTACCGCCCTGCAAAGCGGATTGGAACAATTTAAAACCGCTTTACAAACAGCAATAGATGCCACTGCCAAAAAGCAGCAAACACTTACCTATATCACATGGGCATTGGTTGTGGTAGCAATCATCATAACATTCGTACTTAAAAAATAATGAGAGCATCATACCCTGCATATAAATCAACTTCTATTCCCTGGTTGCCTGAAATGCCTGAGCATTGGGATGTATTAAAGGTCAAGCACATTTTTCAGGAACGTTCAGAGAAGGGCTATCCTGATGAACCCTTGTTGGCTGCTACGCAAACAAAAGGGGTTGTAAGGAAAGAGGAATATGAGACCAGAACGGTTACAGCGCAAAAAGATTTTCATTTGCTGAAACTGGTGAAGGAAGAAGACTTTGTTATCAGTTTGCGTTCATTTCAGGGTGGCATTGAGTATGCTTATCACAGGGGTATTATTAGCCCGGCTTACACTATTTTTTATGAAAGAAATAAAGTGCCAGTGAATAAGGCTTTTTACAGACACTTGTTCAAATCACATCCTTTCATTAATTCATTGACTCTTTTTGTAACCGGTATCAGAGAAGGCCAGAATATTGATTACGCTGAGTTTAAAGATTCCTTGCTGCCATTCCCCCCACTCCCCGAACAAACCGCCATTGCCAACTACCTCGATGCCAAAACCGAACAAATCAACCGCTTTATTGAGAAAAAGGAAAAGCTGATTGCATTGTTGAAGGAGCAGAAGCAAGCGGTGATTAATGAACTGTTGGAAGACAAGGAGGGGAAATGGGAAAGGAGGAAGTTGAAGTATGCATCCAAGGTTCTGAGAGGTAAGTTCACTCATCGTCCAAGAAATGATGATAGGTTATATGGAGGCAAATATCCGTTCATTCAGACAAACAGTATTACTTCAACTGAAAAGTACATTACTGAATATAATCAAACCTTGAATGAGTGGGGGTACTCGGTTTCAAAGGAGTTTCCTTCAAATACTGTGGTTATGAGCATTGCAGCAAACATAGCCGACATCGCTATTTTGAATTTTAATGGTTGCTTTCCGGATAGTATAATCGGCTTTGTACCCAATAAGACTCTTGATACAGAATTTCTTTTCTATTCACTTAAGGCTATGAAAGATTACTTCTATTCAATAGCCACAATAAACACCCAATTAAATCTGAATATTGACAAGGTAGCAAATTCATTTATTAAATTACCGGACCTAACAGTTCAGAAAAGGATTGTGAAGGATATTGAAATTGAGCTTGGGCGAATTGATTCTGTAATCGTTCAAATTCAGAAGGAAATAGAAAAGTTAAAGAATTAAAGCAAAGCCTGATTGCCGAAGTGGTAACAGGAAAAATAAAAGTGGTATAGTATGACAGAAAAAGAATTACATCAATACCTTAAAACGCATTTTCCAAAAGAGAATGAATATTGCGAATGGAAGGCATTCAGCAACCTGCGTTCCGATGTCTCGGGCCGTGCCGGTGATGATGTAATTTCTTATGTATCGGCCATTGCCAATATGGAAGGCGGCCATTTGGTAATGGGTGTAGAAGATAAAACCTTGCAAATATTAGGTATTCAGCAATTGCATGATTATACCCCTGAGAATTTCCCTTACCGCATTTTAGGCAACTGTACCCATTTACCCAGTGAGGGTTTAAAGGTAGAATCCATTACTACATCCGATACCCATAAAACAGTTTGGATACTGCACATTCCCAAACATGCAGCCCGCCAGCCGGTAATTGCTCATCGCAAAGCCTGGCAACGCAGTGGTGATAGCCTGATAGAGTTAACGCCCAGCCGCAAAGCGTCTATCTTAATGGAGCCCCTGCATACCATTGACGATTGGAGTGCAGGTATTTGTCCGGCCGCTACGATTGAAGAATTGGATGAAGCAGCCATTGCCAAAGCCCGTCAGAACTTTAAGGTTAAAAACCCACGCCTGGCCGATGAAATGGAGCAATGGGATACCACAACTTTTCTTATCAAAACCAAATTATTGGTAAATGGTCAGCTTACCCGAACTGCCATTTTATTGTTGGGTAAGCCCGAAGCGGTGGTGCATCTCAGTCCCTTGCAACCGCAAATCAGTTGGGTATTGTACAACAAGGATAAAGTAGAAAGAGACTATCAGCATTTTGAGCCTCCTTATGTTTTGGCAGTAGATGAAGTGTATGCCAAAATCCGCAACCTCAAGTACCGCTATCTGAAGGATGGCACTTTGTTCCCTGAGGAAATTGATCAGTATGATGTAAAGAATATAAAAGAGGCCTTGAGTAATTGTATAGCCCACATGGATTATACGTTGGGAGGACGAATTTCGGTAGCTGAAAATGAGGATGGATATATCTCCTTCACCAACCCCGGTACGTTTTTGCCGGGCAGTGTGGAAGAAGTATTGAAAAGCGAGGAACCTCCTTCGTTTTACCGCAATACTTTGTTGGCTAAAACAATGGAGTCTTTCAATATGATTGATTCTATCGGTAGCGGTATCAAACGCATGTACCGGGTGCAGCGTGAACGCTATTTCCCCATGCCCGATTATGATTTCAGCGGTAACAAAGTAAAGCTCACCCTTACCGGCAAAGTGCTGGATATGGAATATGCCCGTGTATTGGCCCGTAATCCCGAACTGAGTTTGGATGACATTATTTTGCTGGATAAAGTTCAAAAGCGAAAAGCCTTAATCGAGGATGAATTAAAACAACTTAGAGCCAAGGGTTTGATTGAGGGCAAAAAGCCCAACATTATTATATCGGCTAAAGTGGCTCAAACTACTGGGCAAATAGCTGACTACACACGGAACAAGGCGTTTTCTAAACAACAGTATTTCGACTGGATAATTCAGGGCATTAAAGACCACGGCTCATTAAGCAGGAAGGATATTGAAGGGCTGCTGTGGGGCAGGCTATCCGATTTGTATTCGGATAAACAGAAAAAGGTTAAGATAAACAACCTGATTTCAGACCTGAGAAAGATCGGCAAGATTAAGAATGTGGGTAGCGATGCAAAGTCAAAATGGGTTCTAATAGAGGAGCCCGATAAACAAGAGCCTATTAGAGATGAATAAGAGAAAATTAGAAAATTATAAAACGAATGTGTTAAAATACATTGAATATCAATGATTTGCGTCTAATAGGAATAAACAGAAAGACTAATTATGAGTACAGATACATCAGAAAAAGGTTTAGAAACCCTCATCGAAAAGAGCCTGGTAGAGGAGCAGGCGTTTCGTATTTCCTATCCAACGGATTACGACAGGGATCTATGCCTGAATAAAAAACTATTGTTTGAGTTTTTGCAAAACACCCAGCCCGATGCATGGGACACCTTCCAAAAGCGGGGTGAAGATAAATTTCTGAAACGGCTGGCCGATCAAATCAAACAACGAGGCATAATTGATGTGTTGCGTAAAGGCATTAAAGACCTTGATCTCAATGTATGGCTATATTTTAAGAGCCCCGCCCCTACTCTTAATGCCAAAGCCACCCAACTATATCAGTCCAACATATTTTCCATCACACGTCAACTGCACTACAGCCTAAACAATAACAATTCACTGGACATGGCCTTGTTCATCAACGGCCTTCCCGTTATCACGTTTGAACTGAAAAATCCCTGGACAGGGCAGAATGTAAAACATGCCATTCGCCAGTACCAAACCGACCGTGACCCCAAAGAGCCATTGTTTGCTTTTGGCCGTTGCATGGTCCACTTTGCCGTTGACCCGGATTTGGTGTACTTGGCTACCGCATTGTCAGGCTTTTCGACTTTTTTCCTGCCTTTCAACAAAGGCGTAAACAACGGTGCAGGCAATCCGGTAAATCCCAACGGGCTTAAAAGTGATTATTTATGGAAGGAGATACTCACCAAACACAGCCTCAGCAACATCATTGAAAACTATGCCCAGATTGTAGAGGAAAAGGATGAAGATACCGGAAAGGTAAAACGCAAATTGATATTCCCACGTTACCACCAGCTCAAAGTGGTGCAAAAGTTGCTGGCCGATTCAAAGGCAAACGGTGTTGGGCAGCGATACTTAATTCAGCATTCCGCAGGTTCTGGAAAATCCAACTCCATTACCTGGTTAGCCCATCAGTTGGTAAGCCTGCACGATGCAGCCAATACACAACCTGTTTTTGATAGTGTGATTGTGGTAACCGACCGTAAAGTGCTGGATAAGCAGATACGGGACAACATCAAACAGTTTGCACAGGTGGCCAAAGTGGTAGAAGCCATAGATAAAGGCAGCAAGCAACTGAAACAGGCTTTGGAAGATGGCAAGAAAATCATCATTACCACCGTACAGAAATTTCCCTTTGTGATGGATGAAATTGGCGAACTGGCAGGAAAGCGTTTCGCCATTATTATTGATGAGGCACACAGCAGCCAAAGCGGTGAAACCGCATCCAAAAAAATGAACTGGGTACTTAGTGACCGCCGCGAACCTTACGGTGATGAAGATAAAATTCCTGACGAAGAACCGGAAGACACCGAAGACCAGATAAACCAAATGATTCAGCAACGCAAGATGCTGAAGAATGCCAGCTACTTTGCTTTTACTGCAACACCTAAAAACAAAACACTGGAAACCTTTGGTCGCAAAGGAATATTGCCGGATGATACAGCAGGAGACCCCGGCAAGTTTTACCCATTCCACTTATACAGCATGAAACAGCACATCGAGGAAGAATTTATCCTCGATGTGCTGAAAAACTATACCACCTACCAAAGCTATTACAAGCTGAATAAGGCAGTGGAAGAAAACCCGGAATTTGAAACCCATCAGGCACAAAAGAAGCTGAGGGCTTATGTGGAGAACCACGCATTTTCCATCCGGGAAAAGTCGAAAGTAATGGTGGATCATTTCCACAGCGAAGTAAAAAAGCAGATTAAGGGAAAGGCAAAGGCAATGGTTGTAACCAAGTCCATCAACAATGCCATTCAGTACTTCAGGGCTTTCAATACTTATCTCAAAGAAATTCATTCTCCATACAAAGCCATCGTTGCCTTCTCCGGTAAACGAACCATTGATGGAGTAGAATATGATGAAGCCAAACTCAACGGTTTCCCCAGTGGCGGTATTCCAAAGATGTTCAAGAAAAATGAATATCGTTTCCTTATTGTGGCCAATAAATTCCAAACCGGTTTCGACCACCCTTTACTGCATACCATGTATGTAGATAAGAGGTTGGCCGATGTGCGGGCCGTTCAAACGCTTTCACGATTAAACAGGGCTTACAAGCCTGATAAGGAGGATACGTTTGTACTTGATTTTTTCAATTCAGTAGATGACATCAAAGAAGCGTTTGAGCCATTCTATACCACTACTGTTTTGAGCGAAGAAACCGATGCCAACAAGTTAAATGATTTGCAGGATGCGTTGGATAATGCACAGGTGTACAGCAAAGATGATGTGATCAACTTTACAGACCTGTATTTCAAAAATGCAGACCGTACCGAATTAGGCCCAATTATTGATGGTTGTGTGCATCAGTTCAAAACCAAACTCAATCCCGATGCACAGGTGGATTTTTATGTAAAGGCAGAATCCTTTAACCGTACCTACGCTTTCCTTTCAAAGATTCTATCCTTCAATAATCGTTATTGGGAAAGGCTGTATTGGTTTTTGAAATTTCTGATGCCCAAAATAAAGCAGCAGGAGAATGAAGATTTGGCAAAAGGAATACTGGAAGCCATAGACCTTGACAGTTACAGACTTAGCAAAACAACAACCGACAACATCAAATTGCAGGGCGGTGAAGAATTAGATCCAACTCCGGCAATAATGAAAGGTAAGAAAGGCGATAATGAGTTTGATGAACTGGAAGCCATCATTAATGATTTCAATACCCGTTTTGGCATTGACAACTGGACAGATGATGACAAGGTAAAACGTTTCTTATTTGAACAATTGCCAGCCGACTTAGCCAGAGACCAGGCAACGGTAAATGCGGTAATAAATTCAGATAAACAGAATGCAAAGATTACCTCCGATAAAAAGGTGGAAGACCTGATGCAGGATGTCATTTTCACCTATACCGATTTATACAAGAAGTTTACAGATGATGCCGATTTCAAGCGGCAATACCTCGATTTTGTGTTTGACAGAATCTGGAAACAAAACCACAATATCCAACCCAATAAATAGCCACAGTGTTTTTTTATGGACATTGATAAAATCACAAAGCAACATGTTTTAGATGCGGTTGATAAAATCGAAAGGGAAGGTATTGTATTAGAACCTTCAACTCGTTTTGATGTAGTTATCAATGGCAAAGCGTATCCGCCTAAAGAAGTGATGCGGTATGCCAATTTAATTGCCAACGGCACTAAGGATTGGCCATATAGCGGAGGCGAACCCACAAACAAGTATCTTAGGAAATTTGAGTTTGAAATTATTCCGAAAGATGAAGAACCTGAAATGCCTGTCACCAAAGAAGGCTTTATTCAAATACTCCAGCGAATGGGGCAGGCAAATGCAACACAGTTTTTTGGTGGTGCAGCCGATTTGATGGATAAACTGAATGTGCAATTAGATGATGCAAGACTTACCTATGGCACAAGAGCCAACAAGCGATTAGCAATTACTATCGGGCAACGCTACTGTTATGCCTACATACCGGCAGAGGAAAATGCCTGGCAGTTTATACATGATACAAAGATTCCTACAAGCGATGTCATAGAAGTATCAAAATACGATGGCGAACCCTTGGCTTATTATTACCGCTGTTCTGGTGTAGATGCCATATCAGCTAAGTTTGATGGCCTTGTAAATGCAGCCGAAAAGGAGCTGAGTAGGACTTCCGTTTCAGGTTTCAGACGCCACAATAATGCCATTTTTGAAAAGGCCGTTTTAGATGCTACCTACAGAAAGCAATTATTTGAAGAGGCCTTTGGTACTGTTGTCAACCTAACTGGCAATGTTTGGAAGCTGGGCTGCAATTGGGGGAAAGGTACTCCAAGTTTTTACGAGTTTATCAAAGAGCACTCAATTGTTATTGGCGTAAATGATAGGATGTACTCCATTGGCGATTTGGTTATCATCACAGAGGGGCAAACGGTTTTGTCAATCGGCAAAGTCCTTGAAGCTCCATCACCTTCAATTAATTTCCCCGAATATGAAGCCGATTTTGACAGCCATAAGATTGAATATGATAGCAATGTAAATATCTCCAAAGTTGAATGGTATGAGTTGACAGAAGACGAAGTATTTACTTATCCGCTACGACAAGGTATTTGCAGGGTACATGCTCCCTACAAGAATATTGCTTTAGGTATTTGGCATAATCGCTTCATCAATTATTGGGTATTCCAATGCAACCCGGCAGAATTTGATTATGCAAAAGCAGTAAAAAGCAATTTGCTGCATGACTGGAGGGTAGCGGCTCATAAGGATAAAATCAAGACTAACGACAAAGTCATTCTTTGGCTTACCGGCAAAAGAGCAGGTTGTTACGCATTGGCACGTGTTACAAGCGACCCGGCAGAAGCAGGTAAATCACCTGACAACCATCTCTGGAAGTCAGAACCGAAAATATCATTAAAAGCAGGTATTGAATTAACACACAATCTGGTGGACAATCCGTTGCTATGGCAAAATATTAAGTCCACAAAAGGTTTAGAAGAACTGAAAGTTGGCAATCAGGGAACGAACTTTTCAGCAACCAGAAAGCAGTATCACACCCTGTTGAAATTAATAGAAGCAAACACTCAGAAAATGGGCAAGAAATTAGACTTGTACATCAATACAATACTGTATGGTCCTCCCGGAACGGGTAAAACCTACAAGCTCAATCAATACAAAGAAACCCACTTCACCGATAGAGGTGTTACCAAAAGTGCAGAGGATGTGCTGAAGGAGAAAGTGAATGCTTATCCCTTTTGGAAAGTGTTGGGTGCAGTATTAGGTATAAGGGGAGGTCCCATGTCAGTAAGTGAAATTCTAGAGTCGCCATTGGTTAAGGCAAAAATTAATCCAGATGCTAAAACACCAAGAAATACTGTTTGGCGTATTCTTCAATCTTTTGCTGATAGTGCCTCAACAGATATGGATGTTAAGTATAAAGCGCCTATACAGTTATTCAAAAAGAGTAACGATAGCAAATGGGCAATTTTGGATGACAAAAAAGAAGATTTGGCTGATATCATTGATCAGGAATTATTAGACATAGCCGCCAATCGGGTACAGCAACCAGTTCAAAGTGCCACTTTCAAAACCCGGTATAATTTCATTACGTTTCACCAGAAATACAGTTACGAAGATTTTATCGAAGGCATTAAGCCTTTGCTAAGCAGCGAGGATGCAGAAGAACAGTCCGGTGAATTGCAATTTGAGTTAAAGAAAGGTATCTTTTACAATAGCTGTCTTGAAGCACTGCGATTAGTGGGTTATGATTCATTTGAAGCCTGCTATCAGGATTCAGCCGAAAACCGGATAGCAAAGTTTGAAACGGCAAAATCCAATCCATCTATGCAGTTTGCTTTGTTCATTGATGAAATCAACAGGGCTAATATTTCAGCAGTATTTGGTGAACTGATTACCCTGCTTGAGGATGACAAACGTATAGGAGCCGACAATGAAATGTGGTTAGAATTACCTTATTCAAATGAGAAATTCAGTGTGCCGGGGAATTTGTTTGTTATTGGCACAATGAACACAGCCGACCGTTCTATTGCTTTATTGGATATTGCTTTGAGGAGAAGGTTTGAGTTCAAATCCCTTTACCCTGAATACATAGAAACCGAATGGTGGGCATCACTGCTGGAAGCCTTGAATCAGGCCATTTATAATTGGAAGAAGAACCCTGATTTCTTCATTGGCCATGCCTTTTTTATAAACAAACCAGAGGCAGACAGAGCCAGGATATTGAACACAAAGATTATACCTCTGCTATATGAATACTGCCAAAGTAATGCGGCTACAGTAAAAAGCATTTTAAGTGAGGCAGGTGTAGCTTTAAAATCAACAGGCATCAAAGAAAATTTTCGAATAATTGCTGAGTGAGGTTATTCGAGTGGCATAGCGATTCAATTGCCGGTCATCAATCAAAGCTGCCGGGATTTGTCAATTACCTGTCTGGTGTTTGGCAAAACAGGAATCGTTATGTCGAATCAAGCGAAGAACTTACCGAGGAAGAACAGCAGGAGGAGAAAATACAACGGCAACGGTTTTTTGATTTTACGGTAGATGGTAAAATCTCTGCAAGAAACTATGTTGGCGTAGTGCAATATGATGGCATCCGTGTTGAAGTGTACCCCAAAATATTTGCAGATGATGAAGCGGAAAATGCAAAGCTATGGCAGCTCAATATGTTGTATTGGCTTTCTTATTGCCGGAAGGTGAAGTTCCCCTTTTCATTTGCCGATGCTTCTAAACTGCAATTCGATGATTTTCTGGAATTGCTCATTTACATTTTTGCCAATTTTACTGAAGACGTTATTTCCAATCAGCCTTTTCAGGCATACCAAACGGTAGGTGAAGAAACCCCGTTTTTAAAGGGTCGTATTTCATTTGAGGAGTACACCAAAAACAATCTCACAACTGGCAAATGGCAGAATTTCTTTTGCAACCATGAACCGTTTGTTTACGATAATCTTTTCAATCGGATAGTAAAATACGTTACAAAACGTCTGCTTGCAGTAAGTGAAAACTTTCTCAATCAGGAAAGGTTAAACGAGATTCTTTTTATACTGAATGACGTTTCCGTTATTCCTTGCTCTGCAAATGATTGTGATAAAGTCAAACTGAATCCTTTGTTTGCCGAACATAAACACATATTGGATCTGTGCAAGTTGTACCTGTCGAATCAGGTTATTGATTTGGAAGATGAGGACAGCAACAATTTCTGCTTTTTGCTGCCGATGGAGTACATTTTTGAGGATTTCATTTTTGGTTTTGTATCTGATAAGTGGCCGGCATTAAACATCAGAAGTCAAAGTACCGATTATCTTGCTCTAAGCAAAGGTTCTTCTGTTTTTCAGATTCGTAATGACATATACATTCCTGAAAAGCTGATAATTGACACTAAGTACAAAATCCGTTCAAATAATGATGGCTTAAAAGCTGGTGTTGCTCAGTCTGACCTGTATCAGATGGTTAGTTATGCTTTAAGACGCAATTGCCGAAATGTGCTTTTACTTTATCCGGCAACAGTAAATTCATCTGCTACTGATGCAACATTTGCTATTCCTTCTGCTATGTTGTCCGGGGATATAGAAGTAGATGTGAGAAATATAAATATCGTTTTCAATAATTTGCAAAATGCAGATATGACGATGCAATCAAGAATTAAAACTTTACACCCATTATTTCATTAACCAAAATACACTGTGCAGAATCTGTTGTTCAACATATTGAGTTTTGACTGGTACAAGGACAAGAAAACCGTTTATTTCGGATTGTCTGAAGCTCCACGTACAAAAAGAATATTCAAGACAGCCTTCTCGGAGCAGTTGAAAGAAGTATTTCCTGAGATTAAAGCAGGTTCAGTTGATTTTGTTTATACAAGTTTTGGTTATCCGCAGGAAGGGTTTACACCTGTAGAGATAGACTTAAAGACCAGCAATCATGATTTTGCAAAGTACTATTATCGGGATACGCTGCGGTATTATTTCAGAACAAAGAAGAAGCAAATAGTACGGCTTGGTTTTATTGATGAAGTGGAAGTATGGGTTCCATCAAAGAAATTTTCTACCAAAGATATTAAGGTATATCAAAAATTTGCTCTGAGGATTCAGATTCAACCTGGAAGCAAATCACCTTCCTTGCTTTTATCCTATGAAGGCAAATCAAAAAGTCCTGCAAATACCCGTACCTGAAATTCTGAAGAAAGTACCACCAAGAGCCATTTCAAAAGTCTATTATGACGGTAACATTCATAAGTACGATGATTTACTTGAAATGACAGATGTAGAATTTGATAAAGCATTTCCCGTTCTTAGCGTCGAATTGATTAAGGCATTGGATTATGCATTTGATATACCATCAAAGGATAACAAGTACAAAAAATACTTTGATAACATCACCACTTTCTACAACCATTTTTTAAATAAGCCGGAATTTAAGAAGCTCATTCCGTTGAGTGGAAATGGATTATAAAAGTGCCGGCTGCATACATTGGTCAGATAAAGCCTGAGAGCAGTAATCTTTCTTTTGAGGACAATAAGCAAGGGAAAAATCCGAAGAAAGATTTTTATCGCTTAAAGCCTGCTGAGCCATCGCCATACAAGAACATCCATGTAATATTTGTTTACCACAATGAGGTCATTCGTGTACTTTAAAATCCGAAGGGCGCTGCATTGGCTTCAATGGGCCATCCCGGGTTCTGGTAAATGGGTGAAGTGGTAACGTCGTTGTTCTCACACGTGCTCAGGAAATGCTGAACGGCTATCGGATTGAAATAATGCGCCATTGTCCATCGGTAACCATTATACGCCAGTTGCGTGGGCGTTCTTTGGTATACGCGTAAATAGAGACTTAACGAAGGCGCCGACACGGTGCTTTTATCACCAATGTCATAGGTGAGCGAAGAGGCTTTGTACCAGTGCTGCATCGGTCCCCACAATTTAAATCCTTCTATATGATAGGGCGTGGTAATCATTTGGTCCATGGCGCGCCACCTGCGCAGGTCCATATAGCGCAATCCTTCTCCCATCAATTCGCAACTGCGTTCGCGGCGAATGTTGTATAAGGTCTTGTCTACCATTACACCAGCCGAATAAACGGCCCAGTCGTTGTTGGCTTCTATTGAAAGATCTGTGGCGTCTATGGTTTTCTGGTAATCGGGATCTACGCCGGCCCTGTTCCTGATTTGCACCCAATACGATTGTGCAGTTCCGTCGAGGCTTCCGTTTTTCTCATAGCAGGCTTCCATATAATTCAGGTAGGCTTCTACGGCTCTGTACACAATGCTGCCCACATCACCCCTGCCATTGCCCAACTGATCGCCGTCGTAGCAATTGCCTTTACGTGCCTGGTAACCGGTGGGCGCGTCGTGGTTGCCCAGCAGGTTCAGGATATCAGGATAGGTAACTACCGGTGTTGCATGCGTACCTAGTGGTGAGGGACGCAGGATGTTGATCTGACCGGGCTGCGCCAAAAACAGCCAGAGACGGCCATCGCGGTTCTTACGTACCAGGTGAATGGAGTCGTCTCCTGCATAACCCGATCCCGGTGCATAAACAGGTAGTCCATTGGCCATTACAAAACGGTCGATGTATCCGCGGGTGTATCCCCAGTCGCGATGCGATTGTATCACGTTCGGGATGGCATTAGACACGCCGAGGCCCAGGTCATAGTCTTTCCACAAGAGTACTTCTTTGTATTTCGACATATCCTTGTCGATAAACATATTGCAAAAGGGGTTCACATCGCTGGCTGCCGCAAACGCTTCATTGGTTTCCTGCGCTTGTTGTGTCATGGTGTTGTTGACCAGCGGAACGGCATCTGCCACGGCTTTCGCCGCGTCCATGGCCTGGCCCAGGAAATAGGCGATCTCGCCTTCGATGCTACCGGTAGGGAAATTATAGGAAGCGTTGTACTCCTTGCTTTTTCCCGGCCAGTCGGGTCCATTCGGTACATAGGCAGTTCCTTTGAAATATTTGAGAAAAGTGCCTTCATACAAAGCCACGCGCGATTTCAGCAATTGGGCGCAGTACTTCGACAGCCGGTTGCTGCCTCCTGTTGGCGGCGTCACCGCCAGCCAGGCAATG
>Ga0065721_10004588_pt1 | contig 29315 bp, 27 predicted proteins | sample Mesricmetagenome_FD_59108 | JGI IMG/M metagenome (GOLD analysis project Ga0065721, IMG submission 59108) | Mesophilic microbial community from rice straw/compost enrichment Sample: eDNA_1 v2 (version 2) | ecosystem: Engineered > Solid waste > Grass > Composting > Bioreactor | place: USA: Davis...
GGGGTGAAGTATCGCGGCCGGAGCTTCGACTGCGGCGCCAAGATCGGCTTTCTCACCGCCAATGTCGTCTATGCCCTCGACCGCGACGACATCCGGCCGGGCTTCCTCAAAGAACTCGCAAAGCTCGACATCGGCGGGGCGCTGGCCGCCGCCGCCGAGTGACGGCAGGCACCTTCGGGTGCCCGCCCCCTACCGCTTCAGCCAGTCGTGGAGCTGCTCGGCCAGCACCTCCGGGGTGTGCTCGGCGCCGTGCAGCACCAGTTCGGGCGCCCCCGGCGCCTCGAAGGGCGAGTCGATGCCGGTGAAGTTCTTGATCTCCCCCGCCCGCGCCTTGCGGTAGAGCCCCTTGGGGTCGCGCGCCTCGCACACCTCGAGCGGGGTGTCGACATAGACCTCGACGAAGTCGATGTCGCCCGCGATCTCGCGCGCCAGCCGCCGCTCCTTCTCGAAGGGCGAGATGAACGAGACCAGCACGATCAGCCCGGCATCGGCCATCAGCCGCGCCACTTCCGCCACCCGGCGGATGTTCTCCACCCGCGCCGCCTCGGTGAAGCCGAGATCCTTGTTGAGGCCGTGGCGCACATTGTCGCCGTCGAGGATATAGGCGTGCCGCCCCTCGGCGGTCAGCCGCTTCTCCAACAGGTTGGCGACGCTCGACTTGCCCGAGCCGGACAGCCCGGTGAACCACACGATGCGCGGCTCCTGCCCCTTCATGCGCGCCCGCACCTGCCGGTTCACGTCGAAGGACTGGTAGGTCAGGTTCTGCGCCCGCCTGAGGCCGAACTCGATGGCCCCCGCCCCCAGCGTCGCGTTCGACAGCCGGTCGATCAGGATGAAGCCGCCCGTCAGCGGATTGGCCGCATAGGGATCGAAGGCGATCGGCCGGTCGGTGGCGATGGTCACCGTGCCCACCTCGTTGAGGTCGAGCTTGTTGGCCGCGGTCTGCTCCAGCGTGTTCACATTGGTGCGGAACTTGATGTCGGTGATGGCGGCCGGCACCAGCTGCGTGCCCACCTTCAGCAGGTAGGAGCGCCCCTGATAGGCCGGCTCGTCGTTCATCCAGATCAGCCGCGCCTGGAACTGGTTGGAATATTCCGGCGTGCTGCCGGGCAGCGCCAGCACGTCGCCGCGCGAGATGTCCACCTCCCGGTCCAGCACCAGCGTCACCGCCTGCCCGGCCACGGCCCGCTCGAGATCGCCGTCCAGCGTCACGATCCGCGCCACCGCCGCCGGCTTGCGCGAGGCCGCCACCAGCACCTCGTCGCCCACCCGGATCTCGCCCGAGGCCACCGTGCCCGAAAAGCCGCGGAAATCGAGGTTCGGCCGGTTCACCCACTGCACCGGGAAGCGGAACGGCCGGCCAACCCGGTCCTCCGCCACGGTGATGGTCTCGAGATAGGGCACCAGCGCCGCGCCCTGGTGCCAGGGCGTGCGCGCGCTGTTGGCGAGGATGTTGTCCCCCCGCAGCGCCGACACCGGGATCGCCGCCAGCGACTGGAAGCCCAGCGGCTCGGCGAAGGCGCGGAACTCGGCCTCGATCTGCTCGAACACCGCCTGGTCGTACCCCACGAGGTCGATCTTGTTGACCACCAGCACCACGTGCTTCACCCCCACCAGCGACAGGATGAAGCTGTGGCGCCGCGTCTGCGTCAGCACGCCCTTGCGCGCGTCCACCAGCACCAGCGCCAGATCGGCATTGGAGGCGCCCGTGGCCATGTTGCGGGTATACTGGTCGTGCCCCGGCGTGTCGGCGACGATGAACTTGCGCTTGTCGGTCGAGAAGAACCGGTAGGCCACGTCGATGGTGATGCCCTGCTCGCGCTCGGCTGCCAGCCCGTCCACCAGCAGCGAGAAGTCGATGCCCTCCTCGCTGGTGGTGCGGTTGCGGCTCTCGCGGCGCAGGCTCGCCAGCTGGTCGTCGAGGATGAGCTGGCTGTCGTAGAGCAGCCGCCCGATCAGGGTGGACTTGCCGTCGTCCACGCTGCCGCAGGTCAGGAAGCGCAGCAGCGACTTTTCCGTCTGCTGGGCCAGCCAGAGGTCGAGATCGGTATCGGGGCTGGGCATGGCGAGGCTCATCAGAAATAGCCCTCCTGCTTCTTCTTCTCCATCGATCCGGTGGAATCGCTGTCGATCAGCCGCCCTTCCCGCTCCGAGGTGCGGCTGGCCTGCATCTCCATGATGATCGAGGGCAGGTCGCTGGCGGTCGAGCGGATGGCGCCGGTGAGCGGGTAGCAGCCCAGCGTGCGGAAGCGCACCATCTCCTCGCGCGGCGTCTCGCCGGGCAGGAGCGGCAGCCGCTCGTCATCCACCATGATCAGCGTGCCGGACCGTTCCACCACCGGCCGCTTGCGGGCGAAATAGAGCGGCACGATGGGGATCTGCTCCGAATAGATGTAGGTCCACACGTCGAGCTCGGTCCAGTTCGAGATCGGGAAGACCCGCATGCTCTCGCCCGGGTTGAGCCTGGTGTTGAAGGTGCGCCACAGTTCGGGCCGCTGGTTCTTGGGGTCCCAGGCATGGCTGGCGTTGCGGTGCGAGAAGATGCGCTCCTTGGCCCGCGACTTCTCCTCGTCGCGCCGCGCCCCGCCGATGGCGGCGTCGTAGCGCCCGGCATCGAGCGCCTGGCGCAGCGCGGCGGTCTTCATGATGTCGGTATAGCGCGCCGAGCCGTGGTCGAACGGGTTGATCCCGTCCCGCACCCCGTCCTGATTGGTGTGGGTGATGAGGTCGAACCCGTATTCCGCCGCCGTCCGGTCGCGGAAGGCGATCATCTCCTTGAACTTGAAGGTGGTGTCCACATGCAGCAGCGGGAAAGGGATGCGGCTCGGGTAGAAGGCCTTGCGCGCCAGATGCAGCAGCACGCTCGAATCCTTGCCGATCGAATACATCATCACCGGACGCTCGAAGCTGGCCGCGACCTCGCGGAGGATTTCGATGCTCTCCGCCTCGAGGGCCTGGAGATGGGTGAGCCTGTTGCTGTCCACTGTCGTCCGATCCTAGGGGATTGCCGCCTCCGGAACACGGAGGAGCGTAGCGCTGTCAGTTACGTCCCAGAGGCCGCCGCATCAAGTCGAAAAGTGCCGGAAACACTGGTGTTACAAGGGCTTGAAGCAAAATAGTGCGGCCCGGCCTCCGCCGGTGCCAAACCCCTCCACCGCCGGCCGCCCCGCGACCCTTCCCAATGCGCCGCGCCCACGCTTCGCAGAAAAAAAGTTCCACGCCCCTGCCGGGGAGCGCCCCCTGCGCCCCCTGCCCCTGTTTCCATCCCCATGCTGCCCCCGAGCNCGNCCCGAGGGCCGGTTGCCACGCCCGCGGCAGCGGTGNCCGCCCGGCAGGCCCCCGGCTCAGGCCGGAGGCGGCACGGCGTGNCTGTCGGCTTCGTGCCCGACACGTCCAGGCCGAACGCCCCTCCCCGCTTCCCGGTTGCCCCCGCGCCCAAGAGGGTGGTAAACGGCTCTCCACAGCCGGTATAGCTCAGTCGGTAGAGCACCTGATTTGTAATCAGGGGGTCGCGGGTTCGAACCCTGCTGCCGGCACCATCGACGCCTTCCCGCCGCCGCGCTTCCGGCTGGGCAGCCCGTCCTCCTCCGTCATGCCTCCCCGTCATGGGCCCCATGCGGCAACCGGCTGTGGGCGTAATGCATTGGATTTTATCCGTCTTTGCGGCGTTATCCTTAACATTCGCCTTCTGTTGCAGGAACCGGGCCGCGCAGGCAGACGTTGGACAGACGATGGAAACGAGGTAAAGCGATGTCACTCGCATTCTTGCCAGAGCAGCCTCAACAGCCTACTGAAATCCTCGTGTCCATCGATCCCGAACTGATTGTGGCAATGAACCGGTGGCGGCTGGCCCAGACACCGGTGCAGACGCCCAACGAAGCCATCATCTCGCTGATCCGCCGCGGCCTCGAGGCCGAAGGCCAGCTCGCCTCGCCCGCCCGCCAGGCCGAGGATCCGCAATTCGCCGCCATGGTCCAGGCGCTGCGGGAAGCCGCCGGCCGCCAGGGCTGATCCCGCCGCCGCGGGCCCGTCGCGGCCCGCTGCCCACGGCGCCATGCGCCGTCTGGCCCTTGCTCCTCCGGCATGCTAATCCAGCGGCCACGGTCCGGTTCGCCGGGCCGTCCCCTGCCCCAGCGGAACCCGCAACCATCCCCAGCGGCCGGAATCCCAGCGCCCATGCCCAAGGTCCACTTCGTCACCAATGAAACGCCGGGCGCCGACGCGGCCGCGGCGCGCCTTCAGGCCCGCTACGGCCAGGCGCCGCTGGACGAGGCCGAGATCGTCGTCGCCCTGGGCGGCGACGGGCTCATGCTGCAGACCCTGCACCAGGTGATGAGCCGGGGCACGCCCGTCTATGGCATGAATTTCGGATCGGTCGGCTTCATGATGAACGGCTTTTCCGAAACCGATCTCGAGGAGCGGCTCGCGGCCGCCCAGCGCACCCGCATCTTCCCGCTCTCCATGGCCGTGCGCGACGCCTCCGGCGCCACCCGCGCCGCCCTGGCGCTCAACGAGGTCTCCCTGTTCCGCTCCACCCACCAGGCGGCCAAGATCCAGATCGCGGTGGACGGCGAGGTGCGCCTCGACGAGCTGGTCTGCGACGGCATCCTGCTGTCCACCCCGGCCGGCTCGACCGCCTACAACCTCTCCGCCCACGGGCCGATCCTGCCCATCGAGGCGCCCCTGCTCGCGCTCACGCCGATCTCCCCCTTCCGCCCCCGCCGCTGGCGCGGCGCCATCCTGTCCAACCGGGCCGTGGTCAAGTTCACCATGCACGAGGCCGACAAGCGCCCGGTCAGCGCCGTGGCCGACAATATCGAGTTCCAGAACGTGCGCGAGGTCACCGTGCGCGAGGACCGCTCCCACGGCGTCACCCTGCTCTTCGACCCCGGCACCAGCCTGGAAGAGCGCGTGCTGAGCGAGCAGTTCAAGTTCTGACGGAGCGCCCGGCGCGGGGCCGAAGCAGCCCTCACGCCGCCGGCAGCTCCAGCAGCTCCCGCTGGCCCGGCGGCAGCGCCACGGGCGCGTCCGCGGTCTCGGCGAAGGCGGCCATCACCCCCCGCGCCGCCTTGCGGGCGAGGCTGATGTTCTGCTCGCTGAGATAGGCGAACGCCTCTTCCAGATCCGGGGGGATCTCCCCGTCATGCTCGGCGATCAGCTCGTCGGTCAGGGCGGTGACCACGTAGTGGCGGGCGGCCACGTCGTCCGCCAGATCCGCCAGGCGGGCATGCAGCACCAGNCGCACCAGCAGGCGGCACAGGCCGGGCCGCAGGCCGCAGCGGGCGAACAGNGCGTTGAGCGCCGGCCGGCTGCCCCGCTCCAGCATCGAGAACACCTTGTCGCGCGACACCTCGGCCAGCTCGGCGATGCAGGCGGAGAAGAACATCACATGGCCCGTCACCACCGCATGCAGCAGCAGGCGGGTGTTCATCCGCTCCGATGCCACCAGCTGCGTCACATAGCCGGGCTGCTCGCGATGCAGCTCCGCCTCGCCGATGGCCGACACGGCCGTGTCCGCGCCGTCGCGCAGCAGCCGCGCCAGGCGGTCGGGCGCCAGCGCCCCCCGCACCAGCCGGCATCCCTTCATCGCCTCGGTCGCCCGCTGCACCAGCAGCAGCCTGCCATTGGCGCTGAGCTCGCGACGCTTCAGCAGCGCGCCGCGGAATTCCGCTTCCCCGCCATGCGCGGCCACGAGCCCGTCGAGCAGCGCGGCGTCCAGCGCGATGTCGGCCCGCCGCAGCAGCCGCAGGGTCAGGCTCCGGTCCTGGCGCGCCAGCAGCTCCCGCGCCAGCCGCGTGCTGATCGTCCGGCGCTGGGCGATGGCCAGCAGCGTCGCCGCGTCGCCCTTGCGCGCGAGGCCCAGGAGGTCGGCATCCACCAGCACCGGCGAATATTGCAGCACCGCGCGGGCGATGATGGCGCTGTCGTGCAGCAGGGCCAGCATCACCGGGCGCGGCGCCTCGGCCGCGTGCAGCAGGCCATAGGCCAGGGCCGCCCGCACCTTCACCGAGGGATCGTCGAGAAACCCGATCAGCGCCGCATAGAGGGCCGCCTGCTCGTCGGCCGGGCCGCGATGGTTGAGATAGGCCAGGGCCGCCAGGTGCGCCGCGTGTCCGCGTTCGTCGCTATCGCTGGACCGGGAGAGGCCCACGAACTCCTGGTAGCCGATCATCAGAGTCTCCGCACAGATGCTGCGCAGAGACTATCCGGCAGTGTTTAAGGAACGGTTCACCATAAACCGCCCCGCCGCGTCAGCCGATCAGCCCGGAAAAGATGTGGCCGACGAGCTGGACCGTCAGCCCGGTGAAAATCCAGGACGTCACCGCCAGGCTCAAGATTACCCAGCCGCGAGGCACGCTGACCGTGCCCTGGACGACATTGTCCATCCCAACATTGCGCATCGCTTCCCCCAGAACCGAGCCTTACAGGCCAATCCAGTAAAAGCCGCAACTTCTTAACGGCTGCCCAACACCAACGCCTGGCATTTTAGCTATGTTCCGATTACTGGCTGTAAAGCTGAGTAAAAAATGCGGCACCGGAGGCCTCCTCCCCCGGAATTTCTGCTTCGGTCTTGAACAGGCCGGTGAACGACATGTTTTCCGGCGAGAACCGCGACGGCGCCGGCGGCACCGCCGGCTGCGTCGTCCCCTGCCCGCTCATCTGCTGCACGGTGAAGCCGGAACTGGCCGTTCCCTCGTGCTTGGCGACCAGCACCCGATAGACCTCGCGGATCGTGCGGGGCTGGCCGTCGGCATAGAAGATCGCCCGGTTCGCCTGCGCCTGGCGCGGAAACAGGTTCACCGCGAGCTGGTCCGGGTTCTGCAATCCGGCCAGGAACAGCTTCTCGGCCCCCTGGGCGCCGAGGAAATGGGCGATATAGAGCTCCCCGGCGCTGGGCATGCGGCCGAAGCGGGCCCGCAGATATTCGCCATTGGTGCGGGTGAAGGCCGCCGCCAGGTCCGCGGCGATCCTGGGGTCCTCCCGCAATCCGAGGATCTCGGCCCGCGCCTTGGGGTCGCGCACCACGTAGTCGCCCTCGGCGGTGCGGGTGATCTGGTCCGCATAGCTCTGGTAGCCCAGCCGCGGCCCCTGCTCCTTCATCACCTGCAGCCAAGTGCCCTCGAGGAACTGGAAGAGCCCCACCGCCGAGGAGGTGCTGGCCCGCGCCGTAGGATCGAGGCTGCTCTCGCGCATCGCCGTCTGCAGGAGGTAGCCGAAATCCACGCCGTTCCGCTCGCCTGCGGAGGACAGGACGTAGGCGAGGCTCTGCGGGATCGAGATCGGCTGCACCCCCATGGGCGAACCCTTCTCCGGGGAATCACGGGCTTTCCCACTCTAGCACGGCGAGATGCTAACAGTCTGTTAACCAAGTCGCTCCGCAGGCGGTGCCCATGCGGTCACGATGTCGTCGAGGTCCGGGCGGGGCCGGTCCTCCATGGCGGCGGTGGGCGTGCCGATATGGACGAAGCCGACGAACTGCTCGCCGGGCTTCGCCCCCAGCATCGCCGCGGCCTCGGCATCGAAGCTGAACCAGCGCGTAACCCATTGCGCGGCAAAGCCTAGTGCATGGGCGCCATGGACGAGGTTGAAGGCGACGTTGCCCGCCGAAAGCAATTGCTCGAGCTCCGGAATCTTGACATGCGGCCGGGCGGTGGAGATCACCCCCACGGTCAGGGGCGCCGGCAGGAACCGGTTCCGCTCCACCTCCAGGCTGGCCTCGTCCATATCCGGTTGGCGCCGTTGCAGGATTTCCGCCAGCCCCTCCCCCGCCCGCCGCCGCGCCTCGCCCGAGAACAGCACCAGCCGCCACGGCGCCAGCTTGCCGTGGTCGGGCACCCGGGTGGCGATGGTCAGCAGCGTCCGCAGCGCCTCCGCATCCGGTCCCGGCTCCCCCAGAAAGGCCGGTCCGACGGACCTCCGGGTCAGCAGATGGTCGCGCAAGGCAGGATTGGCAGGCATGTCGGGCTCCCTCGATGCCGCAGACTTAGCGGCCGCACGGCGCCGTGGAAACCCCGGCGCCACCGGTTTTTTCGCTTCGCACCGGCCCCTGGCGGTTTTCATGGCCGCCGCACTGTGACACAGCTTTTCCAAAATCCCCGACTAGGGAACACCAGAGTCGGCAGGCAGGACTGAGGAACGGATCGCCCCGAATGCAGAAGCGAGCGGCAGCACGACCGGCAAGGCTCGGAATAGCAGGCATTTTTCTGGCCCTGACGCTCGCGGGCGGCGCCGTGGCGCAGCCGGCCGGCGACTTCCCGCCCTTGCCCCGTTCCCGCCCCGACAGGGACGCCGCCATCGTTGCCCCCGCCCCGGCCGTGCCCACCGCGACGCCGGCCACCGAGGCCATCGCCAGCCTGGCCAATGTGCCGCAGCCCGTGGTGCTGACCGCCCGCGTCACCCAGGACAGCGCCCCCATTCCCGACGGGCTGGTGTGGCGGGTGTTCGAGGCCACCCCCGACGCCAGCGGCGAGATGGCGCTGGTGGCGAAATCCGAGGCCGGCACCGCGCAGCTGGAGCTGGCACCGGGCGAATACGTGGTGCATGTGGCCTATGGCCGGGCCCAGATGAGCCAGGCCCTGACCGTCGTTCCCGGCGTCAACGAGGCCTCCCTCGACATCGAGGCCGGCGCCTTGCGCCTCAACTCCGCGGTCACCGGCGATATTCCCATTTCCCCGGCGCAACTGCACTTCGACATCTTCACCGCCGGCACCGAGGCCGACCGGGTGATGATCGCCGAGAACCTGCCGCCCAACGACATCGTCACCCTCAACGCCGGCACCTACCACATCGTCTCGCGCTTCGGCGACATCAACGCCGTGGTCCGCGCCGACCTGCGGGTGGAAGCCGGCCAGCTCACCGACGCCACGCTCTACCATCACGCCAGCGAAGTCTCGTTCAAGCTGGTCTCCGAGGAAGGCGGCGAGGCCATCGCGGACGTGGAATGGACCGTCAAGACCGGCGACGGCGCCACCATATTCGCCGAGCGCGGCGCCTTTCCGTCCACGGTGCTGGCGCAGGGCGAATATCTGGTCCTCGCCAAGCTGGGCGAGCAGGTCTACAACCGCGAGATCCAGATACAGCCCGGCAGCGCCCGCGACATCGAGGTGCTGACCTCCATCTACTGACCGGGATGCCGCGCGGGCGTCCGGACACCCTTGCATTTGCGCAACAGATGCCGCGGAGATAATTCTGTTGCCTTGAAGGCGCACGGTGCAGCCGCCAGATTGCGTGCCATGGAAACGGGAGAAAACCATGTCCTCTGAACTGTTCTCGCGACGCCGCCTCGCCTCCATCACCGCCGCCTGCCTGATTTCGGTGGCCCTGCCCGCGGGCGCCATGGCGCAGAAGGTCAAGACCAGGAGCGAGCCCGCCGCCCCGGCCATCAGCTATTCCGTCTCCATCCCCACGGTCGACGCCGTCGATTCCTCCCTGGACGAAGCCGTGCTCGCCGAAATCCTCAGCGGCAAGCTGATCGAGAACGCCGAATCCCTGGCGACGCTCGATGCCGCCAGCATCAGCGTGCCGGAGATCACCATCGACCTCACCTCCGAGATCGACGGCGAGGTGAACACGGCGACGCTGACCTTCACCGATCTGGTGCTGGAGAACGTGGTGGACGGCGTGGCCGCGAGCGTCAGCCTCGGGGGCTCCGACCTCACCAGCGACGAAGGCAAGGGCACGTTCGGCGTCATGTCCGCCGCCAATTTCGACATCGGCGGCGTGCTGGGCATCTACGGCCTCGTGCAGACATCCGGGACCGAGCTCAAGACCATCTATACCGATTTCACCGTCGAGGGCGGCTCGTTCGAGGCCGACGACATGGCCTGTCATATCGGCGCGGCCTCCGCCGCCGAGTTCAAGGGCCGCCCCCTCAAGACGAACTTCATGGAGATGATGGCCTTCGCCCAGGCGCTGGAGGACAACCCGGACGATCCCGATCCGGCCACCGTCGGCAAGATCATACGCATGTATGCCGATATCTTCACCGCCTTTGAAACCTCGGACATGGTCTTCGAGGGTTTCGACTGCGAGGGCACGGACAGCGACGGCCAGGCGATGAGCTTCGCGATAGCCGGCATGACCATGGGCGGCATGAAGCCCGGCTTCTACCCGACCATCTCCATGGATGGCCTGGACGTCACCGTCGAGGACGACGGCTTCATGCGCCTCGAGAATTTCACGCTCAAGCAGATGGACCTGGCCGCCACCATCGCCACGCTGGAAAACGCTCCGGAACTGGTCGACGAATCCTGGCTGGAAGCCAATGCGCGCCTGCTGATCCCGGCCTTCGAGGGCTTCTCGTTCTCCGGCTTCACCATGGACATTCCCGATCCGGACGCCGAGGACGCCCGCATCAAGGTCGATATCGGCGCCTTCGACCTGACGCTGGCGAACTACATCAACGGCATTCCCGGCGATGTCGACACCTCCGCGAGCAATATCCGGGTGGCGCTGCCGGCCGACAGCGATGACGAGCAGATCCAGCAGCTGGTGGCGCTGGGCATCACCGAGATCGACGCCGGCTTCCGCTTCGCCGCCGCCTGGGATGCGGCCACCGACGCGATCGTGGTCGAGGAAGCCTCCCTGACCGGCGCCGACCTGGCCTCGGTGTTCATTGCCGGTACGGTGGCCAATGCCACCGAGGCCCTGTTCTCGCTCGACGAGAACGAGGCCCTGGCGGCCGCCATGGACGTCGCGGTCAAGTCGCTCGACCTGACGGTCAACGATGCCGGCCTCTCCGACATCATCCTCTCGGTGGCGGCGGCCGAACAGGGCGCCGACCCGGCCACGCTGCGGCCGGTCTTCGCCGGGCTGGCCGAAGGCACGGTCATCGGCATGATGGCGGGTGCCGCCGACGCCGCCAAGCTCGGCTCGGCGGTCAACAGCTTCGTCAGCGGCGCGGCCAAGTCGCTCAACATCGTCATCGAGGCCAAGGACGATCCCGGCCTGGGCATGATGGACTTCATGGCCGCCGAGGACGATCCGGCGTCCCTGATCGGCAAGGTCAATATCAGCGCCACGGCGAAGTAGCCCCTGCCCGCGCGGCGTGTCCGAAACGCGCCGCGCGACGATGCTTCCAACGCCCCTTCGCTGCCTGGCGGAGGGGCGAAATACTTCAATTTTTGTTAGGGCCGCTTGCTTATTGTAGTGGTTCCTTCTAGGGCAGCGTCCTCACAAGGATTCGTGTGCCCGAATGCCGACAAAGGACTGGTGAATCGATGAAGGCATTTAGCCATGTCTTGCTGGCGTTCGGCGGGTTATTGATCGCTGCCGGGGGCGCCTGGGCGATAACGCTGGAATCCGTGCCCCTGGTCGCGGGCGACACCAGCGTCGCGCGCGTGGCCAGCTGGACGGCCTCGCCGCCCGGCATACCGCTCTCGATCACGGCCCAGAACCTGCTCCTCGTGGATTGCGAGACCGTGCTCAAGGCGCCCGATGCCCTGGGCATGCGCTATCTGGATCAGGCCGTGCGCGACCGCGTGCCCGCAACCTGCATGAGCATCGCGCGCGACATAACCGAAACCTCGGTGACCTCCGGCTATGGTTGGCTGGTTGCCGCCATGGCGGCGGCGCAGATGGGCGACGTCGAGACCATGAACCAGGCGCTGAGGCGATCCCGCGCGGTCGCCCCTTCGGAGGGATGGATCGCCGCCGACCGGCTGATCCTGGCCGACATTCACTATGACAGCCTCGATGCCGAAACGCGGAAGGTCTACGAGGACGACATGCAGCTTCTGGTCCAGACCCGGGGTGCCGCGGACATCGCCCGCCGCTACGCATCCCACCCCCAGTTCCGGGAACGGATCACCGCCGTGGTGGAGACCATGCCGGCGGCGGTCCAGCGCCGCTTCGTCAATCTGGTGGGCGCGGCGCTGAGGGCCTCCCGATGACCTCTTTCTCGATTTCCGGCATCGACCGCCCCGCCCCGGCGCGCCGTGCCGCGCGCAAGGACCAGACGGCCGTCAACAACGGCCTGTTCATCGGCCTGATGACGGTCGCGGCGCTGGTTCCGCTGCCGCTGGCGAGCAATCGGCCCATATTGTGGTCGGTGCTGGCGATCGTGCTGGGCCTCATGACCACCGCCTATATCGCCATCCTGCGCCTCAAGGGCGGCGAATTGCGCATGGAGCTGCGCGATCTGGTCCTGCCGGCCATTCCCTTCGCGGCCCTGGTCCTGGTGCTGCTCGTCCAGCTCGTGCCTTTCGGCGACTGGTTGGGCTGGCATTTCGAGGTGCAGACGCCCCGGGGGACGATCGCGCTGAATACGCTTTCGGTGGCGCCGGGCATGACCTGGCTGATGCTGCTGCGGCAGTTGAGCTTCGGGCTCTTCCTGTTCCTCATGCTGCAGACGCTGGCCAACGAGACGCGGCGCCCGCGCATGCTGGACATTCTTCTGGGCATCACCATCGCCTATGGCGGCTATGCGCTGATTTCCCTGCAGAGCGGCGACACCATCCTCGGCATGGAGAAATGGGCCTATGAAGGCTCGGCCACGGGCACCTTCGTCAACCGGAACTCCTTCGCCACCTTCGCCTCCATGGGCGCGGCCATCGCCGCCGTGCAGCTTGCCAGCCGCCTCGTGGAGCAGAGCCATCGCCATGCCGACGACGGCCGGGTGATCGGCAATGCCAGCGCCGTCGTCCTCTACGGCATTTGCTTTATGTTCCTGTTCACCGTGGTCGTGCTCACCCAGTCCCGCATGGGGCTGGCCGCCTGCCTCGTCGGCTCCACCGCCGGCTTCGTCATCACCATGACCAAGGCGCAGGGCTCCCTGCGTCCGATCATCCTCGCGGCGGGAGGCGTCGGCGGCCTGCTGCTGCTCCTGTTCACCGCCATGCTCGCCGGCGACGATCTGTTGAGCCGCGCCGTCGATCTCGACAACGACACCAACGTGCGCGGCAATCTGTACGCCCAGATCCTGCAGCTCATCCAGCTGCGTCCGCTGACCGGATGGGGCGGCGGCACGTTCGAGCAGGCCTTTCCCGTGGTGCACCAATTGCCGGTAAACGCCGACCTCATCTGGGTACGGGCCCACAACACCTATCTGGCGCTGTGGACGGAACTGGGCGTGGCAGCCGGCTCGATCGTCATCCTGTCCGTCGCCGGCGCCGCCCTCCTGATCGCCCGCCAGTTTGCCCGCAGCAAGAGCCGCATGGATATCGCCCCCCAGGCTGCCAGCCTCGCGGTGATCGTCATCGCCGCCGTGCATTCGACGGTGGATTTCAGCCTGGAGATCGCGGCCAACACCATTCTGTTCCTGGCTGTTCTCGCGGGCGGGCTGGCAACCTTGTGGTATCCGGTGCGCAGGAGCTGACCGGTGGGCTGGCTCGGCCGCCTGCTGGGCGGGGAACGGCAGGATCGGGCGCCGGCCAGGCGCCGGATCCTCATACCGGAGTATCCGTCGGCGATCTATGCGATCGGCGACGTGCATGGGTGTCTTGCAGAACTCCACCTACTCCACCAGGCCATCTTCGCGGATAGTGCCGGCATTCCGGGTCAGAAATACATCGTCACCCTCGGTGACTATGTAGACCGGGGACCGGATTCGGCCGCAGTGCTCGATTACCTGCTGGGACCGCTGCCGCCTGACTTTCAGCGGATTTGCCTGGCAGGCAACCACGACGTGCTGATGCTGGAACATCTTTCCGATCCGGGCCGGGACAACGGATGGCTCGAGTTCGGAGGCCAGGAAACCCTGGCTTCGTATGGCGTGTCTGTGGAGGCGTATATGAGGGCCGGCGAGAAGGACAGGCGAGCGCAGCTGGGCGCCGTCATTCCCACCGAGCACATCGAATTCCTCCGCAACCTGCCCGTGCTCCTGCGCATCCGGGATACCCTGTTCGTCCATGCGGGCGTTTGCGGCGGCGTTCCCTGCCTCGAACAGGACGAGAGCGACCTGCTCTGGCGCCGGCAATGGGACGGGGCGATCGAGGGCAACGACTGGTCGTTGCTGGTGCACGGCCACACCCCCGCCACCGAACCCCTCGTCGAATCCGGCCGCATCGGCATAGATACGGGCGCCTTCGCCACCGGCGTGCTCACCGCCGTGCGCCTCATGGATGGCCGGAAACCACTTTTCCTGAAAAGTGGTGTCAGTTCCGAAGGGCTGATGTAAGTATGCCGGCGCCCTTCCCCGGCCCACCCTGACCCCGATTGGACTTGGTTGATGAAAGACGACGATATCGATCTGCGCGGAATTCTGAGCTTGCTGCGCCGGCAATTCAGGCTGATCGCACTCACCGTCATCATCGGGATTCTTGGGGCGGCGATCTTCGTTTTCTCGTTGACCCCGATATACACGGCCTCGACTCTCATCATGGTCGATCCCAGCAACAAGAACCTGCTGGACCCATCGGCCATCGGCATGACCAGTTCCGCCGAGAACGCCCGCATCGACAGCGAAGTCGAGATCATGCGGTCGGACAACATCCTGCTGAAGGTCATCTCGTCCCAGAACCTGCTGGTCGACAGGGAGTTCGGCGTGTCGCTGAGCCTGCGCGACCGCGTGCTCGGCTTCCTGCGCCTCGCCACCCCCAGCCTGCCCACCGGCCAGGAGGCGCTCAACCAGTCGCTGTCCAAGCTGGCGGGCGCGGTGACCGTGCAGCGCCGGGGCCTCACCTATCTCATTTCCCTGCAGGTTCGCTCCGAGGACCCGGCCAAGGCCGCGACGCTCGCCAACGCCACGGCCGATGTCTACATCCAGGACCAGCTCTCCTCGAAGGTGGCGAGCATCCTCGCCGCCCGCGACATCCTGCAGGCCCGCATCTCCGAGGCGCGGGAGGCCATCGTGCAGTCCGAGGGCTCCTTCGACCGCTTCATCTCCGACAATCTCGACCGTATCTCCCAGGACAGCGGCAGGACCGACCTCGTCACCATGCAGTCCAGCATCCGCCAGCTCACCCAGGCGCGCGAGGCCAATGCCAGCCGCCTGGCGCAGGCACAGGGCAGCCTGGGCACCAACAACTGGTCCGATCTGGTCAGCAGCCTCGAATCCGAGGCGCTTTCCGTGCTCGAGCGGCAACGCGACAACCTCACCCGGCAACTGGCCTCGGGGGCGGATTCGCCGGCCGAGATCGACCTGCGGGCGGAACTGGAAGCCATCGAGAACCAGATGCGCACCACCGCCGACCAGGAAATCGCCGCGCTGCAGGATCAGGTGGCCGAGGCGCAGGTCAATGAGGAAACCATGCGCCAACGCCTGCGCCAGCAGGTGCTCGGCAGCACGCTCTCCGCCGATGTGCTGGCCCAGCTCTACGAACTGCAGCAGAGCGCCGAACTGGCGCGCGCCCAATACCAGACGCTGCTCAGCCGGGCGCAGGATCTGGATGCCCAGGCCAATCTCCAGGTCGCCGACAGCCGCGTCGTGTCCGAGGCGCTGACGCCGCGGGCGCCCTCCTTCCCCAACCGGACGCTGATGCTGGCGCTGGCCGCCCTGGTGTCGCTCGGCGTGGGCGTCGGCCTGGCGTTCCTCTACGAGAACCTCATCGGCGGCTTCACCAGCGAGGAGCAGATCGAAAGCGTCCTCAAGACGCCCGTCGCCTCCGGCATTCCGCTGACCAAGCTGCCCATGGAAGGGGAAAGCCTGGCGGACCTGGTGGTCAAGGCGCCCCTGTCGGTGTTCTCCGAGGCGATCCGCCGCGTCCGCACGGCCACCGACCAGCGCGCGACCCTCGCCATCGGCAATCCCGAAGCGCAGTCCTCGGTGGTCATCATGGTGACCTCCACCCTGCCCAACGAGGGCAAGACCACCCTGGCGCTGGCGCTGGCGCGCTCCTACGCCCTTTCCGGCCAATCGACGCTGCTGATCGACGGCGACATGCGCAAGCCGAGCATCCACCGCCATCTCCAGGTGCAGCCGACCGTGGGCTTCAGCGACTTCCTGAGCCAGCCGGAGACCGAAGCCCAGCTCAGCTCCATCGTGTCGCGGGACACGCTCACCAGCGCCACCATCATCTTCGGCGCGCGCCGGAGCGGCGCCCCCACCGATCAGCTGCTGGCCGGGCCGCGCTTCACGCGGCTCCTCGAAGCGGCAAGGCGTACCTTCAACGTGGTCGTCATCGACACGCCGCCCATCGGCCCGGTGACCGACGGCCTCTATATCGCCCCCCATGCCGATATCGTCGTCTTCAACGTCCGCTGGGCCAGCACCGGGCAGCGGGAGGCCGGCAAGGCCATCAACGCCCTGCGCTCGGGCCTGCGTCCCTCGGCGGAGCTCATCGCCGTGCTCAACCAGCAGAGCGGCGCCGGCCGGAACTATCTCCGCAAGTACAGCAGCTACTACCAGGAATACGCCTGACCTCCGCCCGCCCACCAACTTTCGGAATCCAGAGCATGACGACCAGCACCAAGACTGCCCTGATCACCGGCGTTACCGGCCAGGACGGCGCCTACCTCGCCAATCTGCTCCTGTCCAAGGGCTATACCGTCCATGGCGTCAAGCGCCGCTCCTCGTCGTTCAACACCGGCCGCATCGAGGATATCTATCAGGATCCGCACGAGGCCAACCCCCGCTTCATCCTCCACTACGGGGACATGACCGACTCCACCAACCTCATCCGCATCGTGCAGGAGACCCAGCCGGACGAGATCTACAACCTCGCCGCGCAGAGCCATGTGCAGGTGAGCTTCGAGACGCCCGAATACACCGCCAATGCCGACGGCATCGGCACGCTGCGCCTGCTCGAGGCCATCCGCATCCTCGGCCTCGAAGGCAAGAGCCGCTTCTACCAGGCGTCGACCTCCGAGCTCTACGGCCTGGTGCAGCAGGTGCCGCAGACGGAGACGACCCCCTTCTATCCCCGCTCCCCCTACGCGGCGGCGAAGCTCTATGCCTACTGGATCGTGGTCAACTACCGCGAGGCCTACGGCATGCACGCCTCGAACGGCATCCTGTTCAACCACGAGAGCCCGCTGCGCGGCGAAACCTTCGTCACCCGCAAGATCACCCGCGCGGTCGCGGCGATTCACCTGGGCCGGCAGCAGAAGCTCTATCTGGGCAATCTCGACGCCAAGCGCGACTGGGGCCACGCCCGCGAATATGTNCGCGGCATGTGGCTGATGCTGCAGCAGGANNAGCCCGACGACTACGTGCTGGCGACCGGCACCACGACCCCGGTGCGGGACTTCGTGCAATGGGCCTTCGAGGACGTGGGCATCACCCTTCAGTGGCAGGGCAGCGGCGTCGAGGAAAAGGGCATAGACACCAAGACCGGCCGGGTGCTGGTGGAGGTGGACCCCCGCTATTTCCGCCCCACCGAGGTCGATCTGCTGCTGGGCGACCCCACCAAGGCGCGGGAGAAGCTGGGCTGGGAACACGAAACCAGCGTGCGCGACCTCGCCCGCGAGATGGTGCAGTCCGACCTCAAGGTGATGCAGACCGCCACGGTGATGAAAGAGGCCTGAGGCCCGCCGCCTCCGATCCCGGGGCGGTTATCGGCGTATCTTGCCCGGCATGTTCTGGATACGAGGGAAAGCGCGAAGCATGTCCGGTGAGCTCCTTTCCGCCCGACAGGCATCGAGGCAGCTGGTCTCGGCCCTCTTGCGGCCCGGCCCCGCTCACTGGTCCTTCCTGAGCCAGATAATCGCCAGCTTCTCGACATTGCTGACGAGCATCCTGCTCGTCAGAACCATCGGGCTGGAGGCATTCGGGCAATACACCGTCTATTTCATCTTCCTCGTCATCGGAAAGAACGTCATATCCGGAACGGTTTTGACGCCCCTTTCCAACACGCTGGCGAGAATCCACGCCTACAACCTGCCGTTCTATCGGTGCTTCAGCCTGGCATATCTGCTGTTCGTATCGGCCATCGTCTGCGTCGCCACCACGATTGCCTTCTTCGCCCTGTCACCGATCTTCGGCTGGATCACGCAGTCCCTGCTCCCCTTCCTCGGGCTCTTTCTGTTCAACGCCCTCGCGGACTATTTCAAGCGGTTCTATCTGGCGACCGCCCGGCCCGCCATCTCCTTCCTCGTGGAACTGATTCGCTACGGCTCTCAACTGGCCTGCCTGGTTGTCGCCGGTGCACTTTTGTCCGATAGCCTCACCGTCCAGCAGGTGCTCGGGCTGCTGACCGTCGCCAACGTCCTGGCCTGCGCGGCAGGCTTCGCGTTTCTCGGCCGTCTCCGGTGGCGCAAGCGCTTCGCCCTCGCCGCCCTTCCCAGCCACGCCAATTTCCTCCTTTGGATGACGCCGACGGTGTTCCTCGAGGCCATACAGGGGCAGGCGCCCCTGATCGTCGGCGGCGCCATACTCGGCGAAGCCAGCCTGGGGCTGGTCAACGCGATCCTGTCGGTGACCAATGCGCTGCTGCTGCCCGTTCTGGCGATCCAGCAGGTGCTCCCTTCCGCCGCCAAGGCCGCTTTCCGCAGAGGCGGAGAGAAGGAACTCTCCCGCACGGTGGACAGGTACATCTATTTCTGCCTGTTCATCTCCGTCGCCACCTCGATCCTGCTGCTGCTTCTCAGCGACATCCTGTTCCGGCACGTCCTTCATATCACCGGCGATCTGCTCGTGCTGGTCATATTCATGTTCAGGAATTTCGTCATGATCATCCGGGCGAGATTCACGGCGTTCTATAGCGCCATCGAGCAGCCCAAACTTATCGTCTTCAACGGGATCGTGGGGGCCTCGCTTGCGGTGATCCTCTCCCCCATCCTGATCCTTCTCCTCAAGGAGCCCGGCATCGCCTTGTCCACCCTGCTGGTGGGCGTGGGGGTCCTGCTGCAATCCTTGCGGACTTGGCAGCGGGTCAAACCCACAGACAGCCGCGAGTGAGCCATGGGCACCCAGAACATTTTCCATTTTCGCATCAAGACCCAGTTCGAGAACCTGGGGGACGCCCTGATCAACCGCGAGCTGATCGCATTGCTGTCCCGCCATGGGCGGGTGGTGGTCGATGCGACCCACGCACCGGCCGAATTCGTCGAAACCGTGATCGGCTCACAGGACAAGCCCCCCCTGGTCGTTCGTCAGGGTCCGTCGTTTTTTCTCCGCATCTTCTGGCGATGTCTCGTCCTGCGTCTGACCCGCGCGCCGGGGACCGTATGGCTCGCCCTCAATCCGGGGGGCAATTCGGGTGAAATAAGCGCGGCGACGGCAACCAAGAGAAGATTGCGCGACCTGGCGCTCCGGACATTACGGCTGGCAGGCTGCAAGATCGCCCTGATCGGCGCGTCGTTCGACAATCTGGGACCTCGACACGCGCAGCGCGTCGCGGCCCTGTCCAAGATCGCCACGCTTTTCTCCGTCCGCGACAGCATCTCCGCGCAATATTGCGAACAGTCGGGCATCCGGGTGACCGACATCGTTCCCGACCTGGCCTTCAATCTGGGCGGTGCGACAGCCGCTTCCGACAGGAAGCCTCCAGCAGATCGCGCCATAGCGATAAGCATGCGGAAGGTTCCGAGCGGCCAGCTCGAAGCGAGGATCCTGCAGGCACTCGCACAGCTCGATCCGGACAGGGCATCCCTGGTCCATCTCTGCTTTCAGGTGAAAAGGGACGAAGAACCGCAACAGAGACTACGGGATTTCCTCGCCAACCACGGCTACCGCGCCGAAATGGCGGACGTGTCCCGCTCCATCCGGGAAACCGTTGAGTTCTATTCCCGCTGCGAGCTTGTTATAACCAACCGGCTCCACGTCCTGCTGCTGGCCGCCCACTCGGGAACCCTGCCGATGGCCTATCTCGAGCCCGACGAAGGCCCCAAGATCCGAGGCATACTGCGCGATGCCGGGCTGGAAACTCTCGTCGTCGAAGACATCGAAACCTTCCGCGCCACCTCGGCCGACACGGAAAGAATAAGGATCGAGATGCAACGTCAACGCGCGATTCTGGAGCAGAAATTCTCGGAGCTGTTTGGATAGCGCATGGTTACATATTCAGCAATCGGTGTCGAAGAGCCGGAACAGACAGGGTCACGGAGGTCCTCGCTATATAAGCTCGCCCTCTACCTAGCGCTTTTCCAAGCCTTGGGCGGCACCGTTGGAACCATGAATCTGATTGGAACGGAAACAGGATCGTTCGCCCTACGAATGGGGCTAATTCTGTCAGCAGTTTTGCTGTGCATTTCAATATCGGGACGTATCGTAAAACTTCCCTTAACGCTTACCGCTTTCATTCTAGCGTCCCTTCCAGGCATGAATATAGGAAATCTTCTTCCGCAACAGATTGTTCAAATAGGAATATTATCTATATTTACATTTTCATATGTAAATATAAATTCTGCATTCTCACCTCTAGATTTCCACAGGGCGCTTAGCAGATTAATAATTTTTATGTGTACCGTTAGTATAGTTTTGTACTTTTTGGGATTGGAAGGTGCCCGAGCTGGAGAAATGTATTCCAGAAATATTGTCGGAGGAGATCCATTAGTTGGAATTTTTCAACATAAAATTGAATCCGGATACTATGCCGTAATTGGAGCAATTGCACTATATTTTTCCCCTGTCAGGAATAAATACCGTCAGGCAGCATTATATATACCTCTCTTTGTTGTATTGGTTCTAAGCGGCTCGGGAACAGGCTTAGCCCTTGCCGTCATTACTCCTTTCATTTTGTTTTTAGCGAGGCTCAAGACTAGCTTAGTCGTTGTCTCTCTTCTGGTGTGCAGTTTGATCCTGCCTGGGATTTTGTACCTTTGGGGAGACGACATACTCAGCCTCGGTGTCTCTTTAGTAGGTCGTTCTACCGACCTGACCGGCAGGACAGATTTCTGGGAAGTCGGATTCGAACTCTTCCGGGAGCGCCCCTTATTCGGATGGGGATTTGGCATTCTATTTGGACCTGACGGCTTGCTATCCCAAATCGGAATGGTGGTCGGCTCCGATACCTATACTGCGCCTCACTTTCACAATAGCTATCTCCAAATCCTTGTTGAATTTGGTCTAGTAGGATTTATCCCATTTTCAATTATTTTGTTTTTGAACTCACGGCATATACTAATTAACTTGAAAGATAGAGAGCTTTTACCAATATGGATAGTTACGCTGATTCTGGGCGCGACAAGCTACAATCTCTATCCCTGGCAATTTGGCTGGCTATTCCTCTGCTTTCTGGTCACAAAGCAGATGCAGATTAAAAGAGCGTGGACATAATTGATCACGCAAAATCTGTCGCCTCGTAACCCATCGATATGACCATTCGACTAGCCCTCTCGCAGCGCCATGAGAACGCCTTGGGCAAATCGCTGCGCCATGTTCTCGATCGTGTAGACCTTCGCATCGTCGGCACCCGCCGCAGCCAGCTTCGAGCGCAGCGCTTCGTCGGTCAACAGATGCGTCACCGCCGCCGCATAGGCCTCTGGGCTGTCGGCATCATCAACGATCCAGCCGTTCTCGTCATGCCGCAGATATTCGATCTCGGGGCTGTGGTATGGCAAGGCTGTGGTGACCATGGGCGTGCCATAGGCAAAGGCATCCAGCACGGCAAGACCGACCAATCCCGGCATCAGGAACACCCTGGCCAGCCTGACCAGCAGCGCCTTGTCGCGCCCGAAGCGCGGGCCCAGCGCATGAATCCAGTCATGCTCGGCTGCCGCCGCCTCCACCAGATGGGCGTCCGGCCCGCCGCCGATCACGAGAAGATGAAAATCGGGCAGCCGCTCCCGGATTCGCTGCGCGGCCTCGATGAGAAACGGAATGCGCTTGTGACGGTAGATGCCGCCCACATAGACCCCGACATTCCCGGAGCCGCCCACCAAGCTCATCCGCAATTCCGCCACTTCGTCCTCGGAAATACCCGCAAGCGTCCGAGTGATGTCGGAGGTGTCGATGGCATTGTTGAATACGGTTATCCGTTCCTCCGGAAAACCGGAACGGCTCACCGCCCTGGCACCTTCGGGAGTATAGGCAAACCACCAATCGACCTTGCTGGCCCAGAACCGCTTGAACCGCTCCGACAGACCATTCGGGTCGTCCGCCTGAAAACCCCGCCCATGTCCAAAAAATGCTACCTTGGGTCGCCCAAGCAAGCGGGACCTGAGGATCAGAGGGTAGTTGTGGAGGTGCTTGTTGTGCTGGCCGATAATGACGAAATCCGCACGGCTCACCATGCCTCCAATACTTTGAAACAGAAGCGAATGCTCGGAGCTTCCAAAATACCTTATCGGGATCTTCTCGGCCCAGTTGAGGGCAGTCTCATCCTTCTTGGATTGCTCGGTCAACGCACTGCCACTGTAGCAGAGGCGATAGGTTACCCCATGCTCGGCGAGCAATTGCTTCACCCGTTCATGAAATTTTACACGATAGTGCGGCAGGGCTCTGGTAATGAATACCACCTCGGTCACGAAGCTAAGCTCCACTATTGGCAGCAACGGAGAAACGCAGTTCGATCAGGAAAGAAGGCCATTTGCTACAAAACATGGACCGACTGTAAGCTGGGGTATAGGGGCTTTGAAAACAGCTCGATACGACACCTTGCATACCTCTTCGCCGTACCCGTCCTGTTGGAGATCGCGCTGCGTCGTGTGCCCTCCACCTGGAGCCTCTTCATATCCAACCCCGGGCAGGTCGAAACACAATGAGAATTCTGATTATTCACAACGAGTATCAGAATCGCGGAGGTGAGGACACCGTTGTGGCCGCGGAAGCCGGCTTACTGCGATCAGCCGGACACGAAGTTCACGTCGAAATCGTCTCGAATAAGCAGATACGGGATAAGTCGGAGAAAATCAGGACTTTCCTGCGGACACCGTACGATCCGAACAGAAAGGAGTGGATGGAAACTATCCTGGATTCCACCAAATTCGATGTGGTGCACATCCACAATTTTTTTCCCCTTCTCACCCCTGCCATCCATGAAGCAGCTGCCCAGCGAGGCGTCGCAGTCGTCCAGACGCTTCATAACTACCGCCTGCTTTGCGCCGGCGCCCTGTTTCTGCGCGATGGAGAGGTATGCGAAAAATGCCTAGGGGGAACAAATCTTTGGGGAGTAGTGCATCGTTGCTACCGGGGTTCCACACTGGCATCACTAGCGGTGGTTAGGCTCCAACAACGGGCAAAGCGTCATCGTACGTGGCACCGTCACGTCCATAGATTTATCGCCTTGACCGAGTTTGCACGGGACAAGTTCGTGACCGGCGGGCTTCCGGCCGGCCGCGTAGCTGTAAAACCTAACTTTGCCGACCAATTCATATCTCCTGAGCGAGAACGCCGAGGCGCCCTTTTCGTGGGGCGGCTTTCTCCCGAGAAGGGCGTCAAGTATCTCATCGAGGCTTGGGCAGAGCTACCTGGGATTCCATTGACGATTGTCGGAGACGGCCCCGAGCGTGCACAGTTGGAGCAAATAGCACCGAAGAACGTCCGCTTCCTGGGCTCCCTTGCTGGCGATCAGGTCAGGAATGCCATGGCGGAAGCACAAGCCTTGATTATGCCCTCTGTCTGGTATGAAGGGTTCCCCATGACCCTGGTGGAGGCATTTAGCGCCTCCACGCCGGTTATCGCTTCTCGGCTTGGCTCTCTGGCGGAACTTGTCAAAGAGGGCGTCACGGGGCTCACCTTTGAGCCTGGAAATGCACAGAATCTTTCCAAAGTCGCCAGGCAGGCCTTTTCGAGACCGGGGCAACTGGAAAAAATGGGAAAAGCTGCATTTGAGGCTTATCGGACTCGATACACTCCCCAGGCCAACCTCGGGCAGTTGGAGGCGATTTACAGCGACGCTATTGCTGCGGCAAAAAAGAGCGACATCAACCGGCCGGCATCGCAATAATCCTCCTCACGACTGCCCTGTTCAGCGGTGGGGAAACGAGAGTGACATCACTCCGAGGACCAGGCAGTGACTGCACGCTTCCGTCATCAAAGTCCAGAACTACAATACTTGGGGAAGCTGGCAAACCAAGAGCCAATGCGTCGCCGGCGCGTATTCTGGCGCTGCCGTCCGTCATTATTGCCGTACTTGCGTTCTGCTGTGCCAACTCGATCTGAGGCCAGCCAACTCTGATCACGGCATCAATAGAAACGCCATTGGGCACTCTCACGGCGACGGATGGCCTGATCTGATTGACTCCGAAAGGAATGGAATCGCTGAAGCCCAGACGCGTCCAGCCGCTGACCTGCCGCAAATCGATCGTCGGCGAGCCAGATACATACGCGCCATCCAGATATCGACCACAAGACAGTTGGGCATATACGGCGGAAGCCACAGAGCCCGAAACCAACTCTAGAAACGCGGAGCAAAAATGACTCGAAGCCGGTGGAATTGGCAACAGGGCTTCCTGGAATACCCCGAGATCGTTGGCACCGGATGCCGTTCCGAAGAAGCGAAAATCGACATAGTCCACCCCGTTTCGCCGTCCGAGCCCGACGACGGTCGGTTCGTTGAGGGTGCCGGTGCGGTAGCGCCCCCAATGGTTGGGCAAGGTGCCGGGTGTGCCGATGGCGGCGCCCGCCATGGCGTTGTTGCGGATGAGGTTCTCCCGCTGCGGCTCAAGAAGCAGTCCCCCCGGTGTGAAGCGAGGGGTGTTGGGGGGATATTCCTGCCAATGCCCGGCCTGGTTCATCGCCCACGCGCTGGAGGCGCGGCTGAAGGTGAACGCCGCCGCTTCGGGAATCCACGCGCCGTCGCGCATATAGCGGCGATTGACGAAATCGGCCGCGTAGACGGCGCCTTCCGGCCACCAGGTGGTCGCGGCGGTGCGCGACAGGCTCACTCCCAGCATCAGACCAGCCCCACCAGCGCCGTCGCCGTCGTTCCGCTGGCCAACACCCGGCGCACGCGCACGGGCAGCACGGATCCTGACGCGACGCCGGCCAGCGTCAGCTCGGCGCCGCTGGCCGTCACCACCCGCACCGATCCCGCGCCGCCCACATAGAGCGCGCGCGCCACCTCGACCAGATCCGCGGCATCGTGGGGCACGATGGCGAAGCCGTGGTCGGCCGGGCCCTGAAGGCTGCGGGCGTGATCGACAAACCTGTCCTGCATGACAATCTCCACATCTGCATTTCGATGCGGAAAAGGATAGGTGCCTGCCACTTGGCGAGGACAAGCGGGATAAGCGGATGCCGTCAGCGGCGACGGACGGCGTCGAGCAGCAGCAATCCCACGAAGCGCGGCGAGGTGGAAAAATAGCGCCGCCACAGCCGCTTGGGCTCCTGGCTCATGCGATAGAGCCACTCCAGCCCGGCCTTGTGCACCCATTCGGGCGAGGTTCTGACCACACCGGCGTTGAAGTCGAAGGCCGCGCCCACCCCGATCATGACCGCCGGAACGCGCTCCACATGCGCCGCCATCCAGCGCTCCTGCTTCGGACAGCCTAGGCCGACGAAAATCAGTCGCGCGCCGGAGGCACGGATATCCTCCACAAGCGCCGCATCCTCCTGCTCGGTAAGCGGACGGAAGGGTGGCGAATAGGCATAGGCGATGTCCACATCGGGCGCGATGTCCCGGAGCCTGGCGATCAGCAGCGCCAGGGTCTCGTCGTCGCGACCACCGACCAGGCCGATCTTCACGCCGCGCCCGGCGGCGACTCGGACCAGCTCGAGCATCATTTCCGCGCCCCGCAGGGTGGGAATCGAGGGCGCGCCATAGCGCAGGGACCGCGCCTTCTGCAGAATGGTGCTGTCGGGGATGACGAAACGGGCACCGTTGACCACGGCACGAAAATCCGGCTCGTCATGCGCCAGCACGCACATATGCACGTTCGCCACGCAGCAATAGAACGCCTCGCCCCGCTCTGCCCCGCCGACGATCGCATCGACATAGGTGGCGGGCGCGACCGCGTCCAGACGCATCCCCAGCATCGAATGGGACACGGCCTCAGGCGACATTGTCGAGGAACCACCGATAGGTCTGTGCGATCCCGTCGCGCAGATCGATCCGCGGCGACCAGCCCATGGAGCGCAGCCGGTCGGTCGACATGAGCTTGCGGGGCGTGCCGTCCGCCTTGGAGAGATCATGCGTGATCTCCCCCTCGAACCCGACCACCTCGCACACCATCCGCGTGAGCTCCAGAATGGTCAGATCCTCGCCCGATCCGACATTGACGTGCTCCTCGCCAGAATAGGATTTCAACAGGAAAACCAGCGCGTCGGCACAGTCGTCCGCATGCAGGAACTCCCGTCTCGGGCTTCCCGTCCCCCACACCACCAGCTCGCGCTCGCCGCTTTGCTTGGCCAGGTGCGCCTTGCGGATCAGCGCCGGCATCACGTGGCTGGACTTGAGATCGAAATTGTCGCCCGGACCGTAGAGATTGGTGGGCATGGCGGAGATATAGTCCCGCCCATGCTGGCGGCGAAAGGCCTGCGCCAGCTTGATGCCGGCGATCTTGGCGATGGCATACCATTCATTGGTCGGCTCGAGCGGCCCGGTGAGCAGCGCGTCTTCCGAGATCGGCTGCGGCGCGAATTTGGGATAGATGCAGCTCGACCCCAGAAAAAGCATGCGCGACACGTCGTTGGCATGCGCCGCCTGCGTGATGTTGGCCTCGATCAGCAGGTTGTCGTAGAGGAAATCGGCCGGAAAGCTATCGTTCGCGAGGATGCCCCCGACCTTGGCAGCCGCCATGACGATGGCGTCGGGGCGCAGGCGCCCGACCAGCGCCTCGACCGCTTCCTGGCGGCGCAGGTCGACCCGGGGTTCATCGAGCCCCACCACCTCGCAGCCTTCGGCGGCAAGACGACGCACCACCGCGCCGCCCACCATGCCCTTGTGCCCGGCCACCCAGATCCGCTTTCCGGCCAGGGAATAGTGCTCGGGGGCGGTCATTGCGCCAACTGGCCCTCTGTACGCAGCAGTTCATCGAAATAGGCGATGGTCTTGACCAGGCCCTCGCGCAACTGCACCTCCGGCTCCCAGCCGAGGATTTCCCTGGCCTGGGAAATATCGGGCTTGCGCTGCTTCGGATCGTCCACCGGCAGGTCGCGATAGACGACCTTGGAGCCGGAATTGACCAGTTCCACCACCAGATCGGCCAGCTGCTTGATGGTGAATTCGTTGGGATTGCCGGTATTGATCGGCCCGGTGATGCTGTCGTCGGTCCCCATCATGCGGATCATGGCTTCGATCAGGTCGTCCACATAGCAGAACGAGCGGGTCTGGCTGCCGTCGCCATAGACGGTGATGTCCTTGCCCTGCAGGGCCTGGACGACGAAGTTCGACACCACGCGCCCGTCGTTCGGATGCATCTTGGGGCCGTAGGTGTTGAAGATCCGGACGACCTTGATCTTCTGCTTGTGCTGCCGACGATAGTCGAAGAACAGCGTCTCGGCGCAGCGCTTGCCTTCATCGTAGCAGGAGCGCGGTCCGATCGGATTGACGTTTCCCCAATAGGATTCCGGCTGCGGGTGCACATTGGGGTCGCCATAGACTTCGGAGGTCGATGCCTGCAGGATCGGCGCGCGCAACCGCTTGGCCAGGCCCAGCATGTTGATCGCCCCCATTACGCTGGTCTTGGTCGTCTGCACCGGGTCGAACTGGTAGTGCACGGGCGAAGCCGGGCAGGCCAGATTGTAGATCTCGTCGACCTCGACGAAGAGCGGATGAGTCACGTCGTGACGCATCAGGTCGAAGCGCTTGTTGTCCAGGAGATGCAGGATATTGCGTCTCGACCCGGTGAAGAAGTTGTCGACGCAGAGAACTTCGTGTCCCTCATTCAGCAGCCGCTCGCACAGTTGCGAGCCGATGAAGCCGGCGCCGCCGGTGATCAGGATACGCTTGGACATCATAACTCCAACGGCAGACCGGACAAGCAACGCGGCCGGCGTCCATAGGGGAATAGAAGAGGTTCCGTTCAGAAACCGGAGCCGCCAAGGAATTCCTTGCGGAGGGTGGTCAGGATCACGCGGATATCCAGCCACACCGAGAAGTTCTGAATATAGGCCACGTCATGCGCAATGCGATCCCTGGCGGACGCGGCATCGACAGTCGGGCCGCGATAGCCATTGGCCTGGGCCCAGCCGGACAGGCCGGGACGCATTTCGTACCGAACATCGTAGTACGGCACCAGTTCCTCATATGCCATGCCCCCTGCCCGCATATTCGCGGGATGCGGGCGCGGCCCCACCAGGGACATGTGGCCGAGCAGGATATTGATGAGCTGCGGCAACTCGTCGATGCTGGTCTTGCGCAGGAACGTGCCAATCGGGGTCACCCGCGGGTCGTTCGCGACCGTCTGCTTGACCCCGGAAGCATCGCCGAGATCGGCATACATGGTGCGGAATTTGAGCATCGGGAACATCGTTCCCTTGTAGCCCGGGCGCATCTGCACGAAAAACACCGGCCCTGGGCTGGTGGCCTTCACGGCCAGGGCGGTCAGGATCAGCAACGGCGCGAGAAAGACGAGCGCCGCGAGGCTCAGGGCGACATCCAGCACGCGCTTGAGGGCGAGGTTGACCCTGCGGACCGCAGTGTCTTGAGGAAGAACAGGGGAACCGGCCTCGAAGGTCAGCGGCAAGCCGCTTTGCCAGCTCGTCGCCGCACGCGGCTTGCCGAGGACGTCTCCGGCCAGGGCGGAAAGCCCGAGGCTCCCGGCCATAGGCATTTCGACCAACGCACCCGTTTCAGCGAATTCCTGATCCATGGCACCCATCCGGACAACCCCCTCTTAACAACACATAAACCATGGCACAACGGCTTAGAATTGTCACGCCATCGTGCAGTCGAAGAAACTGCGTGGTTAACCGCCAGGGGCAGTAAAAACCCCCGGAATACAAGGGTCACAGGCGGCAAACCCAAGCTATGCACTCATGACATAGCGTGTACCCGAAAAGAAAATATTGCGTGGCAGTAAAGTGACAAAAATAAGACTATTCACAGCCCTAAAAACTATTAGCCGACCTTTCGGCCGGCTAATGAATTCTTCAGCGATGAAGCAGCCGGATCAAGCCGGGCTGACGTCGTCGTCGATGCCTTCGGTCTCTGGAAGCAGGGCCTCGAAGACCGCATCGATGGCAGCCGAACCGCCGGCGGCGCGGACCGCATCACGCAGCGCCTGGAAGGACGCCGTCGCAACTTCCAGCGGGACACCCGCTGCGATCAGGGCATTGGAGTAGGCCGTGATGGCCGCGGCACAGACATCCGGGTCCGCAGTCGGGAAACCGCAGGCCGCCAGCACCGCATCATAGAGTTGGCTGAACTGTGCATCCAGCTCGGGACCATAACCGGAAACGGGAGCAGCAAACGAGCCGGTCAGGCTCGAGAGGCTCAGCGCGCCGGCAATTACGATCGTTCCGAGAAACTTCTTCATATTCAGTCCTCACTAAACGCCGCACCAGAACGATATGTTACCTTGCGCGGGCCCGTCAACTGCGAAACTGTATGCACTTTATTTACTGTCGGGGCAAGGCGGGACTGTGATCACGGTTAAAGCGCAGGCTTTCGAAA
>Ga0065721_10004920_pt1 | contig 29301 bp, 19 predicted proteins | sample Mesricmetagenome_FD_59108 | JGI IMG/M metagenome (GOLD analysis project Ga0065721, IMG submission 59108) | Mesophilic microbial community from rice straw/compost enrichment Sample: eDNA_1 v2 (version 2) | ecosystem: Engineered > Solid waste > Grass > Composting > Bioreactor | place: USA: Davis...
CCCGCCTGACAGGCCCAGATGGTTCCCAGTGCGTGCCAGTGGTTTGGCACTGCGAGAACGACAGCGTCAACGTCCGGTGCGTCCATGACTTCACGCAGGTCGGTGTACTTGCGGATCGCGCCAAACTGCTTTTCAAATTCGGTAGCTCGTTGTCCCAGCACATCAGAGTCAATATCGCAGACGGCAACGACGCGGACCCCCGGGATCTTGGGGAAATTCATCAGGTGCGTCTTACCGATGTTACGGACTCCAATGACCGCGACGCGGATATCCGAATTGGCTCCGAGAACCCGTGACCAGGGGCGAATGGCCAGACCAGCTGCAGAGGCGGCCAGAAAGTTTCGGCGGGAAAGTGAAAGCTGAGTCATCGGAAAGCGCTCCGCGTTCAGTTAGGGGCGTTATGGAACTCCGTACGGAAGTACCATCAAGTATAACGTGATATCATCAGTACCATCAAGTATAACGTGATATCATCGCGCACGACAAGAGTTCGGTCCGACCTTGTCGGTGTCACTCTGATGTTCGGGACTATCCTGAGAGCACTACGACCGCTTGTCCGGCAGGAGCCGGATGTCTCCTGCTGGTTCATCCGTGATCCGTATTAGTTGAGGATCAACGGATGGCAATCAGTTGGCGAGAGGGGCTTCGACCGGTGCGGGTGACAAGGGGCGTTCCAGCAACAGCGTACGTGCAGCAGAAGCGGGGGGGTTCAGGGAGCCGACGACAATCGCCAGCGCGGCCCGAATCTCTGGATCACTTTCCGTGGCGAAGGCTTTCTTCAACGCGGACAGGTCTGCTGGTTTGAGGAGGATGCCGTAACGCTGAATGTGGAAGCCCAGTTGTGTTGTGGCGAGGACGCGGATTTCCGAGTCGAGTGCGGATGCCAATGCCGTCACCAGCAGCGTCTTCTGCACCTCTGCACTGCCGATCGTTCCGAGTGTGACGAGTGCGTCTTCCGCGAGTTCCGGCTTTTCCAGTGAACGGTTGAGCGCGGGAATCGCCGGGGTCAGATCAAAAATATGGTCGACATCCCGGATCGCAATTCGTCGAAGCCAGAACGAGGCTTCCCGGATCTGGTCGAGTCTCTGTTCGGGGGTCAGTGGCGGAGGGGACAGCTGAGCCAGAAACGGCTGTAGGGAATTGACGATGTCGCCGGGGACATTCCCCTCGTCGATGTAAGCCACATTCTGAAACTTGTTCGAGATCCCTTCGTATTTTTCGTGAATGGATTTCGGGCCATAGATCACGACGGGGATCGAAGCGGTCCGGGAGTCGGAGCGGAGATTCGCGATGGTTTGCGAAAGTTCCCATTGAACGACATTTGGATGGAGAACGGCCAGTCCAATGTTCCCCTGTTCGGCAGCGACCTGGAATCCTTCCATTCCAGTTCGGGCCAGCGTCGCGGGGAACCCCAGTCCGGTGAAGATCCCTGCGGTTTCATTGGCCCGGAATTCGTTCGGGTCAACGACAACACTTGCAGGAGTATGATCACCGTTGAGCGTCCGGGTCAGAATTTCGATGACGCGGCGCGAGTTTCGAAACGGCTTGGTCGGCTCCCAGTGGAGAATGGCCACCGCAGCGGCAAACTGGATTCGCTGGTCGGGCGAATCGAGNGCNCGAAGGACGGCGCCGTGAGGGGCAGACATTGTCAGNAGNCGCNGCGACCCGTTCAGCGACAATGCCTGTAACGATCCCAGCGCTGAGGAAACAATCTGCTGATCCAGCGAATATTGCAGGACCTGTTCGCAGAAATCGGGGCCGGATGTGACTGCGAGATCGAACGGGCCGGACGGGGTGTTGGGGAGCGGAAATTCCCAGTTGTTCAGTTCCACATCGCGGGCCAGCAGGGCTGCCATGAGAACGACGGTGGCGAGATGGTCATCGGGAGCCAGCCGGGATGCTTCCCGTGCCAGACGTTCGGCATTGAAAACCGCTGCTTGAGGGCGGGGGACGGGGTGAACTGCGACGGTGGTCTTCTCGTCATCCCACGTCCAGATGGGAATTAAGTCCTCATCGTCATAGATCTCTGGCCAGCGGTAATTCCCGGACAGGTACCTGGTTGCCAGCCCTGTCAGCTGCCGTGCGACTCCATCGGTTGTCAGACGTCTGTAGACGGAAGGGTCCCGGTATTTCAGTTGTGCGAGCGCTTCGCGAGCTGCCAGCTGAGTCGCTGGTGGTTCGTCAGGATCAAATGCGGGAGCCCAGAGCCAGACCGCATCCTCCTGTCCGCCGATGCTCCCCAGAACACGAGCTGCGACCGCGCGGACTTCCGGTTCCGGGGAGAGCAGGGCTCCGACGATGGGAGGGATGGCTGGCGCGCCCAGTCGGGTCAGCGTGAGTGTTAATATGTCCCTGTCACCGGTCTCCTTGCTGGCAATCCGATGGATGATGGGAGGGACGGCATCGGCGCCAAGGTGACGAAGTTCATTGAGCGCTTCGGCCTGTTGGCGTGCCGTTCCGCTCAACTTGTCCAGCAGCGCGTTGACATACTCTGGATTGTTGACCTGATTGCGGACCGCCTCATTCACGCGATCCAGAAGCTCTGTCGCGGCCGGGTTAAGTGCGTCAATCCCTGAGAGTTCGAGAAAGACGCCGGTTCCGTGTTGCTGGCGTAATGCCAGAAGGTCCTCTTCGCTGGGAGAATCGGCCAGAACCTGTTCAAGGTAGTACTTCGCCAGGTCGGGGCGTGCCAGCTTGAGTGTGAGCAATGCAGCGGAAAACTTTTCCCCGATGGTCTCAGGCTGGACCATCAGCGGATTGTCTTTGGGAGCCTCATCTGGAATCGCATCCTGCGCGCAGGCAAGTGTGTTCCAGGACAGGAGTAGGGCACATCCCCAAGCCGCGGCCGGGTTGATGGCAGAAAACCGCATGTCCAAGTCTCCGCTGCGAATTCGCGAATTCCGTTGACCAATCGGGTTCCGGCGAGAATCCTTTCGGGGAAACCGGCTGGGTCCCCATTTCCTTCAAGGCTACGTAGAGGAATGAGGGCCGGCAATGGCAACGTTGCGCATCTATCGAATTGTCACCGAGTTCGACTTGAATCGTGATGCCCTCTGCAGACTGCGGACTTTTGGAAATCCTGTTGCGTCTCTCACAACCGTTACAGCCATGAGTGTTGTCCGGGGAATGCATTATCGCTCGCTCCTGCGAAGCGAGATCCTTTTCTCCAGAAGAGGCGAATTCTCGATAGATTTTCTCAAGTTTGTGCTTCAGTTCATGAGGGACGACCTGGTTTGAAGTCTCGACAGACGCGGGAATGTCTATGACCGTTCGGGACAGGAACGGTTCGGGGAATTGCTGCCCGCTCCGGGACGAATTAGGATTTCAAGATCTTCCGATGTGAGCATCGCACTTCAAACCCTGCGGCCTGTTGCTTTGAAGTTGCATTGCTTCCCTCCTCATCTGTTTCCCCCTCGCGTGTTGCGTGCGACGTCGAGGCCTGCCGGTGAAAGTTTCCACGATGATTCAACGACTTCTCCTGGGGATCTCTCTTGTCCTGCTTGCGGAACCGGTTCTCGCTGCCGAACGGGACGCGACCCCCGTTTCCCAGATTTCGATCTCACCCGGGTTTCAGGTGGAGTTGCTCCGTTCCGCCCAGCCGGGAGAAGGTTCGTGGATCAGCATGACGTTCGATCCGCAGGGGCGTCTCATTCTGGGAGACGATATCTCCGGTCTGCTGCGGGTGACGCTGGGGGAGACTCCAGAATCGACAACAGTCGAACGTCTGGCAGGGACCGAGCAGTTCAAACATTGTCGAGGGGTTCTATATGCACATGATTCCCTTTATCTCTGTGAGACCAATGGGCGTGGCATTTTTCGCCTGAAAGATCTCGATGGAGATGGGGATTTCGAGGACGTTCAGTTGCTTGTTCCGTTGGTGTACCAGTCCCGCTATGGGCATGGCGCCAATCAGCTGAGGTTGGGCCCGGATGGGATGATTTACGTCGCCATCGGGAATGATGTCTTTTATCCGGAGAAGCGCTCTCCCGATTCGCCCTACCTGAAGACCGAAAACGACTGGTTGTTGCCGAATCCTCGTGATGGAGCTCCTGATCCGAGAAGCGGCTGCGTACTCAAGATGTCTCCGGATGGGAGCGAATTGACAGTGTTGTGCGGAGGGCTTCGGAATCAGGTGGACATCGATTTCAACAGCGATGGCGAGCTGTTCACCTGGGATGCAGACATGGAATGGGATGTGGGACTTCCGTGGTATCGTCCCACCCGGATCAATCACATCGTCTCCGGTGGGGAATATGGCTGGAGGTGGGGAACCGGGAAATGGGCCAACTGGTTTCCTGATGCTCTTCCCAGCAATCTCGATACAGGGCTGGGGTCGCCGACGGGGATCGCGTTTGGAACACGCAGTAACTGGCCTAACCGCTATCGCGATTCTCTCTACGCTGCTGACTGGCAGCATGGGCGCTTGCTGCGGATCGAGTTGACCGAAAAGGGGGCGTCGTACCTGGGGACGTACGAAGTCTTCGCAGAGGGGACTCCGCTGAATATCTGCGACATCGAGTTTGGCCCGGATGGATCGCTCTATTTCATCACCGGGGGCCGCGGCTCGCAGTCAGGGCTTTATCGGATTCGAATGACCGAAGAGATTCCCGGGGCCACAGAAGAACTTCCAAAGTCGAAAGAAACTGCCCAGGCGCGAGCAGTTCGACGAGAACTGGAGTCGCTTCATGTCACGATTGATCCTGATCGGGTCTCCGACATCTGGAGTCATCTGGGGAGCGATGATCCGTGGGTTCGTTTTGCAGCCCGGCTTGCACTGGAACATCAGCCTTTGGAATCCTGGCGAAACCGGGTTCAGGAGGAACCGGATTCCCGGGCGCGACATGCAGCTCTGATGGCACTGGCACGAACAGGACAGCCCAGCGATCAGAAGCTGATTTTCAGCGGGATTGGGGAATGGGAGGACTTCCCGGATGATCCTGATGAACTTCTCTGGAAGTTGCGAACGTTGCAATTGACGTTGATTCGACAGGGCCTTCCCGATGCGGCCCAGCGGGCTTCTCTTCTGGACATCCTCCATCGATTGCCGCCATCGAATCGTTTTTCCGTGAATTGGTTGCTCGGAGAGTTGCTGGTCGCTTTGGAATCGCCACGGGCAGTGGAGTTTCTTGTCGGCAAGCTTTCTTCTGCGGGGACGCAGGAAGAGCAGGTTCAATATGTCAAGACGCTCATGCAGGCCAAATCGGGATGGACCCCGCATTCCCGGCAGGCTGTGCTGAACTGGCTGAATCAGAACAAGCAACTCCCCGGAGGGCGCCTCGTCAATGCGACGCTGGCGGGGTTCCGGGAGGACTTTGCTCTCAGCTTTACTGAGGAAGAACGAAAGACATTTTCGCAGCAGCTGGAGCAACTCGCTCTTCCTCCCGGTGATTCAGATGGATCTGCGCCATTGGTTTCTCGCCCCTTTGTTCGAGAGTGGACGGTCGATGGTCTGATGACCGCTCTGAATTCACTTGATCAGACTTCTCGAAACCCCGAGGCTGGGCGACAATTGCTTTCGCAAGCGTTGTGTCTGAGGTGTCACCGGTTCGGAGACCGAGGAAGCCATGTCGGCCCCGATCTGACCAATGTCGGGAAACGATTTGACCGTCGGGCCCTGCTGGAGTCGATCATTACCCCCTCACTCCAGATTGACCCCAAGTACAGCAATTCCATCTATGAACTGGAAGACGGGCAAATCATCTCAGGGCGTGCCGCATTGGTGTTACGGGACCAAATTACCGTTGAGGTCGATCAGCTCACCGGCAAGACGGTTGTTGTGCCTCGCGCTGCCATTTTGGAATCGAAACTCTCGCCGGTCTCACCGATGCCGACCGGACTCCTGAATCATTTTTCGCAGGAAGAAATTGCGGATCTGATCAGCTACCTGCAGGGGGGAGAGTCTCCCTGAGCTGAGAGGTGTTGCCCGATGCGACTTATTCGAGCAGGTCAGAAAAGATGAATTCAATGGCCGAGGCGGGGATCGAACCCGCACGCCGCTTTCGCGACACAGGATTTTAAGTCCTGTGCGTCTGCCTATTCCGCCACTCGGCCTGGCTGTGAATGACTCACAGCACTATTTATCTGAGTTCTCTTCAGTGTCTCGCCAGCTGCCTGGTGCTGTGGACAACAGAAGACGCTCTGCTGGTTCAGTTCGATGCAGAATCAGGAGCGGTAGTCACTGATCCCGGGCAACTGGTCCCATAATGACAGCAGACAAACGCTCCGGCGTCAATCGGGATAAACCGGATTGCGGACCCGTCAGAACGGCCACGGTGAATACCGGGACGAGCCGCGTCTGGCTCCCAATCCGAACGCACTCCTGACCGGCGAACTATTCGGCGAAGACTTTCTTGGCTGCCATCTGGTGGGCTGCCGCCATCAGGCCAGCGACGTCCAGCCCCAGATCGGCGAGCAACTCGCTTCGTTCGCCATGTTCGACGAAGGCATCGGGGATTCCCAGCCGGCGAATTCCCTGTGTCGGAAGCCCGGCAGCGTTGGCTGCTTCCAGTACGGCGCTGCCAAATCCTCCGTTGAGTGTGCTTTCTTCAACGGTGATGACGAAACCGGATTCGATTGCTTTGAAAATGGTCTCGGTATCGAGCGGACGGAGGAATCGGGCGTTGATGACCCCCACATCCAGACCATCTTTTGCAAGGCGATCAGCGGCTGCCATGCAGGTGGTGAACATGGTTCCAAAGGCGATGAACGTCCCGTCTTCTCCGATGCGGACCACTTCGGCTTTCCCGAGTTCAATCGGGGATTCCGGTCGTTCGATGGTCTCTGCATTCGCTTTCGGATAGCGAATGGATGTCGGACCGTCGTGCTGGAGTGCAAACTGGAGCATCGGTTCCACATCCCGCTGGTCTCCGGGAGCCATGACGGTGATGTTCGGGAACGTCCGCATATAGGTGTTGTCGAAAGCCCCGTGATGGGTCGGGCCATCCGCTCCAACGACCCCCGCCCGGTCGAGGCAGAAGACCACCGGAAGATTCTGAAGGGCCACTTCCTGGAAAATGTGGTCGAACGACCGCTGCAGGAAGGTGCTGTAAATGTCCACGATCGGGCGAGCGCCAACCTTCGCCATCCCGGCTGCAAACGCCACCGCGTGTGCTTCACAAATCCCAACATCGAAGAAGCGGTCCGGGAAATCGTCGCGGATCTTCCCGAGATTGTTTCCTTCGCACATGGCAGCGGTCAGCACGCAGACACGCTGATCTTGTTGCATTGCTGCATAAATGGCGTCGCTGACGACGTTGGTGTAGGCCGGAGCCGCTCCCTTTTGGGCAAACGTGATTTCCCCGTTGTTGCTGCTTCGACAGAACGGGCTTGGCGTGTGGAATTTCACGGGGTTTTCCAGCGCCGGAGCAAATCCGTGTCCCTTTTCGGTGAACACGTGCAGCAAGATCGGTCCGCGAATGTCTTTGACCAGTTCCAGTGCCTTGCGAAGGGCGATCAGGTCGTGCCCATCAACCGGACCGACATATCGGAAACCCATCTCTTCGAACATCACCCCGCCGTGAAGGAAGTTCTTGATGGTGTCCTTGACGTGGCCGATCGCCTCGGCTGCGGACCCGCCGACAAGCGGGACTTTGTTCAGGAGCCAGGAAACATCACGTTTCAGTCCGTTGTAGAATGGGGCGGCACGGGCTTTGTCCAGATAGGCTGCGAGTCCCCCGACTCGAGGGCAAATCCCCATTTTGTTGTCGTTCAGGATGACCAGCAGGTCTTTCTTAAGTCCGGCGGCGTTGTTGAATGCTTCAAAGACGACCCCGCTGGGGAGGGCACCATCTCCGATCACCGCAATCGACTTGCGGTTCTCGTCGGGACGCAGGAGATCATCCCCGGCTTTCAGTCCCAGCGATGTGGAGACGCTGGAGCCGGCATGCCCGGTCATGAACAGGTCGTATTCGCTCTCTTCCGGGTTCGGGTAGCCCATCAGGCCCCCCTTCCGACGGATTGAGTTGAATTGCGGAAAACGGCCGGTGATCAGCTTATGCGGGTAAATCTGGTGTCCCGTGTCCCAGATCAGGCGATCGTGGGAGAAGTCGAACACGGTGTGCAGCGCCAGGCAGAGTTCGACGACTCCGAGATTGCTCGCGAAGTGTGCAGGGCGATCGGAGACCACTTCACACAGGGCTTCACGAATCTCCGCTGCCAGCTGGAGCATCTGTTCGTGCGACAGGCTTCGAAGTTCCCGGGGGGAACCGATCATTGGCAGAAGCTGGTATTCCATGAGTTGTCCGTCGACGGAGAAATGTCAAGTTGATTCTGATGTTTGCCAGCCGGAAACGGGCCGCTCCTGGGCATTGTTCCCGTAAAGCATTGAGTCGTTATGTAGGGGTGGACGACACAACGCCGGCAAGGGTTAGTGATCTCGTTCGATAATGTAGCGGGCCAGCTCCGTCAGATAACGTCCCCGGTCTGCCAGTCCATCCAGTGCTTCACAGGCGCGGTCCACCAGTCGTCTGGCAAGCTCCTGACTCTCTTCAATGCCCAGAAGCGATGGATATGTTTGTTTTCCGATCTCTGCATCTTTGCGGACACCTTTGCCCATTTTGTCCTTTTGTCCAAGGACATCCAAGAGATCATCCGCAATTTGAAACGCCAAACCAACCGATTCTCCGTAAATCGTCAAGCTGCGCAAAGTTTGCGGGTCTGCTCCGGCGATTTTCCCCCCCATCCGCAGGGCAGCACAGAGCAACGCTCCGGTTTTTCGGCGATGGACCGCTTCCAGCTCGTCGATGGTGAGCGCAGGGGCCTGCTCCGCCAGAAGGTCTGCCTGCTGTCCCCCGACCATTCCGCAGGCTCCCGCAGCGGCTGCCAGTTCCTGTACGCATGTCAGTCCCAGTTCGGCAGGGCGGAGGTCCCGCGAAAGGACTTCAAACGCCAGTGTCAGCAGGGCGTCTCCTGCAAGAATGGCGGTGGCTTCATCAAACTGGACATGATTTGTGGGACGGCCTCGACGGAGATCGTCGTCGTCCATTGCGGGGAGGTCGTCATGGATCAGCGAATAGCAATGGATCATTTCGATCGCGCTGGCGGCAGGGAGTGCCTGTTCCAAGTCCCCGCCGCACGCCTCGCATGCCATCAGGACGAGACAGGGGCGAATCCGTTTTCCGGGGGCCAGAAGGCTGTAGCGAATCGCCTCTTTCAATCGATCCGGACACAAGGACGCCAGTTCGGTATCGGCCTGCAATCGAGGCTCGATCCTTGCACACAGTTGCTGAAGGTAGTCCGTCAGGTTCACAGGAGTCGATTTCCCGGTCGCATTTCGGCAAGGGGATTCAGCGTTCTTTCATTGTATCTCCCCGACACACCCGGAGATGAGCCAATTTCATCCCGAAGTCTGGCGGGGGCAACGCTTCCAACCCCGCGCGTGTTGTCATCCTTGAAGTCAGGCGTCCTCATTGGACAGCAAGAGCTGCATTTCCGCAATGATACGGACGGCCAGAGGCAATTTCCGTCCGGCGCTCTACATTCGCCGGAGGGAGTGCTACACTCGAGCTTTGTGCTTTCGCGGACGCTGCGGCGAAGTGAAGCAGGACTGAATGTTGTGTTGTCGTCAGTGGTTGGGATGTTGCAATGTCGGTAACGGCGGTCGTTGGTCTTCAATGGGGAGATGAAGCTAAAGGGAAAATCGTCGATCTCCTGACTGACCAGCATGAAGTGGTCTGCCGCTATCTGGGGGGAAACAACGCCGGCCATACCGTGATGTTCGGCGGCAAGACCTACAAGCTTTCCCTTCTTCCTGCGGGAATTCTCCGTCCGGGCGTGACATCGGTGATCGCGAATGGGGTCGTCATTAATCCCAAGGCACTGCTGGGGGAACTCGACCGGATTCGGTCTCAGGGGGTCGAGGTCGGAACGCTGCTGATCAGCGACCGGGCACACGTGATCTTCCCGTATCACATGATTGAGGAGGCCGGTCTCGAAAAGGCACGGGGAGAAAAGGCCATTGGGACGACGATGCGGGGGATCGGGACCTGTTACCGGGACAAGATCGGCCGGACCCATGCCATTCGGTTGGGGGATCTGTATCGGCCGGCCTATTTCCGGGAGCGTCTGGAAGAGGTTGTTCCACAGAAAGTCAAGTTGATCCGGGCATTGGATCCGGAAGCGGAAATTCCTTCTGTTCAAGAGATTTACGACGAATATCTCCAGTACGCTGACCAGCTGCGGGAGCATGTCACGGAGACGACCTCCTATCTGCATCGCGTCCTCAAAGAGGGGAAAAACCTGCTCTTCGAAGGGGCTCAGGGGAGTCTTCTTGATATCGATCACGGAACATTCCCGTACGTGACATCCTCCAACAGTTCCGGGTGTGGAATTCATCCGGGGAGTGGCGTCCCCGAGCGGGCGATCGATCGGATGATCGGGGTCGTAAAGGCTTACACGACACGTGTCGGCGGAGGACCTTGCCCGACCGAATTGACCGATGACATCGGCGACCACATCCGCAAGGAGGGGAATGAATACGGGACCGTGACCGGCCGGCCGCGTCGCTGCGGGTGGTTTGATGCGGTCGCAACCAGTCACGGGGCTCGCGTCTCGGGAGTTGATTGCATTGCCGTGATGCTGCTGGACGTCCTGAGCAAGCTGGATGAAGTGAAGATCTGTGAAGCCTACGAGATCGACGGCGAGCGGACGACAGACTTCCCCAGCCATCTGGAAGATCTGGCGAAGGCCAAACCAGTCTACCGGACCCTTCCCGGATGGAAGAAGGACATCACCGGGGTCCGGAAGATGGAGGATTTCCCGAAGGAAGCCCGTTTGTATCTGGATACAGTTGCGGAGTTGCTGGAAGCCAGGATTGGTTTCGTTTCGATCGGTCCGGACCGCGAGCAGACGGTCATTCTCTGACCGGCGGAAAACTTGAGTCAGAGGCAAAGAGGCACCTTACAATCAATTCAGGGCCAGTGAGTGCGTCGGTACCGTCACTGCACCCTGGCGACCGCCGCATGGAGCTTTGCAGGCTGTTCTGCGGCACCGTTCGTCAACCGGACGGAATGTCACTTTAGTCGGATTGACTTGAATCAGAATGAATTCCACCGCAGACACCCTTCATGAGCTGATTTCCCAGCGGATTCTCCTCCTCGACGGAGCAATGGGGTCGATGATCCATCAATATCATCCGACCGAAGAGGACTATCGCGGAAAGCTTTTTGCGAATCATTCCTGTGATCTGCTGAATGCCAGTGACGTTCTTGTCCTGACCCAGCCGGCCATGATTCAGGAGATTCACCGGAAATATCTGGAAGCGGGCTCCGATATCATTGAGACCAACACCTTCGGGGCGACTCCGTTGATGCTGGAAGAATTTCATCTGGCGGATCGTGCCCGCGAGATGAACCGTGTCGGGGCTGAGTTGGCCCGTCAGGTCTGCGATGAATTTACCCGCAGGAACCCGGACAAGCCTCGGTTTGTGGCGGGGAGTATTGGACCCACCAAGTTCCAGCTCTCGTACAACGCGGAGAAGCCAGGCTATCGTCCCGTCTCGTTCGAACAAATGGCGGCTTCTTATGCAGTGCAGGTTCACGGTCTGCTGGATGGTGGGGTCGACATTCTCCTACCGGAGACGTCATTCGACACGCTGACGATGAAAGCGGCGCTGTACGCGATTCAGCAGGTCTTTGAAGAACGGGGCACCTCGGTTCCGGTGATCTGTTCCGGGACCATTTTCAATGGAGGCCGGACGCTTACCATGCAGACGCTGGAAGCGTTTCTGGTCTCGATCGAACACTTCCCGCTCTTTGCCGTCGGACTCAACTGCGCACTCGGACCGGCGCAGATGCGCGGCTATATCGAGCAGGTGAGTAACTGGGCGAATTGCTACGTCAGCTGTTATCCCAATGCCGGGATGCCGGACGGGATGGGAGGATTTGACTCCGATCCACAGAAATTCTCTGCGGTGATTCGAGAGTTTGCTACCAATGGGTGGGTCAATATCGTTGGCGGATGCTGCGGGACGACACCTGAATTTATCCGGGCGGCCGCTCAGGCCATTGAAGACCTTCCGCCACGTCCAAAAGTTCATCATCCCCGCAATAGCACCTATAGCGGGGCGGAACTGTGCGAATTGCGCCCCGATTCCAACTTCCTGATGATCGGGGAACGGACCAATGTGACCGGCTCACGGAAGTTTGCCCGGTTGATCAAGGAGAAGAAGTACGACGAAGCGTTGCAGATCGCTGTGGAGCAGGTTGCCGGCGGTGCGAACGTGATTGACGTCAACATGGATGAAGGACTTCTCGACAGCAAGGCCGAGATGGTCCACTTCCTGAATCTTCTTTCGGATGAACCGAACGTCAGCGGCATTCCGGTGATGGTCGACAGCTCCAACTTTGATGTGATCGAAGCGGGGCTGCGCTGTCTGGCAGGAAAGGGAATCGTCAATTCCATTAGCCTGAAAGAAGGAGAAGAGAAATTCCTCGAACAGGCCCGCATCATCCGAAAATATGGGGCTGCAGTTGTCGTCATGGCCTTCGATGAAGAAGGGCAGGCGGTGCTGGCGGATGACAAGGTCCGCATTTCGAAACGTGCCTACAAACTGTTGACGGAGAGGGTTGGGTTTCCCCCGGAAGACATCATCTTCGACCCGAATATTCTGACTGTCGCAACGGGGATGGAGGAGCACAACAACTACGCAGTTGAGTTCTTCGAAGCGGTGCGGCGGATCAAGGAAGAATGCCCGGGGGCCCGGACCTCCGGGGGAGTCAGCAACGTTTCGTTCTCATTCCGCGGAAATGATGTCGTCCGCGAGGCGATGAATGCCTGCTTCCTCTACCACGCCATCCGTGCCGGGCTGGACATGGGGATTGTCAACGCAGGGCAGCTGGAAGTCTATGACGAAATTGATCCGGAACTGCGCGAGTACATCGAAGATGTGCTTCTCAATCGTCGCCCGGATGCCACGGACCGGTTGCTGAGCTATGCAGATGAAATCAAGGCCCGTTCGACGAAGCAGTCTGCCTCTGCCGAGGTCGTTGAGGAATGGCGAACTGGCAGCGTGGAAGATCGGCTCGCCCATGCTCTGCTGAAGGGGATCGATACCTACATTATCGAAGACACCGAAGAAGCCCGGGTGAAGTATGGCCGACCTCTGAATGTCATTCAGGGGCCGCTGATGGACGGAATGAAGGTCGTCGGGGAACTCTTCGGGGCAGGGAAGATGTTCCTTCCGCAGGTGGTCAAATCGGCCCGAGTGATGAAAAAGTCCGTTGCCTATCTGGAACCGTTCATGGAGGCGGAGAAAGAGAGTGCAGGGGAACAGGCCGCAACCCAGAAGTCAACGCGGGGGACCATCGTTCTCGCCACGGTGAAGGGGGATGTGCATGACATTGGCAAAAACATTGTCGGCGTGGTCCTTCGGTGCAACAACTTCGAGGTCATCGACCTGGGAGTGATGGTCCCGTGTGAAAAGATCCTTCAGACGGCTCGGGAACATCAGGCCGATATGATTGGTCTCTCCGGGCTGATCACCCCCTCTCTGGAGGAGATGATTCATGTTTCGAAAGAGATGGAGCGCCAGGGGTTTCAGATTCCACTGCTGATTGGAGGAGCGACGACCAGCGCCCGGCATACCGCGGTGAAGGTTGCTCCCCATTACAGCCAGCCGACGGTTCACGTGATTGACGCTTCTCTCGCTGTTCCGGCAGTGGAGACCCTGTTAAATCCCGAGTCCCGGGATGCCTATGTGGAAAAGATCAGGGCGGAACAGGCGGACGAACGGGAACGGTTCCAGTGGCGCCAACAGCGGGAACTGGTGACCTTCGAGGAAGCTTGTGCCCGTCGATTTTCGACGGACTGGGAGAAGGTCGACATCCCGGTGCCGAAACAGTTTGGCCGGGTCACCCTGGCAGACTTCCCACTGGAGAAGTTGATTCCTTACATCGACTGGTCGCCGTTCTTCATGACCTGGGAACTGAAAGGGAAGTACCCGAGAATTTTCGAAGATCCCAATGTGGGCGAACAGGCCCGGGAACTCTACGACAATGCCCAGGCCATCCTGAAGCGGTGCATCGAGGAAAAATTGTTAACCGCTCGCGGGGTTTACGGGTTCTGGCCCGCCAATTCGCAGGGGAACGACATCATTGTCTGGGAAGACTGCAGCTGTTCCCGTGAACTGGCCCGCTTTCCCATGCTTCGGCAGCAATGGGAGCGGGTGGGACAGAAGGATTTCCGCTCGCTGGCCGATTACATCGCCCCTGTCGAATCAGGGCGTGTTGATTCCATCGGGGCTTTTGCCGTTTCCGCTGGTTTCGGGTGCGATGAACTCGCGGAAAAATATTCCGCAGCCCACGATGAGTATAATTCCATTATGACCAAGGCGGTCGCAGATCGTCTGGCGGAGGCCTTTGCCGAGTACCTGCACGCGTTCGTCCGTCAGGAAGTCTGGGGATACGAGCGCGGAGGGGAACTGACCAACGAAGACCTGATCAAGGAAAAGTATCGGGGAATTCGGCCGGCATTCGGCTACCCAGCTTGTCCAGACCATCTTCCGAAACGGACCCTGTTTCAGTTGCTGGATGCCACCGCCCTGACTGGAATCCAGCTGACAGAATCACTGGCAATGTGGCCTGCCGCTTCGGTGAGTGGTCTCTACTTCGCCCATCCGGAGTCCCGCTACTTCAGCGTGGACCGGGTGACAAAAGATCAGGTGGAGGATTACGCCCGGCGTTGCGGCCTGAGTGTGGAGGAGGTCGAGCGCTGGTTGGCCCCCAATCTCGGCTATTAACCTGTCAACGGTCGGTTGGAAGCTGTAGGTTATGGGGTGTTCGGAATGATTTTGGCGATTTCTCGTAGGAGAATCGTCTTCAATCCGCCGGACAAAGGGAGTAGAGGGGGCGATTTCTGAGATTTTTCTCCCGGATGACTCCGCCGGGCGAAAGAATGGGTCGGGCTGCTTGACACGACTTTCCAGCCTGCCATACGATTCTGGGTCTTTTCGTGCCAGCATGATGCAAGGAGTGCGCTGGCGTTCTGTGTATCAACATCAGTATTTGGAAGGGGTTCAGCACAATGCCTGTTCCCAAGCGTCGCCAGTCGAAATCTCGTTCTCGCAAGCGTAACAGCCATAACGCTGTGAAGCCAATGAAGTTGCAGTATTGCTCCAACTGTGGAACCGCGGTGCCATCACACGTGGTCTGTCCCAACTGCGGTCATTATCAAGGCCGTCCGATGGTCGGCACAGAGGAATAGCCACCTATGCGGATCGCATTGGACGCGATGGGGGGCGATGACGCTCCCGGCATTAATATTGACGGTGCACTGGAGGCTCTGAAGTCGACGCCGGAGCTGGAACTCTTTCTGGTCGGCGATCTGGAGATTCTGGATCCACTGATCGAAAAGACCGGATATTCCGGGGAGCGTCTCACGCTTGTGGGATCCACCGGATATGTCGGCATGGAAGAAAAGCCGACAGAAGCGCTCCGGAAGAAACCCGATTGTTCGATCTCCCGATGCTGGAAAATGATGGCATCGGGCGACGTCGATGCTGTGGTCAGCGCGGGAAACACCGGGGGAGTGGTGGCCGCTGGTCTGCGGACTCGACTGTTCCTCAAAGGGGTGAAGCGGCCAGGGATCGCTGTTGTTTTGCCCGGAGCCAAGGGGTCCACCGTTCTGATGGACGTTGGAGCCAATCCCGGTGCCCGACCAGAACATCTCGCACAGTATGCGGTGATGGGGTCTGTCTTCGCGCGTGAGGTGCTCGGAATCAGCCATCCCCGCGTCGGCCTGATGAATATCGGAAGCGAAGACGGAAAAGGGACAGACCTGGTTCGCGAGACACACGAGCTGATTCAACAGATTCGGCTCGGCGGGAATTACGTCGGGAATGTCGAAGGGCGTGGCCTTTACACCGGGGACGCCGATGTCGTCATTTGTGAAGGATTTGTCGGGAACGTCGTTCTCAAAGTCAGCGAAGGAATCGCCAGCGTGATCATGCGCCAGATGGCTCAGGCCGTTGTGGGTGCCCTCGATGCTGAGCGGGACCGGGCAAAATCCGCATTTCAACAGGCGAGCAAATCCTTCGAGTACAATGAAACAGGCGGGGCTCCGCTCCTGGGAGTCGATGGGATCTGTATGATCTGCCATGGATCCAGCGATCCTCGCGCCATTCACAACGCCATTCGGACCTCCATCAAACTCAAGGACCGGCAGGTGAACCAGCAGATTGTCGAGCAACTCGGCAATGCACCGGTGCCTCTTCCGGGGTGAGTCCGGAAACCGGGGGCTTCCCACGACCCGGGGAGCTGATTTTCCATTGATGTGTGATCCGGCCAGGGAGATCTTCCTTTCACGAATCCGAGTCGCTGCTGACACTCCACTCGAGGCTCCTTTTACGGACCCGATTGCTGGCACAGGGGTTCCGGAATCAGAGAGTGATTGAATTATGAGTCGCATCGGTTTTCTGTTCCCGGGACAGGGGGCGCAGCATGTTGGGATGGCCCGGCAGCTGGTCGAGACCTATCCCGCTGCCGCACGGCTGTTTGAGCAGGCCAATGACATTCTGGGGTACGACCTGGCCCAGATCTGTTTCAATGGCCCGTCCGAAGAACTCGACACAACTGTCGTCAGCCAGCCCGCGATTTTCGTGGCGAGTCTGGCTGCTCTGGAAAAACTCCGGGCGGAGAACCCGGAGGTGGTCCTTGCCTGTGAAATGGCAGCCGGCTTAAGCCTCGGGGAATACACCGCTCTGGTCTTCAGCGGAGCAATGTCATTCGAGGACGGGCTGCGAGTGGTTCAGAAGCGGGGACAGGCGATGCAGGATGCTGCCGATGCCTCTCCTTCGGGAATGGCCAGCATTCTGATGCTGGACCTGCAGAAAGTGCAGGAAATTCGAGATCAGGTGCAGTCTCTGGGAGTACTTGAGATTGCAAATTATCTGTGTCCGGGCAACCTTGTGATCTCCGGCGCCAATGCACCGCTGGAAAAAGCGATTGAACTGGCTGAGGCCGCCGGTGCCCGCGTGGTTCCATTAGCGGTGGCCGGTGCGTTCCACACCCGCCTGATGTCCCCTGCGGATCAGCAGCTGGAAGCGGCCTTGGCGCCTGTCGCGATGAAAACCCCGGAGATACCGGTTGTCTCAAACGTTGATGCACAGCCGCACAGTGATCCGGAAGAACTGAAACAGATTCTTGTCCGTCAGGTCGTCAGTCCGGTCCGCTGGGAAGATGGCCTTCGATACATGTTGCAGTCAGGAATTGACGAGTTCTACGAAATTGGTCCGGGTCGCGTGTTGACCGGGCTGATGAAGCGAGTAGACCGAAAGATTCCGTGTACTGTGATCAATGACTCGTGAGGCGGAAACTGCCGGAAACTGAAAGTCCGCCGAGAGGTGTTTTGTTGCCGTTTACACGTTCTGTAAAAGGCGTTATATCTTCACGGAGTTCTCGGGGCTGCCTGAACGGACGTCAATCCGTCAGCTGCAGAGCGGAACCCTGCAACTCCTTGACGGTCAACGAGCAGGATCAACAACGGGAGGATTTTGATCCCCCCTGCGGGAAACCTTCTTGACGGAACGTTCAGGAGCCATCAAAGTCGGGTTTCAACACGCTCTGCCCACATCCATAGAGTTTGGGATGGGGCCGGGCTACAGATTGAAATTCGACAAATATCTCACAAATCAGGTCAAAGAGAAATCGGTCGCTGGTACCACAGACGGGACCGGATGTCCGCGGAAGGAGCAAGACGTGGAAGATAAAGTGATCTCAATTGTCAGCGAGCAATTGAGCGTGAACAAGGACGAAATTACTCGCGAGAGCAACTTCATTGATGACCTGCATGCGGATTCGCTGGATCTGGTCGAACTCGGAATGAAGTTCGAAGAAGAGTTCGGCGTGACTATTCCGGATGAAGATTACGAAAAGTTGCGAACCGTGGGTGATGCAATCGATTACATCAAGCAGAAAGAGAATGCTTGAGCAATGGCAAGACGCGTCGTAGTCACAGGGATGGGGGTGACCACAGCTCTCGGACACGAAGTGTCTGAGTTCTGGGACAACATCTGCGCTGGCAAAAGCGGAGTGGGACCAATCCGTCGATTCGATACGTCGAATTTCAAAGTCCGCTTCGGCGGCGAAATTCAGAACTTCGAACTGACGGAACACATGGACATGCTGGAAAAGGATGTCCGTCGGCTCGACCGCTTTGTCCAGTTCGCGATGGCGGCTGCGCACAAGGCGATTCTCCAGTCAGGAATCGATTTTGACTCCGGAGACCCTTATCAGTATGGCGTCCTGATCGGCAGTGGCATCGGCGGACTGAACGAGATCGAACAGCAGCACTCCGCTCTGTTCGATCAGGGTCCGGCACGAGTCTCCCCGATGATGATTCCCAAGCTGATGGTCAATGCCGCCAGCGGAAATGTTTCTGTCCGCTGGAAGCTGCGTGGCCCCAACAGTGCAGTCGCCACGGCCTGTGCCTCCGCGACCAATGCCATGGGAGATGCCTTCCGTCTGATTCAGCGGGGGGATGCCGATGTCATGATCACCGGGGGAAGCGAAGCGGCGATCACCCCGATGGGACTCTCCGGGTTTGCCCGGATGCAGGCTCTCTCGACCCGGAACGACGATCCACAAGCGGCAAGTCGTCCTTTTGATAAAGGACGCGATGGCTTTGTGATTGCTGAAGGGGCTGGCATTGTCGTAATGGAAGAGTACGAACATGCCCGTGCCCGGGGAGCCAATATTCTGGCAGAAGTTCTGGGATACGGGATGTCGGCCGACGGCAATCACATGACTGCTCCCGACCCCGAAGGCCGTGGAGCGTCCCGTGCCATGGCCGGAGCGCTCAAGGATGCCAAGCTGAATCCCGAGCAGATTGATTACATCAATGCTCACGGCACCAGTACACCACTGGGGGACAAGGCCGAGTCCTTTGCGATCAAGACTGTCTGGGGCGAAGCGCACTACAAGAAAGCGGTTGTCTCCAGCACGAAGAGTCACCTGGGACACCTGCTTGGTGCATCGGGAGGGGTTGAGTTTGTGATCTGCGTCCAGGCATTGCTGGATCAGGTTGCTCCCCCCACAATCAATCTGGAGGAGCAGGACGAGGAGTGCGATCTGGACTATGTTCCGAACGAAGCCCGTCCGATGAAGATTGAACGAATTATGACCAACAGTTTCGGGTTCGGCGGTCACAACGCCAGCCTGATTCTCGGAAAAATCTGATCGTGTCTTCGACGATCCAGAGAATCAAAAGTCAGTTCAGGTGGTGGGATCGATCAGGTCCCACCACCTTTTTTTGTTGTCCGCCTCCGATTCATTGAATCGTTCGACATTCGCCCGGCATCGATTGACCGGCATCCGGGAGGAGAATCATTCCCGCGGCTTTTCACGGGAGAGTGACATCACCGCTGTCTCCCAGTCTGGTTGTCCGATGATCGGCAGGGCGAAGCGGAAGGCTTCCTCCCAATCGGGGGTATCCGCCATCTGAAAGACATGATGGATCGGCTTCCTGTAAAGGGGCGTTGCGACCGATTTGGGAGCCCGGGCCCAGAGNCCCAGATTCAACCCNCCTTCGGCAGCATGATCCACGTGCCGATGATAGATGAATGCATCAATNCCGGGATTGCGTTCGACGACTTTCCATGCCAGACAAAAGGCCGCNGCCTGAAGTTCTTCGCTGGNCCGGTCATCTGTGTAGCTGTGAAATCCCTGTTCGCTGAGAATCACGCGACGTGGCAGTCCGTTCTGNAGNAGTTCCGGTCGCTGGAGGTACGTTGTCAGGACATCGAGATTTTTCATGGTGATTCGCGGTGTCCCTTCGTCGTGCGTCGGAGAGGTATCTTTCCAGAAGGCTGCGGTGAAGAGATTTTCCGGGTAGGGGTGATAGGCGATGTGCCATTCGAACTCCCCGAAGTTTTTCTGGCGAAATGCAAACCGATCCAGCAGTAACTTCCCCGGCATGGATCGACCCGGCTGCTCGGACATTGGTCGATTCCAGAAGTGGTCCAGCGAGATATAGACCCGGGATGTGGGGGATTCGGCTCGCACTGCTTTTGACGCGATGGAGACTGCCTGAACATATTCGTCGATGAAGTCGTTCGCCCGGACTTTCCCCCGGTTGGACCACATCCAGTGGGAATTGACTTCGTTACCGATGATGTAGCCAACGACCCGACCATGTCCTGACTGCGAGCCCGACCAGCGACGGGCGAGAAAATGAAACGTTGCTGTCAGCCAGTCCCGCCCTTCTTCGGTCACCACATTGAATGCCGAAATTCGATTGGGACATTCCGGGTCATATTGTGGGTGTACAAGAATCCGGGAAACGGCGTCATCCTGACCGACATAGACAAGGACGATCACATAGACAAGAACGTTCCGGTCTGAAAGCGGTTTGATCTGACGCTCCAGCGCAGCAAGGTAATCGGCACGAAAATGAAATTTCCGTCCGTCCTTCTCCCAGTATGGGTTCCCATCGCGCCCGGCGGGATCGATCAATTGCGAAAGGTTCAGGTTAATCGCCGCATGCTGAATCCCCAGATTCAGGGCGTCATCGACCATCTGAACCTGAAGTCCTTTTTTTGTGGTTGCCTGTGAGAAAGGATCGTTGCCAGAAGCGGCCGATTCCTGCGCAGTAGCCGGGGTTCTGGCGGTCAGCAGAAGAGACACGAACAACAGGATTCGAATCCATCCCGGCACACGGGATTGATGTGGCTGCGTCATCGGGGAATGGGACTTGCAATTCCCTTGCGATACGTTGTCAAATCGAATTGGTTGAATCACGACGGCTCGAAACTCCCTGACTGGAATTCTTTTCAACATTGGTCCGTCATCCGATGCCTCTGGACCAGGCTGCCCGACTATGTTTAAGGGCTGAAGAATTGTGGCGGGTTTTCTCACAGGACGCCAACCCGAATGTTGAGAGCGGTGACTAACGCTGGGGAATGTCGATGCGGATTCTGATCATCGGGTGTGGCTATCTCGGCCACCGGGCTGCGGAGATGTTTCTTCGCCGCGGGGATATTGTCACTGCATTGACCCGTTCCCCGCAGCGGGCAGAGGAGTGGAGAAAAGAAGGGATTGAACCCATTGTTGGAGATGTCCTTGCTCCAGAATCACTCGCTCAGCTGCCGGAAGTGGATCGCTGCGTTTACGCTGTGGGGTATGATCGAACCGCCACAGCAGACAAACGGACCGTGTATGTCGAGGGGCTTCGGAACGTGCTCAACGTGGTTCAGTCCCGAGTCAGCCATTTCGTCTATGTGTCGAGCACCAGCGTCTACGGGCAGAATTCCGGGGAGTGGGTTGATGAATCCTCGCCGACGGAACCAACCAGTCCGGATGGTCAGATCTGCAGGGAGGCGGAACTCCTTGTTCAGAACGCTTTTTCAGACACTCAGGCAGAGAACCGGGCTGTGATTCTCAGGCTGGCGGGGATCTACGGTCCGGGGAGGTTGATTGGCCGCCGGGAACAACTGATTAAACAGGTTCCGATTCAGGCGAACCCGGAGGGATGGCTCAATCTGATTCATGTAGATGATGCCGTCCTGGTACTGGAGGCACTGACGGACCCGCGCCGGATTCAGAGCGGTTTTCCGGCACCAGTCTATCTGGTGAGTGATGAGGCTCCTCTCCGTCGACGTGAATTTTACGAGACGTTCGCTCAACTTCTCGGGGTTCCCGCACCCCGCTTCGAGACCAGTGACAGTCAGGGGCTTAACAAGCGTTGTGACAGCAGGCGGGTCCGCACGGAATTGGGAGTGACGCTGCGCTATCCGAAAGCGCTCAAAGCCCTTGAATGCCTGCTGGTTGCTTCAGACTGATGAGGATCGTCTGAATTGCCTCGGGGAGCGTTGAGGCAAAGAGGACTCCCTCGCTAGCGGATGATGCGGACTCGTGAGAAGTCGGGAAGGCGAATATTCCGGGTGTGTCCTCCCCAGGACCAATGGCCCGTCTTTGAGGGGAGATGGACCACCACTGGTTTTCCAATCAGAGAAGATCGCGGGATCGCGGGATGGTCCCAGAAGCGGCTGTCGATGGAGACAGGACTGTTGTCTCCAAGGACCACAAATTCTCCCGGACCACTTCGGTAACGAGCCGGGGCTTCCGGGGCAGGTTTCGTGTAGTAGATATCCCGACTCAAGGTCAGATCGCGGATCTCGCAATCCAGTCCGGTGACCCCCAGACGCACCGGGCGTCGCATGGCACGGATTGGCTTGGTGCGCTCGTAGAGGTAGGGTTCCGTGAGTTCTTTCCCGTTGATCGCAAAGACGACCTGTTGATCAATCAGAGAGAAATCCAGAACAAACGCTTCGTTCAATGTCTGGTTGGGGAGTGTCGCTGTTCGAATCGGGACGGCATCGCCATTTTGCAGGATCTCAACGGATTGGGTTCTCGGACGAAGGACTGCGGTAAAAACGTTCTCTCCGTCCGAAAGTTCAATTTCCAGTCGTCCTTCTCCACGGACCCCGGAGAGGGCCATGGACAGGGAGAATTCATTGACCAGATGGCTCCCGGAGGCGTCCAGAGCGTTGTAACCGTACTCGTCAGTAATGGGAGCGATGTGGGATTGCAGAGCGAGCTGGTTGATCGCCCGATGAAAATCGGGATCATCGCTTCGGCTCAACCAGGCGCGCCGGTCCAGATCGGTGAAGACGCCGGTTGTCTGAAGTTCTCCGTTTTCGTAGCGAAGAGGGAATGCACTTTCATCCAGCGGCCTGAGTCCTTCCGGCCATTGTTTTAATGGAACACGAGTCACATGGTTCCCGCCGCTGACAATCCAGTGGCGGAAGCCAATCCATGAGATCTCCTGACCGGGGGGATCGCTGGCTGCACGACATTCGAGAGAATTTTCCTTGAAGTCCCATCGGGAGTCGTCCGAGAGTGCCACCCAACTTGGGAGAAGGTCTGGGTCCCCTGTGGGATTGCGAAGATCAAACCGCGAGACCGGAATGCGGGTCCCTCTCTGAACCGAGTAAGGTTTTCTGGCCAGTTTCTGGTTGATGAAGATTTCCCCGTCACGGATTTCAACCGTTTCGCCGGGGAGGCCGACCACTCGTTTCACATAGGCCTGGCGGGCATCGTTCGGATTCCGAAAGACGATGACTTCCCACCGGCGAGGATCGCGGAATTCGTAGGCGTGCTTGTGGACAAGGAGTTGATCCCCTTCGGTACGAGGGAGTTGCTCAGCAATGATTCCGCTGAACCCGCAGCAGGGGCAGCGGGAGGGTGACAACTGTGTTACGGGAATGGCAGATCTGGTGTTCGCAGCGATGCTCTTGTCTGACTCTTCATCAAAGTGGGCTCCGCGCGCAAAAGAGAAGGTGCACTCGGGACAGGTGACCTGATGGTGGTACCCGAGCAGGGTGGGTGCCATTGATCCGGTGGAGATCATATAGCCTTCAACAGCGAACCCACGAAAGATCGTGACAGCAATTGCGAGCAGCAGTAAGGACTCAACAGCCTGTCGAACGGGACCGCACTGAGCTTCCTGGCGCAATCCGGAAGATGTGTGAACAGAATTCCACATAAACGATCGACACTCTCGAAATCGCGCAACGGCCGCATCATAGCAAATGGGCCAGGTGTGTCGAGATGGGTCCGGGAGAGGGCGAATGGGAACTGTCGATCGATCTATTGCTGAACTTCTTGCGGAAATCCAAGTTGTGACAGGACATCGCGCAGGTCGGATTTCCAGCTTGGGGGCGAAATCCCGAAGTCCTGCTGGATTCGACGACAGTCGAGGACAGAATTCGCCGGGCGACGGGCGGGGGTCGGGTATTCCGCAGTTGTGATCGGCCGGACGCTTACCGGAAGCTGGGCCAGTCGGAAAATCTCCACGGCGAATTCGTGCCAGGTTGTGGGTGGGGTGCCTGAGTAGTGATAGATTCCCCCGTTGCGGTCGGTCGGTTTGGAACTGATCTGCGAAAGAATCTGAAGACAGGTCCGGGCAATGGAAACCGCAGAAGTCGGGCCTCCCCGTTGATTGGCGACGACGGCCAGTTCCCGCTGTTGATGACCGAGTCGGAGCATCGTCCTGACGAAGTTTTTTCCGTGAGCGCTGAACACCCATGAGGTTCGCAGAATGATCGCTTCCGGAAGCTGGTTCTGAATCCGTTGTTCCCCTTCAAGCTTGGTGCGCCCATAGACCCCCAGTGGACCGGTTGGGTCGTCTTCAACATAAGGGGCTTCCTTCTCACCGGAGAAGACATAATCCGTCGAGAGATGAATCAGTCGGAGCTGACGCCTGCGACTGTGCAGGGCGATTCGTTCGGGGGCAAGGGCGTTGATCTGGTGGGCGACGTTCGGTTCGGATTCCGCCTGATCGACCTGCGTATAGGCAGCGGCATTAATCACCCAGCTACCGTGAGGGGCATTCAGCAAGGCAGCGTCGACGGCATCCAGATTGCGCAAATCGACATCGCTGCTTGAGTACACTTTCAGGGGCCACCGGTCCGCCGCAGCATGGATGATTTCCCGGGCTACCTGACCCTGTTTCCCAAACAAGATCAGCAGGGGAGGACCGCACTCATCACTGTTTGACATGGAGGAGGTCTTGCGTTTTGGAAGAACGGATGAATCTGGCTGCTTCGTTCAGGTCAGTTTCCCAAGTCGCTGGTCCTGCTGAAACCCGCGTTTCAGGATCGCTTCCCACCAGTCACGATTGTCCAGATACCACTGGACAGTTTTCCGGAGTCCTTCCTGAATTGTGACGGATGGAGTCCAACCCAGTTCCCGCTGAATCTTTCCAGCATCGATGGCATACCGCAGATCATGGCCGGGACGATCGGGGACAAAGGTAATGAGATTCTCGTGGGGGGAATGAACGGAGTCCGGGATGAGTTCATCCAGTATCCGGCAGATCTCACGCACCAGATCAAGATTTTTCATCTCGTTGTGCCCCCCGATGTTGTATGTCTCGCCGACGCGCCCTTTCTGCAGAATCAGATACAGGGCACGGGCATGATCCTCGACATAAAGCCAGTCCCGGACATTCTGGCCGGTGCCGTAGACCGGAAGAGGAAGACCTTTGAGTGCATTGAGGATGATGACCGGGATCAGTTTTTCCGGGAACTGATAGGGACCGTAGTTATTGGAGCAGTTGCTGACGAGGACGGGGAGTCCAAAGGTGTGATGCCATGCGCGGACCAGCATATCGGAACTGGCTTTGCTTGCAGAGTACGGGGAGCGCGGGGCGTATGCGGTTGTTTCGGTGAAATATCCTTCGTCCCCTAATGAGCCATAGACTTCATCTGTTGAGACATGAAGAAACCGGAAGGTCTGCTGACGGTCTTCCGGCCATGATTTCCAGACGTTCCGGGCGGCCTGAAGCAGCGAATATGTCCCCAGAATGTTTGTTTCCATGAAGACTCTGGGACCATCAATGGAGCGATCAACATGGCTTTCTGCAGCCAGATGGATGACCGCATCCGGCTGGTGCTTCTGGAACAGTTCCTTCATCAGCGGTTCATCACAGATGTCTGCTTTGATGAAGGTGTAGCGGGGGGACTGGTCGATCGACTTCAGATTGTCGAGATTGGCCGCGTATGTCAGCTTGTCGACATTAATGACACGGTGGTCGGTCTGCTGGATCAGGAGTCGAACGACAGCCGACCCAATGAATCCAGCACCACCGGTCACAAGGATATTCATGGGAGACTCATGAGAATGAATGCTTGAATTGATGGGACTTAGTCAAAGAGTCCATACCGGAGGATGCACCAGATTGCCTGGAATCCATCCTTGGCTCCGATCTTCTTCCCTTCAGCGTAGGTCCGTCCATTGTAGCTGATGGACATCTCGAAGATGCGATAGCCGGCCCGCGCGACGCGCGCCGTGATCTCCGGTTCAATCCCGAATCGTTTCTGCGTTAACTTCGGCTGAATGTCTTTAATGACTTTCCGGGAGAAGAGCTTGTAGCAGGTCTCCATGTCGGTCAGGTTGAGATTCGTGAAACAGTTCGACAGCAGCGTCAGAAACTTGTTTCCGCAGTAGTGCCAGAAATACAGAACCCGATGAGGCTGATCCCCGAGGAACCGGCTTCCGAAGACGACATCGGCACGGCCTTCGACAATGGGTTGCAGCAATCTGGGGATTTCGGCGGGATCGTACTCCAGATCGGCATCCTGAATGATGATGACACCGCCCGTCGCTTTCCCCATCCCGGTTTTGACGGCAGCACCTTTCCCCTGATTGTGTTCGTGGAACTCGACCACGATTGTGTTCAGGGGGTCCTGCCAGTCTTTCTGTGCGTATTCCTCGAGAAGCTGACGGGTCCCATCCCGGCTGTAGTCATCGACCAGCACGATCTCTTTCCGGATCGGCACCGCTCGGACCCGTTCCAGCAGGACCGGGAGTGTTTTGAATTCGTTGTAAACCGGAATGACGACAGAAAGCACAAAATCGTCAGGGATGGCGTAAATGCCCAGTTGTCGGCAGGGACCTTCTCCCAGCAGGGCCTTCATGGAGGCGTACCACTCCTGCGAATACGGGGGGAGGCTTGAGGGAGTCAGCTGCTGTGTGTCCATGAGATCCTGACCAGACCGAAAAAGGCTCAACGCAACCTCAGTCTCTCCCTCGCAAACAATGGCGGGGCCCATTGCCGGCTGCGAATCCTGTTTTCAATGATTCTAGCAGACCACTTCCTGCTCTGCTGCCAAATGCGGGGAGGTCCGTGGCGAACTCGAGAACTGCAATCGGAACAAAAGTTTTAAGTGGTCCGTTCGGCACATCTGACCACCCGGTGAAAGTGAAGTTCGACTTCACGGTCGATCACTCTTCGAAGCCCTTCGGAGAGGCAGCGGGGTTCATTTTCCGTTTCTCCGATTCGAATGATCTCTTCGAGTGACGTCCCGGGAGGAACAGTGAAGGTGCTCTGGTTGATGATCTGATTTCCGGCATCCAGCTCTGGAATAATGAAGTGACACGTTGCCCCGTAAGTCAGCATACGGTGGCTGTAGGCATCGTGATAGGGGCGAAATCCCGGGAACGAGGGGAGGAGTCCGTGGTGGAGGTTGATGATTCGTCCCCCTGCAAACTCCCAGCAAATCCGGGGAGGAAGAATTCGCATATAACGGGCCAGCACGATGTAGTCGGGCTGATACTCATCAAAAAGCTGCACAAGCCGGACATTGTCCGGGTTTCCGTTGGCGTCGCCGATGTTGTGAAAATCGATCCCGTATTGTTCAGCGATCCCCCGGCAACTCTCCCGGTTTCCGATCATGACGCTGACTTCGGCCTTCAGTCGTCCTTCCCGAATCTCTTTGAGGACCGCCATAGAGGTTTCGGGGCGATGAGTGGTGCAGAGGGCCAGCCGGGGGGGACGTTGAAACTCATCGCGAGCCCAGACGCGAATGGTCAGCCCCTTTTCAACTCCAATTGTCTGCATTCGCTCTCGCAGCTCCTGAACCGGTCGCTGCGCGTGTGGCCACTCCATCCGAACCAGCATGGCAAAGAGCTGTTCGGAGTCATGGTCATACATCTGGATTTCGTGGATGTTGGCTCCGGATTGTGTCACATGATGAACAATCGGATCTGCCAGTCCACGATTGTCTGGCCCGACTGCGGTGATGATGACCTGCATTTCGGCGGCCCTGCGATGATCAAGGTTGAACGCGGCAATCTGAACCTGATCTGGAGAATAGAGAGGATGCAACGGGTTCAGTTTGTTGGCATCGTGTTGTGACGTGAGCAGCTGGGTTCTCCGCTGCTCACGTCACGGCGAATCGACACGACTGCGTCAAAGAGCGTTGAAAATCACTCACCCAGGACCTTGGCCCGGAGTTCTTCCAGAAGTCGGACTGCGGTTCCGACGTCAGCACGCTGACGTTCCCGGTCCTGAGGAATTTCCCGCTCGATTGTCAACGGGCCTGTGTAACCGATTTCCTTCAGTGTCTGGAGGTAGTTCTCGATCCCGACATCGCCGGTTCCGAGCGGAACTTCGCATCCCCATTCGGTGCCACGGACTCCTTCGGCGGCCCAGGTTCCATCCTTGCAGTGGACGCTGCGAACCAGATGGCCGACCTTCTTGAGCGCTTCGATCGGGTTGCCGGTGCCGTACAGAATCATGTTGGCCGGGTCGAAATTGATGAAGAGATTGTCCCGGTCGACATCGTTGATGAATTCCAGCAGGTGATCTGCGGCTTCCTGTCCGGTTTCCAGATGCAGGTTCTGACCATTGGCAGCGACATGGTCCAGCAGGTCCCGTGTGGCATCGATCAGGCTCTTGTAATCGTCGCTCGCACGATCTTCCGGGACAAAGCCGATATGCAGCGCGACAACGGGGCATCCCAGCAGCTTCGTGAAGTCGGAAATTTCTTTCATTTCCTTCACGCGGGCAGCGCGGGTTTCCAGAGGAACCAGACCGACGGTCCGGGCGGTTTCTGCAATGCTCGCGTAGCTCTCCCCCTCAAATCCTCCAAAGACGGCTGTGATCGTGATTCCAGCATCCCTGCAGCGTCCCAGAAAGGCTTCTGCTGCTTCAGGGGTCCGTGTTTCTGCGTGAGGGGCATGGATTTGAACCGTCGGAACCTTCAGTTCCTGCACCACTTCCAGATGGACACCCAGTCCTGCATCTACGGAGGTAAAAACGCCAATCGGCCAGCGACTCATTCTTGTTCCTCATTTATGACGTTGCCGGATTTAGAAGAACTGAGATGATAGCATCCGGTGAAGGTAAAAACGAACACGGATCCTGTACGAATTGACCTCCTCCTGAAGAACTTTTGTTCGTTCCGTAACCAACGACAATCCGGAGCAAAACAATGACAGATTTTCCGCGGGCCATCGCTTCGGCCAATGGACTGGAAGCGACCCGACTGGCTTATCAAATGATGGTGAGCGGGCGTCCTGAACTGGAAGCGGTTGTGGAAGGGGTGACGCTGGTCGAAGACGATCCGGATGACCTGACCGTTGGCTACGGAGGGCTTCCGAATGCAGACGGAATTGTCGAGCTTGATGCCGCGGTGATGCATGGTCCTTCGCACCGTGCTGGTGCCGTTGCGGGGCTGCGCAATGTCCGACACGCCGCCCGTGTCGCAAAGCTGGTTCTGGAACAGACCAAGCATGTTCTTCTGGTGGGGGAAGGGGCGAATGCGTTCGCACGTGCACAGGGGTTTTGTGAGGAGAATCTTCTGACGGAGACAGCCCGGAAGATCTGGCTGTACTGGAAGCAGACAAATTCCCCTCGACAGGACTGGGTCCCCCCGCCACGAGAACAACTTGATCCTGAGGTCATCAAGTTTTTCAATCTCTACGATGTTGAGGGACCGGCAGGGACAACAGATTTTCGCCGCACAGAAGCATTGGACCGCCCCACCGGAACGGTCCATTGTGCCGGCATTGGCAAGGGGGGAGA
>Ga0065721_10049667_pt1 | contig 29278 bp, 30 predicted proteins | sample Mesricmetagenome_FD_59108 | JGI IMG/M metagenome (GOLD analysis project Ga0065721, IMG submission 59108) | Mesophilic microbial community from rice straw/compost enrichment Sample: eDNA_1 v2 (version 2) | ecosystem: Engineered > Solid waste > Grass > Composting > Bioreactor | place: USA: Davis...
CGCCAGCTGCGACTCCAGATCGGCAAGCAGCTGGTGTATCGGCTTGCCGTACATCAGCTGCCGCATTCCAGCAACCGACTGTTCCGTGACCGGCATGCCCCGCCGGAGCGCAACAGCTGCTGCACGCAGCCATTCCTCAGGGTCTACTCCCTTCGGCACCGATTCAACGGCCTTCTTAAGCGCTTCTATTACGTCTCTCGTCAGCGGTATGCCATCCCGTTTCAAATCTCGGACGAGATCCATCGCCCACTTCGATTCCGGCATCCCCGCTGCCTTCACAAGCTGACGAATCGTTTCTTCTGTCGCCTGATCAGCTGCTGTTTCAACTGGCTTCAGGACAATGGACTCCGGCGTCGACTCTGGCTGCACCCTCAACATCGCTGTCTGACCTGGAGCAAGCGGTGTCTCGAGCTTCGCCCGCACTTGAACACCGTTAATCTGAACGATAGCATCCTTGCTATCGCTCTCCACCTTCATGACGACGCCTCGCACGACTTGACCGGCTTTCAGCTCTACCTTCCGGGCATCGCCGCTCTTCACTTCCCCTAGGAGGCCTCTCATCATTTGTGTAATATTGTTGTTCAAGGTGTCATTTCCCCACAATCTTCACGAATCTATATGATCGATATATCGGCATTCGGTGTGCAAGAGTAAACGGTTATGAACAAAAAAATCGCCTCGACTGACATTCGCTTCATTCGAAGCATGTCGATCGAGGCAATCGATATATTATTGTTTCTTCATTAGAATAGAACCTGCTGCTCCATCTCCGCCATGATGTTGCCCAGAAACGATCTGCGATGCAGCGGCGTAGGACCAAGCGTCAGCAAGCTCTCTCGGTGAGCCTTCGTCGCGTACCCTTTATGTATGGCAATTCCATAGCCTGGATAGAGCATTTCCCATTCCGTCTTACATAATCGGTCCCGCGTCACTTTCGCGATAATCGATGCCGCAGCGATCGATTGACTTGTCGCGTCGCCTTTAATAATCGCCTGCTGAGGAATGTCCAGATCAACCTTCTCCGCATCCACCAGCAAATGCTCAGGATCCACTCCAAGCGTCTGCACAGCGCGTTTCATCGCAAGTCTTGATGCCTGTTTTATATTGATTCGGTCAATTTCAGCCGCATCAATTCGAGCTACTGACCAATACAGCGCATGTTCAACGATGACATCGTACAGCTGTTCCCGCTTTTTCTCCGAAAGCTTCTTCGAATCATTAATGCCTTCTAGAATTAATCCAGGAGGCAGCACGACGGCCGCAGCGACGACGTCGCCAAATAAGCAGCCTCGTCCAACCTCATCAATTCCGGCAATGAGTGTGCACCCTTGCTCCCATAACTGCTTCTCATATTCCAGCATACCCGCATCTCCCATGACGGTAATTTCTGCCGTAGTTCTTAAGACCTAGTAAGTAGAAGCTGACTCGAGGGTCAACCGGCCAAGCTTGCCTGCACGCAGCTCGCGCAAAATAATGCCCGACGTCTTCTCTAGATCGACACGACCGCCGCTAATCAGACAGCCGCGTTTACGTCCAATCGCTTCCATAATACGAACGACTTCATCCGCCTGCTCGGTATCAGAAGGACGTTCGTCCTCAATGCCATATCGCTCAACGAGCGTATCCCAGTATCGATTAATGAGCTCTCTCGTGGCATAAAAAGCAATATCTTCGATATCGAGAATTTGTTCCTTAATCGCACCTGTCATTGCGAGCCGGTAGCCTACGATTTGATCGTCGAACTTCGGCCATAGTATGCCTGGCGTATCCAGCAGCTCCATCTCTTTGCCAACCTTGATCCACTGCTGTCCCTTCGTAACACCTGGGCGGTCGCCAGTAATGGCAATATTACGCCCCGCAAGACGGTTAATCAGCGTTGATTTCCCTACGTTCGGGATACCTACAATAAGCGCTCGAACGGCCCGAGGATTCATCCCTTTCGCGATCTGTCGATCGATTTTCTCCTGCATTAACTTTCTAGCAAGATCAGGAATCTCTCCAACACGGGTACCCGTCGACGCGTCTACCGCAATACACTCGTGGCCTTCATACTTGAAACGTTCAATCCACGCTTCCGTTTCTCTTGGATCGGCCAGATCACTCTTGCCAAGCACGATCAAGCGCGGTTTATTCAGCAAGATATCATCGATCATCGGATTACGGCTGGATAGTGGAATTCGCGCATCCAGCAGCTCAACGGCAAGATCAATCAGCTTCAGCTTATCTTGAATTTGTCTCCGGGCTCTCGTCATATGCCCCGGGAACCATTGAATACTCATTATGTCACCTCATAGCCAACATGCCTCGCAGACCTCTGCAATCGCAGCGCCCACGAGGCATGTCATTCATTATCTGATACTTTATATCATGTTCAAATCTTAATGGTGTTTGACAATCTTCGCCTTATCCATCGGCCAGAAAATGATGTCGCTCCGACCAATTACTTCATCAAGCGAAACAAATCCGATCATTCGGCTGTCCTTGCTCTCTGGACGGTTATCGCCTAGGACGAAAATATGATCTTTCGGCACTACGGCATCCGTAAAGCTTTCATTCGGGAAGTTCTGTGAAAACTGGCTGTTGTTATAATTATGACCTTCCGCGTGAGCTTGATCGATCGCTTCCTTTATGTATGTCTCTTCGACTTTCTCGCCATTCACATACAGGTCGTCGCCTTCATAACGGATCGTGTCGCCTTCCACACCGATTACACGCTTAATGAAATTGCGGCCTTCTTCCGGAACGTGGAATACGATAACTTCGCCACGCTTAGGCTCACGGATTTTGTACAAAATCTTATTGACGATTACGCGTTCACCCGTCTGAAAATTCGGTTGCATAGACGGTCCATCGACAATAAAGGGCATAAACAGCAACCAGCGAATGATGAGCACGAGTATGACCGCGATTGCAATCGCTTTAACCCATTCAAAAATCTCTTTGCCGAACTTGCTTCCAGCACCAACTGCTGTCGCCTGACCAGCTTGTACACCGCCATCCTCAAAATCGTGTGTTTCCGCAGCTCCTGAAGCATGATGCTGTTCTTCTTGGCCTTCGATTCGATTGTTGTCCAAATGCTCACCTTCTTCGCTCAATCTTATTTATATCTCGCTTGCGTACCATGTGATCCGCCGCAGCTGACACTATAATTATACCCATAAAACGCGAAGAGGAGCTTGTATTGGCAAGCCCCTCTCGACCATCCGATTAACGGATTTCTTTAATTCTTGCTGCTTTACCGCGCAGTTCGCGCAGGTAGTAAAGTTTCGCACGACGAACTTTACCACGGCGAGCCACATCGATTTTATCGATCTTCGGCGAGTTCACCGGGAACGTTCTCTCAACGCCTACGCCGTAAGAAATCTTACGAACCGTGAACGTTTCGCTGATACCGCCACCACGACGCTTGATAACGACGCCTTCGAACAACTGGATACGCTCGCGCGATCCCTCGATGACTTTAACGTATACCTTCAGCGTGTCGCCTGGACGGAAGCTAGGGATGTCTTTGCGCAGCTGCTCTTGCGTAATCGCTTGTACAATATTCATCTTGTATTCACTCCTTCCCCACAGACGTTCTTATAAACTCACCGACTTCGTAATGCAAGTCAGGTCATGGCTTATAGCGGACCGTCCGACTTTCACACAACATTTGAAATTATACCACAGGATGTGCTTTTACACAACAATATATCTAATCTTTATGGGCACCTTCATCATCTGGCTGAACCGATCGTTCCATGAGACGCTCTTCACGTTCGCGAACGCCCTGCAGCCAGACGCGTTCCTTATCGGTCAGCTCCGCCTGGTCCAGCAGATCTGGACGTCGCTTGAGCGTTCGTAGAAGCGATTGCTCGCGCCGCCATGCCTCGATCCTGCCATGATGGCCTGATAAGAGCACCTCCGGCACTTCCCAATCACGGAACACTGCTGGCCGCGTGTAATGCGGGTATTCCAACAGCCCCGTACTGAATGAATCGGTAACTGCCGAGGTTTCATTGCCTAATACGCCCGGCAGCAAACGAACAACGCTATCGATGACAACCATGGCAGGCAGCTCGCCGCCGGTCAGCACATAATCACCGATGGACAGCTCATCTGTAACCAGATGCTCGCGAATCCGCTCATCATAGCCCTCATAATGACCGCAGACGAAGATGAGATGTTCTTCAGTCGACAGCTGTTCGGCCTTCTGCTGCGTGAACGTCTCTCCCTGCGGACACATTAGAATGATGCGCGGCCGCGGGCCATCTGCTGGAACAAGGCTTTCAACGGCTGCAAACATCGGCTCTGGCTTGAGCACCATCCCACCGCCGCCGCCATACGGATAATCATCTACCGTGCTGTGCTTATCCGTTGAGAACTGTCTGAAGTTGACAGCTTGCAGCGATACGATGCCCCTCTCCCGCGCTTTGCCTAGAATGCTGGAGTTGAACACGCCGTCGAACATTTCTGGGAACAAAGTTAATACGTCAATACGCACGGCGTTAAATCAGCCCTTCCAGCAATTTCACCTTAATGACCTTCGCATTCACGTCGACATGAAGCAGCACATCGTCAATGACTGGCAGCAGCACTTCACGTGCTTTACCGCGCTCATCCTTGCCTTTAACGACCCAAACATCGTTGGCGCCTGGCGTTAGGATTTCAGTAACCTTGCCAAGCTCCTCTCCTCCGTCTGTCACAACCGTGCAGCCAATAATTTGATGGTAATAGTATTCATCCTCCGGCAGCTCCACTAGGTCGTTCTCAGACACCTTCAGCGCCCAGCCTTTGTATTTCTCAATATCATTAATATTGTCGTAGCCCTTCAGCTTCACAATATAAACGTTCTTCTGCAATCTAGCACTTACAACCTCTACATTAATACTTGGAGCGCCCTTCTCTTCATCGACAAGCGTCAATATGCTTCCCTTTGCGAACCGTACCTCTGGAAAATCCGTCTGCGGCCATACCTTCACCTCACCGCGAATGCCGTGCGTATTGACCAGTTTACCTACTGTGTACCATTTGTCTGCCATTATCCATTCGTTCCTTTCTAAACAACAGCGTTATCAGAGTCTACCTAAAAAGGCGGCTATTCAGCACCAGCGATGGACTCGTGTTCAATAGTCGGCTTTTTAAGAGTTCGTACATTGCCGCACGTAAAAAAAACTATTTGTTATTGTTCCCATCAAGACGGGAAACTTATTGGTTATGTATCAAAAAGGGGTTAGGACATTCATCCTAACCCCTTAAGGTGGCTTGTACAATTATGAGTCGATGTCGATTGTAATCCGGCGACCGGACTTCACCGCAGCAGACGATACGACCGTGCGCAGCGCTTTCGCGATTTTGCCCTGTTTGCCGATTACTTTACCGACATCGGAAGGATTGACGGACAAGCCGAATACGAGGTTACCTCGCGCGTCTTCCTTCTCACTGACGCGAACGTCATTCGGATGATCCACTAAAGCCTTCGCTATGACAAGAATTAATTCTTTCATCTTCAGGCCCTCCATCATTCAACAGTTATTTCTGTTGCTTGAGCTCATGGAATTTCTTCATGACGCCTACTTGCGAAAGCAAGTTGCGAGCCGTGTCGGATGCTTGCGCACCGTTCTGCAGCCATTTCAGTGCTTTCTCTTCATCGATGTTCACTTGAGCCGGTTGTGCAACCGGATTGTACGTGCCGATCTCTTCGATGAAGCGGCCGTCACGCGGGGAACGGGAATCGGATACGACTACACGATAGAAAGGAGCTTTGTGAGCACCCATACGTTTCAGACGAATACGAACTGCCATTTTGTTTCACCTCCTTACAAGAATCAACTGCCTGGACCATTAGCGAGGGAATTTCATTCCTTTGCCCATAAGCCCTTTCAAGCCTTTCATTCCTTTGCCGCCTTTGCCCATCATGCCAGAGAATTGCTTCATCATCTTACGCATCTCTTCAAACTGCTTGATGAGACGATTGACTTCTGCAATATTCGTGCCGCTGCCGGCAGCAATCCGTCTGCGACGGCTATAATTCAGCAGGTCTGGATTCCGCTTCTCTTCCGTCGTCATCGAGCGAACGATCGCTTCAACGCGGTTGATCTGCTTGTCGTCAACCTTCATTTCTTTCATGCCTTTGACCTTGTTCATGCCAGGAAGCATGTCAAGCAGCTGATCCAGTGGACCAAGCTTGCGCACCTGTTCCATCTGTTCGAGGAAATCCTCGAATGTGAACTCGGCGTTGCGCATCTTCCGTTCCATCTCTGCCGCTTTCTCGGCATCGATGTTCGATTGCGCTTTCTCGATCAGCGAGAGCATGTCGCCCATGCCGAGAATACGAGATGCCATCCGCTCTGGGTGGAACGGCTCCAGCGGCTCAATCTTCTCGCCCATCGAGACGAACTTAATTGGGCAGCCCGTAACCGCTTTGACTGACAACGCCGCACCACCGCGCGTATCGCCGTCCATCTTCGTCAATACGACACCCGTCAATTCAAGCTGGTCGTGGAAGCTCTTCGCGACATTAACGGCTTCTTGACCTGTCATGGCATCGACAACGAGAAGCACTTCATCCGGCTTCACTTCAGCATGGATTTGCTTGAGCTCCTCCATGAGCGCTTCATCAATCTGCAGTCGGCCTGCTGTATCGACAATGACATAATCATGGCTGTTCGCTTTCGCGTACTGCAGACCTTGACGCGCAATCTCCACCGGCGACACTTCGTTACCGAGCGTAAATACCGGAGCCTTGATCTGCTCGCCCAACACTTGCAGCTGCTTGATTGCAGCAGGGCGATAAATATCACCAGCGATGAGCAGCGGCTTATGGTTGCCCTTCATGAGCATCATTGCCAGCTTAGCTGTCGTCGTCGTCTTACCGGCACCTTGCAGACCCGCCATCAGAATGACAGTCGGCGGTTTGCTAGCTTTCGCAATCTTCGTTGCCGATCCGCCCATGAGCTCGATGAGCTCCTTATGAACGATGTCAACGACGACCATGCCTGGTGTGAAGCTCTTCTGAACTTCAACGCCAACAGCCTGCTCCTTCACCTTGGCGACAAAATCTTTGACGACCTTGAAGTTTACGTCCGCTTCCAGCAGAGCCAGTCGAACTTCGCGCATTGCTTCGTTTACGTCGTCCTCCGACAGCTTCCCTTTGCCCCGCAATTTGCCGAACACATTCTGAAGCCTGTTCGTCAAGCTTTCAAACGCCATGATGATTCACCTGCCTTCACTATTTGTTTCTCGCTTGCTCCGCCTGTCGAAGCGTTACTGCAATCCGCTTCAGCGTATCGGTATGTGTACCGTCCTGAGGCATTGTCCCTATATAGGCTTCAAGCTCATCCATCGCGCTTCGCAGCGCCTGATGCCGACTGAGCAGTCCGAGCTTCGCTTCATAGTTCTCAAGGACGTTTTCTGCACGCTTTATATGTTCGTATACCGCTTGACGGCTAATGCCAACTTCAGCGGCAATCTCGCCAAGGGTGAAATCTTCAATAAAATACTGCATCAGAAACGTTCGTTGCTTATCCGTCAGCAGCGGCTCGTAGAAGTCAAACAGCATGTTCATGCGATTCGTCTTCTCGAGCGCATCCGTTTGGGCGCTGGTCACGAGTACGTCCCCTTCCGTCAAGTATAATCACTTGACACTCACTTAACTTCTCCTATCATACAGGGCGAAAGTAGAGGTGTCAAGCTTTTATACTTGTCAGTGCAGTCTATTATATCCGACAAGCTGCGAAACAGCGTTTTTATTGCTGTTGTTCTTCTTCGTTACCCTGCACGTCTTTGTTTTGAATCAGACCTGCGAACAGAGCATGCACGAATTGCTCGGAATCGAACACTTGAAGGTCGTCCATCTTCTCCCCGAGACCAACGAGCTTGACAGGCAGGTTCAGCTCATTGCGGATCGCAATGATGATGCCGCCCTTCGCTGTTCCGTCAAGCTTCGTAAGCACAAGCCCGGTAACGCCGCTCTTCTCGCCGAACAGCTTCGCTTGGCTGAGTGCGTTCTGACCCGTTGTCGCATCAAGCACGAGCAGCACTTCATGAGGCGCGCTAGGCACTTCACGCTGAATAACGCGGAAAATTTTGTTCAATTCATCCATCAAGTTCGTCTTGTTCTGCAGTCGTCCAGCCGTGTCGCAGAGCAGGACATCAACTCCGCGCTGTTTGGCAGCTTGCACGGCATCATACATAACGGCTGCTGGATCGGAACCTGCGCTCTGCTTGATGACGTCAACGCCTACACGTTGTCCCCAAACCTCAAGCTGCTCGATCGCGCCTGCACGGAACGTATCGCCTGCAGCCATAAGCACGCTCTTGCCCTCCGATTTGAACTTATGGGCTAGCTTGCCAATCGTCGTCGTCTTGCCTACGCCGTTAACGCCAACGAACAGAATGACTGTCAGGCCGCTCTCTGCCATGTGCAGCTCAGGATCATCTTTACCCTTCAAGATTTCAACCAGCTTCTCGGAAAGAATAGGCTGCAGCTCGGATGCGTCTTCAATCTTGCGGGCTTTTACTTCTGCGCGCAGGCTGTCGATCAGTCCTACGACGGTGTTCACGCCAACGTCAGCACTGATAAGAATTTCTTCGAGCTCCTCGAAAAACTCTTCATCAATCTTCTTGCGGCGTGTAATCAGCTCTTCTACACGCTCCACGATCGCTTTACTGGTCTTGACTAGACCCTCTTTGAAAATGTTCGTGACCGCTTCTGTCTTCGAAGCAATCGATTCCTTCAACCGTTTAAAGAAACTCATATTATGCCGGTCCTTTCCTATTCACATATCAGTAATCGTTAAGCCGTTGCGGATCCGTCTTCCATGAAAGCCTCATCCTCGAGTCGTACGGACACGAGCTTCGAGACGCCGCCCTCTTCCATCGTAACCCCGTACAGCACATCTGCTTCTTCCATCGTCCCTTTGCGGTGCGTTACGACGATAAACTGCGTTAAGTCTGAGAACTCACGCAAATATTGGGCGAAACGGGCAACGTTCGCTTCATCAAGCGCTGCTTCGACCTCGTCAAGCACACAGAACGGAACCGGCTTCACCTGCAGAATCGCAAACAGCAGCGCGATAGCCGTAAGTGCACGTTCACCGCCGGAGAGCAGCTGCAAGTTTTGCAGCTTCTTGCCTGGCGGCTGCGCTACGATATCAATACCGGTATCGAGCACACGGTCCGGCTCAGCAAGAATGAGGTCTGCGCGTCCGCCGCCGAACAGCTTACCGAATACTACGACGAAGTGACCGCGGATCGCTTCGAAGGTGGAGCGGAATCGCTTCGCCATCTCATCGTCCATCTCTTTGATCACCTGATACAGCGTCGTCTTGGCATCAATCAAGTCGATCCGCTGCGCATCAAGGAATTCAAACCGTTCCTTCACACGCTGATACTCTTCGATTGCGCCGAGGTTCACATCACCAAGCGATGTGATCTGCCGCTTCAGATCGCGAACGCTGTTCTGCGTTGCAGCAATATCCTCAGGTACGGGATAACGTTCCTTCGCCAGCTCGTAGCTGAGCTCATATTCTTCGCTTAGCTTGCGAAGCAGGTTGTCCAGTTCAACATCGAGACGGTTAACCGCGATTTCTGTCTGGCGCATCTTGTCTTCGGTTTCCCGCAGTAGGCTGCGCTGCTCTCTGGTCTCGCTCTCGCCGTCTTCAAGCCCTTTGATCATATCCGCACGCTGGGCACGCATGAGATCGGTGCGTTCCGAACAATTGTCCTTTTTCAGCTTTAACGAGTTGAGCTGCTCAATCTGGCTGACCGACTCAGCCCCATGGCGTTCATCATCCTCTTTAAACTGTTGATGCATGCTGCGCAGCGATGTCATCTCCTGCTTCGCGCGATTCACATCGGAACGCAGCCTCGCCGCTTGATCCTCGAACGAGAACTTCTCCTGCTCCGCCTTCGCCACCGCAATCTTCAGATCGGTTAGCTGTCCTTGCAGCTCTTCACGCGCTGTCTCTGAAGCTTTACGCCGCGCTTCAGCCGCTTGAATATCAACCTGAAGCTTCGCTTCCCGCGCTGACAGCTCCTCCAGCCGCGCACGAGCAGCGGCTACAGCTGCCACGAGATCGCGCTGCTCCTCCGCTTGTCCCGAGCGGTCTGCCCTGTACAGCTGAAGCTGCTCCGTCAGCTGCTGAAGCTGCTTGTCCAGCTGCAGCAATTCCGCCTTCAGCTGCTGCTCTTCGATGCGAAGCTGCTCGCCGCGCTCACGCAGCTCCTCGATATTCTGGCTGCGGATCGACTGCTCCTTGCGAAGATCTTGCATCTTCTGTCGAAGCTTCTCGGCTTGTGTTCTGCATTCCGCAATCTCATCGTCCATCTGTTCGATCTGACGCTGACGTCCGAGCAGGCTTGCCCCCTTCTTCTGAAGACTGCCGCCTGTCATCGAACCGCCGGCATTCACGACGTCGCCATCGAGTGTTACGACACGGTAACGATATTGACATTGCGAAGCGATTTTATTCGCTTGTTCCAAATTCTCTGCAATAATGACATTGCCGAGCAAGCTCGAAACAATGTTCTCGTATTGGCGATCAGTCGAAACAAGGTCAGCGGCAATGCCGACAAAACCGTTTATCGAGGCCGCATTGCGACGATCGGACTCCGGCACATGCCGGCCACGAATAACATCTAGCGGCAGGAATGTAGCACGGCCAAGCTGCCGTGACTTCAGGAAGCTGATCGCTGCACGCGCGGTGCTTTCATTCTCCATGACGACATGCTGCAGCGCGCCGCCCAGAACGGTCTCGATCGCCGTCTCATATTTCTCCGGCACTCGGACGAGCTCTGCGACAGCACCATGAACGCCATTCAAGCCGCCATGCTGCTTGCGAGATGCCTTCAGCACTTCCTTTACGCCATGCATAAAGCCATCGAGCGCATCCTGCATTTCTTTCATCGTATCGCGGCGGGACACGAGCGCATCAAGACGCTGTTCCCACTTCCGAACCGTCTGCTGTGTTTCTTCATAAATTTGATACAGCGATTGCGATTGCTCGCTTTCATCTGCATACTTCTGCTTCGCTTCCTGCAGCGCTTCCAGCGTGGACTTCAGACGAGCAGACAACTCATCCCGTCTTTCCTTGAGCTCCTCCTGCTGCTGCGTCCACTTCGCCTCTTCGTCGCCGATCCGCTCGATTCTGCGCTGGACATTATCCTGCTGCTGCTCCGTATATCGAATCTCATTGCGAGCCTGCGCCATTGCGCTAAGTACATCAAGCAATTCCGTCTTCAGCGATTCTTCGGCCTCTGTACCCGCTTCTCCGACTGTGCCCGCCAGCTGCGACTCTTCTTCGTGGAGTTGCCGATGCAGCCTTGCAATCTCTTCTTCAAGCGAAGCTGATTTCGCACGGAAATCAGCCTCTTCCTTCATTAAAGATGCAATCCGTTCATCGAGTGCTGTCATCGACTCTTCCAACTGGCGCTTATTCTGCTCCAGGTTGCGCTTGCGTTCCTTCAATACTTCGCCATAGCCTTCGCATTTCTCGTAATCTTCGCTGAGCTGAAGCATCAGCTCGTGAAGCTGATCGAGCTCCTGCTCGATCTCGCGTAGACGCATCCGGTCCTTCTCGAGCAGCGCGTCATGCTTACTGACAACCGAGGCATACGAAAGCCGCTCGCGTTCAAGCTCGGCGAGCTTCGCTGTCGACGTATTCCATGAAGCATGCACCGACTCGATCTGATGAACGTACATCGATATTTCTTGGGTTTGCAATTGTTCACGCAGCGACTTGAACTGGATCGCTTTCTCCGACTGCTTCCGCAGCGGCTCAACCTGATCCTCCAGCTCGGATACCAAGTCATGAATACGCAGCAGGTTCTGCTCCGTCTCATCCAGCTTACGCTGCGCATCGCGCTTGCGCGCCTTAAACTTTACAATACCGGAAGCTTCCTCGAATATACCGCGGCGATCCTCCGATCTCGTACTTAAAATTTCTTCAATCCGACCCTGTCCGATAATCGAGTAGGCTTCTTTGCCGATACCGGTATCCATGAACAGCTCGGTTATATCTTTCAGCCGGCATGGCTGCTTGTTGATCAAATACTCACTGTCGCCGCTTCGATGTACACGTCTAGTGACAGTCACTTCATCGTACTCTAGCGGAAGTGCATTGTCGCTATTATCAAGCGTCAACGATACCTCTCCGATGTTAACTGCCTTACGTGCATCCGATCCGGCGAAAATAATATCTTCCATCTTGCCGCCGCGCAAGCTCTTCGCGCTTTGTTCACCAAGCACCCAGCGAATACTGTCCGAAATGTTGCTCTTGCCGCTGCCGTTAGGTCCAACGACGGCTGTAATGCCGCGTACGAATTCCAGTTCTGTTTTATCGGCAAACGATTTAAAACCTGATAGTTCGATCCGTTTCAGGAACATGTTCTCGGGTTCACCTCATCGACTATTGTACCATAATGCTGTGGAAAGGTCAGGAGTGAGCTTGATACACGCATATAAGGTAAAAAACACAACAAAGCGCTGCAACAGCATCAATTATTCCGCTGTGCAGCGCCTAACCTTCATTTACTTTTGCTGCTCAAGCTGCGTACAGGCCGCTTCCGCGGAACGCTGCTCAGCTTCCTTCTTCGTTCGTCCAACGCCTACCCCATAGGTCTGCTCACCAATACGAACCTCAACGACAAACTCGCGATCATGCGCAGGTCCGCGTTCTTCCGCGATGCGATACTCAACAGGACCAAGCGCGCCATGCTGCGCTTTCTCCTGCAGCTTCGATTTAAAGTCCTTCACGAGCAGCGACCCGTTCTCTTCGATATGCGGGAATACCTGCTCCGAGAGAAAGGTCCGCACTCGTTCGAAGCCTTGATCGAGATAGATCGCACCGATGAATGATTCGAACAGATCCGCTAAAAGCGCCGGCCGATGACGGCCCCCCAGCTGTTCCTCTCCGCGTCCAAGCATTACGCAAGCGCCAAGCCCGAGCAATTCCGCGAAGCGTGCAAGCGAAGGCTCACACACGATCGAGGCGCGCATCCGCGTAAGCTCGCCTTCTGGACGATTCGGATACGTAAGGAACAAATGCTCGGAAACGAGCAGCTGAAGGACCGCATCACCGAGAAACTCGAGTCGCTCGTTATCCTCTATTGGCTTGCCTCGATGCTCATTCACATAAGAGGTATGCGTGAATGCTTGCTTCAACAGCCGTGGTTGACGAAAACGAATCTGAAGCCGATTCTGCAGTTGATCTAATGCATCATGCCTCATACGCTCTCATCACAATCGTCGCATTGTGACCGCCGAAGCCGAAGGAATTGGACAGTGCCGTCCGTACGTTCGCTTTACGCGGCGTATTCGGTACGTAATCGAGGTCACATTCTGGATCTGGATTGTCCAGATTAATCGTCGGCGCAATAACGCCATTGCTGATCGTCAAGCCGAGAATGACTGCTTCAACACCGCCGGCAGCGCCGAGCAGATGGCCCGTCATCGACTTCGTCGAGCTGATCGCCACTTTATAAGCATGGTCGCCGAACGCTTTCTTCACAGCAAGCGTCTCGGAACGGTCGCCCACCGGGGTAGACGTGCCATGCGCATTAATGTAGTCAATTTCTTCTGGAGCGATTCCCGCATCCTTCAGCGCGCGCGACATACAGCGTGCTGCGCCGTCTGGATCAGGCTCAGTCATATGGTGAGCGTCGCCGCTCATCCCATAGCCGATCACTTCGGCATAAATGCGTGCGCCGCGCTTCTGCGCATGCTCAAGCGACTCAAGCACGAGTACGCCAGAGCCTTCACCCATAACGAAACCGTCGCGGTCGATATCAAACGGCCGGCTAGCTTTCTCCGGTTCGTCATTCCGTACGCTCATCGCGCGCATGGCGCAGAATCCAGCCATCCCCGTCGGTCTGATCGTCGCTTCAGCACCGCCGCAGATCATCACTTCGGCATCGCCGCGTTGAATCATTTTGTACGAGTCGCCAATGGAGTGGGTTCCTGTTGCACATGCTGTTACAGCTGTGCTGTTCGGACCTTTCGCCCCTGTTGCCATCGACACTTGTCCGGACGCCATATTCGCGATCATCATCGGAATAAAGAATGGGCTGACGCGTTTCGGACCTTTCTCCAGCAGAATGTTATGCTGATCTTCCCAAGTACCTAGACCTCCGATACCGGAACCAATCATAACGCCTACACGCTCAGGATCTGCATTCTCGCCGATCGATAGACCTGCATCCTCGACCGCCTTCTTCGATGCAGCTACTGCGAACTGCACGAAACGATCCATCTTGCGCGCTTCTTTCTTATCGGCATATAGCTCAGGGTTAAAGCCTTTGATCTCCGCAGCAATACGCGTCGGATATTCGGATACATCGAACGCTTCAATATGCGATACGCCCGACTTTCCTTCCATCAAATTACCCCAGAATTGTTCCAAATCGTTACCGAGCGAGGTCATGACCCCCATGCCTGTTACGACAACTCTCTGTTTCATTGTGTTCACCTCTACGGACAGCGATATTAGTAGCAACGTCAGACGTTGTCACCATGGTGCGAATGTATATATAACGAAAAGCATAGTCTTCGTGACCATTCCGTTATTGCTTCTATTCTCGAAAAAAGACGATATGATGGAGAGAAGTCCCGTTACAATAACGAACGGGACTTACGAACCTTACGTATGAGATTGTATGTAATTTACTACTTCTCCCACAGTGGTGATTTTTTCTGCGTCTTCATCAGAAATCTCCAAGTCAAACTCGTCTTCCAGCTCCATAACCAACTCAACGACGTCGAGCGAGTCTGCGCCGAGGTCATCCTTGAAGCTCGCTTCCAGCGTAACTTCTGATTCTTCTGCGCCGAGGCGGTCAACGACGATGCGTTTAACGCGATCCAGTACTTCGGACATTCCGGTTCACCTCCTCCTTGGTATTATACGAGAATTGTAGACAAAATGCCAGCGTAACCGTTTCATTTGTCCCCATTCTGAAGGCTTCTCAAATGTTACATGTACATGCCGCCATCAATGTGAATGGTTTGCCCTGTCATGTAGGACGCAGCATCAGAAGCCAAGAAACGAACCGCTTGCGCGATATCGTCAGGCTGCCCCATACGAGCAAGCGGAATTTGTCCAGTATGATGCGCTTTTGCCTCATCGGACAACTTATCCGTCATTTCTGTCTCGATAAAGCCTGGCGCGATGCAGTTCACCGTAATACCGCGTGACGCAAGCTCACGTGCTGCCGACTTCGTGAGGCCGATAACGCCAGCCTTCGCCGCAACATAGTTAGCTTGACCAGGGTTACCGAGCGAGCCTACAACAGAAGAAATGTTAATGATGCGGCCAGAACGCTGCTTCATCATCTGACGCGTAACGGATTTAATTCCGTTGAACACGCCTTTAAGATTCGTCTCAATAACTTGATCGAACTCTTCTTCCTTCATGCGCATGATTAAATTATCTCTAGTAATGCCGGCATTATTCACCAAAATATCCAGCTTGCCAAACTCTTCGATCGTCGTTTTCACGATCGCTTCGAATTGTTCGGACTTCCCTACATTCCCTTGAACGAGAATCGCGCGGCGGCCTAGCGCCTTGATCGCATTAGCTGTCTCTACTGCAGCAGCTTCGCTGCCTGCATAGTTGACTGCAACATCAGCGCCAGCCTCTGCAAGTGCGATTGCGATTGCGCGGCCAAGACCACGAGATGCGCCCGTTACAAGCGCCGCCTTACCTTCCAGACCTGCAAACATGTACAGACCCTCCTTCTCCGAATCAATAACTGCAAGCAATTGCCTGCTTACGAGTTAATTATTAACTGCAGCTTCAAGTGATTGAACACTGTTGATCGAAATAATCTTCACATTACGGTCGATTTTTTTGATCAAGCCTGCAAGCACATTGCCCGAGCCAATCTCTACGAATGTATCCACGCCAAGCGCAATCAGCTTCTGCACACTGTCTTCCCACAGCACCGGAGAGTAAACCTGCTCAACGAGCAATTGGCGAATGGCAGCGCCTTCTGTGACAGGTTCAGCTGTTACGTTCGCAATGACTGGCACCGATGCATCCGCGAAGGATACCGTCTCGAGCGTATCTGCAAGCTTCGCTGCCGCTGGCTTCATCAGCGAAGAGTGGAATGGACCGCTGACTTCAAGCGGAATGACACGTTTCGCGCCAGCTTCCTTGCCGCGTTCCACAACAGCTTGTACGCCTGCAGCCGTGCCGGATACGACGATCTGGCCCGGGCAGTTGACGTTAGCCAATTCTACAGCGCCAGCTTCTGCTGATACGGCGCTGCACAATGCAGCAAGCGAATCACGCTCAGCGCCTAGCACAGCTGCCATTGCGCCAGTGCCGCCTGGTACTGCTTGTTCCATATATTCACCGCGAGCACGTACAGTACGTACAGCATCGGAGAATGGCAGAACACCTGCAGCGACTAAAGCGCTGTACTCGCCAAGGCTGTGACCCGCTACATAATCAGGCGTGAGGCCTCGGCCTTTGAGTGCTTCGAGCAGCGCCACACTAACCGTCAGCAGTGCTGGCTGCGTGTTTGCCGTCTGTTTCAGCGCATCATCTGGTCCGTTAAAAATAATATCCGTCAATGCGAAGCCAAGCGCTTCGTCCGCTTGTTCAAATACGCGGCGCGAGCCTTCGAAAGCTTCGAATGCATCTTTACCCATGCCGACGGCTTGAGCGCCTTGGCCTGGAAATACGAATGCCACCTTGGACATGAGGTGTCCAATCCCCCTTCAATTCATTATTTCAACCCACCCAAACCCTCCCTTCAAAGGGAGGGTCCCAGAGAACGGCTGCCCTCTGGACTCCCGCAGGACTGGTCTAGGCTGCGTTGGAGCGTGTGCCCGCTTGATATGGCTGTTGATGCTCGCCCCTGATCGGGACGAACCAACAACCACATCAAGGCTAGGCTGTGAACGTATCTAGTATCGTTCGAACGACTGCTCAGCTTGATTCGCCGCACCTGTGGCAACTTCCTGCATACAAGCCGCTTGTCGTCCCTGACGGGACACGCTCTACATCAGGCGCTCCTGCCTAGGTTGGCGCGATGGCCTGAGCGGCCGCGCCAGCGGTTAAGTGAACGTATTCGGTCCCTGCGGGATCAGCCATATGCTTAAGACTAAGACTTAAGAGCGAAATAACTAAAAGAGCATTTTACCAGTTCAGAACCGAAGCGCCCCAAGTGAGACCGCCGCCGAAACCGACGAGGACAATCGTGTCGCCTTTGTTAACGCGGCCTTGTTCGACTGCTTCGGCCAGTGCGACTGGGATCGATGCGGCGGACATATTGCCGTATTTGTCAAGATTGACCATGCACTTGTCTTCCGGCAAATCAAGACGATTGATTGCTGAGTTGATGATGCGGATGTTCGCTTGATGCGGTACGAGAAGGTCGATATCGCTCTTCTCGATGCCGGCTTTGCGGAGAGCTTCCTCAGCTGCACTGCCCATAATACGAACGGCGAATTTGAACACGTCGTTGCCCGCCATATGGATAAAGTGCTTCTTCTCGTCCACCGATGCCGCCGTTGCCGGCAGTCGGGATCCGCCGCCGCTGATGCAGAGCAGCTCGCCGCCGCTTCCGTCAGCGCCTAGCTCGAACGATTTGAAGCCGCGTCCTTCTTCAACTGGACCAAGTACTACTGCGCCAGCGCCATCGCCGAACAGGATGCATGTGTTACGATCCGTATAGTCCGTAATGCGCGACAGGCACTCAGCACCAACAACCAATGCATGTTTGTACATACCCGTAGCAATCATACTCGAAGCAGTTGCCAGACTGTAAATAAACCCAGAGCAAGCTGCCGACAAGTCAAACGCAGCAGCTTTCTTCGCGCCAAGCTTATCCTGCAGCAAGCAAGCCGTCGAAGGGAAGAACATATCTGGTGTAATTGTAGCAACAATAATGAGATCAATGTCCTCCGCTGTCAGTCCCGCCGCACGCAGCGCTTCTTGCGATGCACGCAGTGCCAGATCCGAAGTGGCCTGATCCGGCGCCACAATCCGGCGCTCCCGAATGCCGGTGCGCGTAACGATCCACTCGTCATTCGTTTCGACCATTTGTTCGAGTTCAGCATTCGTTAATACGCGCTCTGGCACGTATTTGCCTGTTCCGATAATACCGACCGATGGCGTATTCAACATGGTAGTCCCACTCACTTCCCGCTAATTTCGTTAGCCATACATGTAGTAACGTTGCTAATCAACGCATTTCGCGTCTGACGAATCGCATTCTTAACCGCTTTGGCATCGGAAGATCCATGCGCCTTCACGACCAATCCGTTAACGCCAAGCAGCAATGCGCCGCCATGCTCTTTGTAATCCATTTTCTTAGCCAGAGAACGCAAGCCTGGCATCATGATGGCTGCTGCCAGCTTCGTCAGCATCGATCGCTTGAACTCCGTCTTGAGCGTTCCCATGATCGTACTCGCCGTGCCTTCCATTGCCTTAAGCATAATGTTCCCGGCGAAGCCGTCGCATACTAGAACATCGCAATTGCGATGCAGGACGTCACGAGCCTCCACATTGCCGATAAAATGAAGCGGCGATGCCTCCAGCAAATCGAACGCAGCCTTCGTCAGCTCATTGCCTTTACGCTCTTCCGTACCGACGTTAAGCAAACCTACGCGCGGCTGACTCAGTCCGTCCACTTGTTTCCGATAGATGCTGCCAATCGTTGCATATTGCAGCAGGTGCTCCGGCTTCGCATCCATATTCGCGCCAAGATCCATGGCCAGCACCCCAATGTCATCCATCGTAGGCATGAGCTGTGCAAGCGCAGGACGTTCGATTCCCTCCATACGACCAACTACAAGCAATCCTGTTGTCATAAGCGCGCCCGTGTTGCCGGCAGAGATCATGGCGTCCGCTTTGCCTTCGCGTACCAGCTGACCGGCGATAACCATGGACGATTGCTTTTTACGGCGAACAGCCCTTACCGGTTCCTCATCCGGGCCGATCACTTCTTCCGCATGTTCAATTGTTACGTTGGACGGTTTATTGCCTTGTATGCACGCCTCAATGGCTGTTGTATCGCCAACGAGAACAAGCTGAATGTCTGACCATTCAGTTGCGGCATTCAATGCGCCTTGAACGATAAGTCCCGGCGCGTGGTCTCCGCCCATCGCATCAATAACGATCCGCACTTTCTATTCCTCCCTCGTCGATGTGCTCTCCCGCGGACCGATAGATGACAAAATTCCCTTGAAACACCATCTCTTCTCCAACGTATGTGAACACTTCAACCTTTGCTTTGCTTTTCTCCCCAGAGATAGAGCGCACATAGGCCTTCGCTATACATTTCTCACCAAGCTTGACCGATCGGATAAACCGGATATCAGCCGTTGCTGTTAGTGCAATTTCATCATCAATGACTGCGACTGCCAGCGAATTGGCTTGTGCGAACACATGATGCCCCCTCGCTATGCCCGTCCGAGAAAAGACATGCTCGTGCATAATTTCGAACATCGAAATCCCGCTTCGATCGAGCTGCAAATCTACAATATCGCCGATTACTTCATGCAGCGGCAGCGAGCGAACCGAATCATAGGAACGCTCAGCCATCAGCTTCAGCCTTTCTCTCAGCTCTGGGATGGCTAACTCTAGCCGGTCAAGCCTGATCGTCTGGATGCTGACCTTGAGCAGACGCGTCAATTCACGGTCCGTGATGAACGGATTCTCTTCGATCAGCTTCGATAGCTGCTGATGCCGCTGACGTTTGGGCAAACGTTCGATGGCTGGCACCTCCTGTACTCTGTAATCGTGCATGGTTGTTTCTTATAAATTATTCGCGAAATCGCAAAAATGAAATCAGCTATTATAACCTGGTACTAAATCAGTATATGAGAAAACCACTATCGAGGCAACTCTGAGATGAGCGACCTTCAGCTTTGCGGAGCAAAGCAGCTTCGTAAGCATAGGGTAAGATTTATCGCCAATTAAAAAGACGGCGCTATGCGGGGCCGACTCCGTTCATGAACAGAACCGACCAACCTCGCAAGCGCCGTCAGATCATCCACATCATTAAACACACATTCCACTCGTTGTTGAAAAAAATAGCACTTCATCGCGAGATGAAGCACTACAAGTGGGAAACCGGCTTATTGCGAAATGATCTCTTTCGTTTTGTAATACCCGCACACTTTGCATACGTGGTGAGCAAGTTTCAATTCTCCACATTGCTCGCATTTCACCATACCTGGCACCGCCAGTTTAAAGTGCGTACGACGTTTGTCGCGGCGAGTTTTGGAAGTTCTTCGTTGTGGTACTGCCATGTTTCCCACCTCCTTCATAGAATTACAGCTGCATAGGCAGCTCGTTATTTGTTGTCGTCAATGAACAAATCTTTAAGCGCAGCAAGTCGAGGATCAATCGATCCACGGTTACAGCCGCATTCCTGTTCATTCAAGTTCTGCCCGCATTCAGAGCATAGTCCCTTGCAATCGCTGCTGCACATCGGCACGAAGGGCAGCTCCAAGAGCCACAAATCTTCAACATACGGCTTAAGGTCGATGACATCACCGATCACTTCTATCGTATCATCATCCGATTCTTCATCTTCAGGCGACAGCTCAGCGACCTGTTTGAACTGTTCATGGAACGGCACGTCCACCTTAACGGCAGCCGGGTTCAAACAGCGGGAACAAGCCATCTCAAGCTCGGAAGTCAAATGTCCATCAACGTGAATCAAGTCGTCCACTGCTGTAACGTCAAGCTCGACCTGCATCGGACTTGCCGAGAGCACATCTCTGCGACCTTTCAACAGCGAATCAACCTGAACCGTCTCGCGGATAATAGGAAGCTTCCCTTTGGTTAACACTTCTTGAATACGAAATTGCATGAGATCACCCCAAACAAACAAAGATTATTATATCGACTCGACAATGGTTTTGTCAACATTTTCAGCGCATGATATGATGGTGTTAATCAAAGCAAGATACTTGATCTTTCTTGCGTGTCAATGATAAGTATCCGAATCGGAGGATATCCATGCGTACGGTCGGTATTGTAGTCGAATACAATCCTTTTCATAATGGACATTACTATCATGTACAGCAATCTCGAAAAATAACGGGCGCTGATGCTGTCGTTGCCGTCATGAGCGGCCATTTCCTTCAACGCGGCGAGCCTGCGCTGTTGGACAAATGGACGCGCGCAGAGATGGCGCTTCGCGGCGGCTGCGATCTCGTGCTGGAGCTGCCAGTGGCCTATTCGACACAGTCGGCAGAATGGTTCGCTCGCGGCGCTGTAGCCGTGCTCGATGCGACCGGTGTCGTCGACACGCTGTGCTTCGGCAGTGAATCAGGCGACATCGATTCATTCTGCGCGGCAGCGGATATTTTGCGTGAAGAACCTGCAGCCTTCAAGCAAGCACTTCATGATCGGTTAGCGGAAGGCGTGCCATACCCTTCTGCTTATGAATGGGCCTTGTCTGCTCATGCAGCAGAGCAGGGAATTCCTCCGCTTGCAGTGGCGCAGCCAAACAACTCATTAGGACTGCATTATACACTTGCCATCAAGCGATTGGGAAGTGCCATTACGCCTTACACGATCCGGCGAGAGAAATCCGGCTATAATGATCAGAAGCCCTCAGACGAATCCATTGCGAGCGCGACCGCCATTCGCAAGCTTCTCCTCGAAGCTGGAGATTTGAATGCAGCCCGGCCATTCGTACCGAGCACGACACTCGCGCTCATGCAGCGCGAACGAGATAATGGCCTTGCCGCCGTAGACTGGCGGCTGTTCGAGAAACAGCTGCTTCATGCCATCCTAACGCGTTCCATCGAAGAGCTCGGTGATATTCACGAAATGACCGAAGGGCTGGAGCATCGGCTGCTTCATACTTTAAGACAACTGGACGAGGTTCGATTCGAGCCGTTGTTAGAGCACCTTAAGACGAAACGATACACGCGTACGAAGCTGCAGCGGGCGCTGCTCGCCGTACTGCTCGGACATAAGAAGAACGAGCTGACACCGGCCAAGCTTGCAGACGGACCTGGTTATATCCGCGTACTTGCTTTCACATCGAAAGGCCAATCGCTGTTGAAGACAATGCGAACAGCAGCGCGTTGGCCAGTATTGACCAGCGCTGCAGGCGCGCCTGAACAGCTGCCCTTCTTGCCGCTCGACATCCGTGCAACCGCTGTCTACGCACTTGCAAGAAATTCGAATGCAGCAGCGCGCGACCTGCTGCGTGACTATTACGAGCAGCCGATACGCATTTCGCTTGAAGATGCAGACTCTGTTTAACGAATAACATAACACGATGATAGCCATGACAGCCTGGCCGGTTGTCATGGCTATTTGTATGAATCAGCATATCCAATGGTCTATCATGCCGCCATAGCACGTACAATGTACGGATTGCCCGTCCTCCCTTGCATGGGGTCGGAGCAGAACCGTCATTGAAAGGAGACTGCCCATGCGCCGCACCATCGTGCTTGCGATCGTCTCCATCCTGCTCGTAGCAGCTGTCATTCGCCAGCCAGACGCAACCTTCCAGGCATCGCTGCAAGGACTTACGCTGTGGTGGACGATTGTATTTCCTGGCTTAATGCCTTTCTTGGTACTGTTCGAACTGATGAGCGCATACGGCGTTACTACGCTCGCCGGACACTTAATGGAGCCGCTGATGAGGAAGCTGCTGCGGCTGCCAGGTCCAGCAGGCCTTGCCATTGCTGCCGGCTGGTCAGGCGGCTACGCGGTTGGTTCAGAAGCAGCGGCAGCACTTCGCCGCAACGGCGAAGTATCACGATCAGAAGGCCAACGCCTCCTCGCTCTGGCGCATATGCCTAATCCGTTATTCATGATCATCGTCGTCGGTGTCGGGTTTATGAAACAGCCTGCGTACGCCTTCTTAGCTGCGATCGCGGTATGGACGAGCAGCCTCATTCCGGCCCTAGTGCTATCGTTCAAAGATCGCCTTATGTCTCCTACACGTCAAGATACACCCAAGGGATCGACAAGACCCGTTCCTTCCGCTGCACCCCGCAAATTGCTATCGAGAGCAGCTTCTGCGATGCAGGCAGCGCATGACCGTGACGGCCGATCGTTCGGCCAAGCACTCGGAGATGCTACGATTAATGCCGTTCAGAAGCTGCTCGTATCAGGCGGCATCATTATAATATGCGCCGTAGTCGTACGACTGCTGGATCCGCTATGGGACGTGGCAAACTTTCTGCTCCATCTGCCGCATTGGGTGCTGCCCACACTTATGGAGAGCCACTTGGGCGCTTATTCCGCCTCCAGCTCGTTCAGCGCGAATGTGAGCGCAGCCCTTCCGATTGCCGCGACGGCTGCTGGCCTCGCATGGAGCGGACTCGGCGCAATCGCGCAGACGAGCGCCGCGATTCAAGGGACCGATCTGCGGCTGCTGCCCTTTATTGCCTCGCGCGCCGTTCATGCGCTTCTGGCTGCCGCGCTTGTCCTGCTGCTGTGGCGGCCGTTCCGTTCACTAATCAAACAGCATGCGGGCGCGACGTCCGCTGCGCATTTTGACCAGACAACCGTCGTCCCGGACAGCGCAAACCGATGGATCAACGACGTGTACATCTTCACATCGGACCTTACTTCGTTCTGGCACTACATTCCTGCCGCACTGCTGGCGTTCGCGCTCATGATCATGCTCGCCGGCCTACTGTCGCTGCCCTTGCGAATCAGGTTCAAACGTTGACTTAAAACAACAGCTATTGAAAAAAGCTAATCAGCCTTGAAGAGACTGCACCTTCTCCTCGAGCTTCGTTCTCACGAACGGTGGAACAAGCTCCGACACGTCGCCTTTGAACCTTGCAATTTCTTTTACAATGCTGGAGCTTAAGTACGACCATTTGGGATTCGTCATCATGAAGATCGTCTCAATGTCCGGCTCGAGCAAATGATTCGTAGATGCCATCTGCAGCTCATACTCAAAGTCGGAGACGGAGCGAATGCCGCGAACGATCGTACCCGCCTGCTTCGTCTTCATAAATCGAACGAGCAGATCACGGAAGCTGTCGATCTGAACGTTCGGAAACTCGCGGGTTACTTCTTGCAGCAGCGCTTTACGCTCTTCGACGGAAAACATCGGGCTCTTGCTCGTATTATTCAGCACAGCTACGATCAAAGTATCATATTGTTTCGATGCGCGCGCGATAATGTCCAGATGGCCGTACGTGACCGGATCGAAGCTGCCCGGGTATACGGCGACGCGATTGTTCGTGCCTAGTTGACTGTTACTCATCTGCTCTTCCCCCATCTTCAGGCTGATAGGAATAAATCGTAACAGCCGTCTCTCCGTACTTTGCATATTTACGTTGAATGAAGCCGCCGAACTGCTCGGGATACAAGTGCGAGGAATCATGCTCGATCACAATGATCGCATCCTGCTCTACCAGATTATACGAGGCGATGCTCTCCAGCATTGCGTCCATGTTCGTCATCTTGTACGGCGGGTCCAAAAATATGTATCGGAACTGCTCCCCCCGCTTCGCCATCGCCTTTACTGCCCGATCTGCATCGTTGCGGTAAATTTCGCTCCGGTCCGCTAGGTTCGCAGTATTCACATTTTGCCTAATTACATCAATGCTTACTTTCTCCCGATCGACGAAAATCGCCTTGTCCGCCCCTCTGCTCAGCACCTCAATGCCAAGCCCTCCTGTGCCTGCGAACAAATCCAGCGCGAGACCTCCGTCAAAATAAGGACCGATCATACTGAAGATCGCCTCTTTGACCTTGTCGGTCGTTGGTCTCGTGTTCATGCCTGGCACCGCTTTGAGCGGACGCCCTTTGGCTGTTCCTGCAATCACTCTCACGTTGCTGCCCCCTAACAAAGAAACACTCTCTATCCATGCGTAAACTTGGTTGAAACTCCCTCTATCAATCGGCTATATCGTACCACATTTGAATGTTTGTAATAAAGCACATACGGTAAGGTGAAACGGCTGGCTGCATTCTCGGGGGCTGCATGGCTAGATTTGTACATAGCAACAGCCGCTCAAATGGAATTCGAACGGCTGCTATAATTAGATTATTGGGTGGGACTACATACGTTCCGATACGACCTTGCCCTGCATGAATTGAATCAAATAGTCAGGACCGCCTGCCTTCGAGTCCGTGCCCGACAAGTTGAAGCCGCCGAAAGGATGAACGCCGACAAGCGCTCCCGTACATTTCCGATTAAAATACAGGTTGCCGACATGGAATAGATCACGCGCAAGCTCGAGCCGTTCTCTGCGATTCGAGTATACCGCACCCGTAAGGCCATATGGCGTATCATTCGCAATCGCCAGAGCATGGCCGAAGTCATCTGCTCGAATGCAAGCCAGCACAGGGCCGAATATTTCATCCTGGGCGAGCGACGCCTGAGAGTCTACATCTGCAATAATCGTTGGTTCTACAAAATAACCCGCTCCGTCGTCCATCCCTCCGCCGGTAAGCAATCGTCCCTGCTGCTTTCCTGCCGTTACGTATTGGCGAATCTTGTTGTAGGCGGCGCGGTCGATGACCGGCCCGACATCTGTGCCATGCAGCGCCGGATCGCCAATGGTGAGCCGTTTTGTCAGCGCTGTTACACGCTCCGTGACTTCCTCGTACACATCGGCGTGGATGATCGCTCGTGAGCAAGCCGAACATTTTTGTCCCGCATATCCGAATGCCGACTGAACGATGCCCAGCGAAGCCGCCGCCAAATCCGCGTCCCGATCGACGACGATTGCGTCCTTCCCGCCAAGCTCCGCAATGACCCGTTTAATCCATCGCTGTCCTGGCTGCAGTCTCGCGGCCCGCTCGACGATTCGGAGCCCGACCTCCATCGAACCAGTGAAGCTGACGAAACGCGTCAGCGGGTGATCAATGAGCACATCGCCGATCTCACCGCCGGAGCCAGGAACGAACTGAATAACATCCTCCGGCAGCCCCGCTTCGTGCATAAGCCGAACAAAACGAGCGGCAACCACAGGGGTTGCTGACGCTGGTTTGAGCACGACCGTATTGCCAGCTACAACGGCCGATGCCGTCATCCCCGCCATAATCGCAAGCGGGAAATTCCACGGTGGAATAACAATGCCGACTCCGAGCGGCACATAGGTCCATTCATTATCTTCGCCGGGAATGCGAACAAGCGGCTGAGGGACACATAGCCGTTCCGCTTCTCTCCCGTAATATTCGAGAAAATCGATCGCTTCCGCCGTGTCGCCGTCTGCCTCTACCCATGTTTTGCCTGCTTCTGCAACAAGCCATGCCGAGAACTCATGCTTTCTTCGGCGCAGCAGCGCTGCGGCCTTGTACAGGGTCCGCGCACGAGCGGCCGGGTCCACTCGCTTCCAATGTTCAAATGCAGCCGCGGCGATATCCACCGACTCGGCCGCACGCTTGCGGTCAGCCTGAGCGACAACGCCTAACGTCTCTCCGTGCCTTGCAGGGTTGATCGAATGCTTCATGTTCTCTGGAACAATCTCTCTTCCCCCGATTAGGAGCGGGTACAGCTGGCCGTAAGTTTTTTTGATATCATCCAGCGCCGTCTCAAGCAGACGACGGTTGTCTGCTAGGCTGAAATCCGTCATCGGCTCATTGCAAAATGGACCCATCATCAATAGCCGCCTCCCAATTGTCGTAAGTTGCCGCCTGTACACTAGGAATGACGGCACCAGTTCCTGTCTATATATAAGCAACCACATCTAAATTCATGACAGCTTGCTTACCGAGTCCGTTCAAAAAGTAAGGATCGAAAGAAATAAGCATACAGGAAGGAGCTGGCGAGGATGGAACTCGGCATTCGTCTGTTTCGCTCGGTCATCCTCGGGCTGGCCGGCAACCCAGCGGCGGCGGCCCTCTCGCGCAAATATGGAATGAAGCTGGGCGCTGCCCGCTTCGTCGCCGGACAAACACGGGATGAGGCGCTCAATCGAGCACAGGAACTGAACGGTAAGCGGCTGGTCGTAACGATGGACCATCTCGGCGAAGGCGTTCGTACCGATAACGAGGCAGATGGATACAAAACGGAATATTGTGCGCTCATTGCCGCCATGAAGGAACACGGTATTAAAGGAAATGTTTCATTGAAACCGACTCAAATGGGGCTGGCGCTTCATGAGGAACGGACATATGAACGAATTCGGACCATTGTGCAGACAGCAGCGGGCTGCGGCATGTTCGTCCGTTTAGATATGGAGGACAGTCCGTATACCGATAAGACGCTGCGTATCGTTGCGAAGCTTCGCACGGAAGGGCTGACGAATGTCGGTCCGGTCATTCAAGCTTATCTGAGACGAAGCGATCATGATCTCAAGTCGCTCACTTCTTCACGAGTTAACGTACGGTTAGTCAAAGGCGCATATAAAGAACCATCTCGGATCGCGTACCCGAAACGTGGTGACGTGGATTCTAATTTCAAACGGCTTATCCGTTCACGACTGGACAGCGGCGTGTATACAGCAATCGCCACCCATGACGAGAAAATCATTGATTGGGTCAAAGCCTACGCGAAGCGGCGCTGCATCCCGAATTCAGCCTTTGAATTTCAAATGCTGTATGGCATTCGTACGCCGCTCCAGCTGTCGCTTGCCGAGCAGGGCTATACGGTTCGCAGCTATGTTCCGTACGGAACGATGTGGTATCCGTATTTTGTCCGGCGGCTGGCTGAACGGCCTGCCAATGTCGGGTTCGTCGTTCGCAGTCTGTTGAAGAGGCGTTAATACAAATGTGCTTGCCAAGAGGAGGTGCGCATCGATGACTCGTGCTTCACAATCCGCCGGCCCGTTGCCTCCTATCGCCATTATACCTGCCCCGTTCGATTGGGGAGCGAGCCGCCGCGGCGCTTCACAAGGACCTCAAGCGATTCTACTGTCTGGACTTGAACGGAAGCTTCAGCATCTGGGGCTGTCATACGTCGTGGAATCACCACACTATTTGCCGGATGTATCAATGGATCATCGAAGCGAGCCGCACCTGCGCTGCTGGGGCAAAATCGCGGCCGTAAACGAAGCCATTGCGCAGAAAACAGCTCAAGCCGCAGCGGCAGGACAGTTTCCGCTGCTGCTTGGCGGCGATCACAGCATCGCGATCGGCTCAATCGCCGGCGCTGCCAGAAGCCGCCGACGGCTCGGCGTGCTCTGGATTGACGCGCATGGCGATCTGAACACGCCCCGCACGACGCCTTCCGGCAACATTCACGGCATGTCGCTCGCATGCTCGCTCGGCCATGGCGACAGCCGGCTAACGTCGATCGGCGGCAGCTATCCGAAGGTACAGGCCGATCGGACGGTGCTGGTCGGAGCGCGCGAGCTTGATGAAGGCGAGCGGCAGCTCATTCGTTCGGAGGGCATCCGCTGCTTTACGATGCACGACATTGACCGCCGCGGCATGGCCGCGGTGATGGATGAAGCGATCGCCATCGTCTCGGACGGCACGGACGGGGTGCATCTCAGCTTTGACATCGACTCCGTCGATCCCGGCGAAGCGCCGGGCACCGGCACGAAGGTGCGCGGCGGCCTGCTGTACCGCGAGACGCATCTAGCGATGGAGATGCTGGCGGAGTCCGGCATCGTCACCTCCGCCGATGTCGTCGAGGTGAACCCTCAGCTCGATAACGGCCACCGCACGGCGCGGCTAGCTGTCGAGCTGATCGCTTCCCTGCTTGGCGAGCGGATTTTGTAAAGGATGGATGTAGAACAGGGTAAGCTTAAGAAGTGTCACAAACATTTTTGGAAGCGGAGGTATAAAAAGGGACAGAAAGGTAATGCTACAATTATCGGCGTCGAGAGATGCCGTAGACAACCGCGGAGAAGACTTACGTTTCCCCATAAGCTCTTCGTCCGGTTTCTCCTCTCCCATGAAAGACCCTCGCCGAAAGGCGGGGGTCGATTTTTTGTGCGTATGCCAGCCTTCTATCTCTACACCACGAATTCAACAAATTCCGGTGCGCGAAGCTTACCGTCCTTGCTCCAATGCCGCGCTCTCACTTGTGCCTTAAAATGAGGATGAATGTATATGAAATCGCGATCTTCCGCACACTTTATCTGCTCGACAATACTGAAGAAGGCACGTCGCGCAGCAGGAGGAACGGCCAATTCGATTACGCCCACCGTCTGGCCTTGATATTGAGCAAGCCAACCAAACTGATTTTTGCGGTATCCGACCAAATCAACGTTAACGTAGGTGTAATTAATGATTTTCAGCCAATCCAGGCTTCGCTTGCCTACGTATTTCGAATGCTTATTCTTAGCGACAATCCCACCTAAATTCCGCTGCTGCGCCAGTTCGAATAATGCCTTGCCCTTTCCCTCTACACTCAACATAAGGCTGTAGAATGCGTTGGGCTGCAGGATGCTGTGCAATAA
>Ga0065721_10049669_pt1 | contig 29240 bp, 25 predicted proteins | sample Mesricmetagenome_FD_59108 | JGI IMG/M metagenome (GOLD analysis project Ga0065721, IMG submission 59108) | Mesophilic microbial community from rice straw/compost enrichment Sample: eDNA_1 v2 (version 2) | ecosystem: Engineered > Solid waste > Grass > Composting > Bioreactor | place: USA: Davis...
CACGTTTAAACATTTAAAGAGAAGATCGGAAATGAGAATGCCTAGCGGATGACCGTTAGCGTTTGTCGGCCAATGTTTCAGGGATTTCCATTTTCTCGCGTAGAGCCTGCGCGGAAGATGAGTTACACGCGCGATACTATCGGTTCCATAGCCCTCGTCGATTGCCTGCTGGACAAAGGTTCTTGCTGAGCTTAAAAAGCTGACGTCGATACCATGGTGCTCAGAAGCATGGATAATGTGCCTTATGCCAGCCTCGGCCGAGATGATATTGGACAAGTATTAATCTATTAAGATTTGGAAGTATTGTTAAACAAAATTAGTATAGTAAAATGGATTTTGATGCTCGCTATGAAGCGATACTATGATTTGATTTTTCCATTTTGAAAGGTAGGCATGTAGATGAGATATGCAAAATTGAATATTATGCTTATTTGTTTTATTTTGGTACTCGTTTATTCAGTCCCCGCCTCCGCGCAGGCATCGACACTTATATCGGAAGAGACCTATGACTTTAAAGAGGCGAAAGTTCGAGTGCTGTCTTATGAAGCAGACGGAACCATTCTATACCGATCCTACTATAAGAAAAAAGTTTATTATGGCGCTCTTCAAAATGGGAGAAAAATGTGGGAGTTTCAAGACGTAGCTGTAGGCCAACCTGGCGAACTTGCACTATCCGATTATGCCAATGGTCATACATTCTTCTACAGCACTGGTGAACAGATGACAATTACGGTCGTCTCTTTGGATGGTAAGAAGAAGGAAACGGCATTAAAAAGTCGTTATAGTTTTAATAACTATACCGGTGCATTTGGGCATACAGATGAGAAAGGCAACTACTACTTTTATTTAACCAATCGGGATACAGGTCCGTCTACTATGTTTGCTTTCAATACTAATGCACAACTTTTGTGGTCCCGCGATCTGACCACAGTTGTTTCCACTACTTGGATGAAAGACGGCATTGCCATGCTGGATAAAAAATATGGCCTCTTCAAACTGAACCGGACTAGCGGAAAAGTGAGCTGGAAAACCGCAATGCCCTTTTCGGATGAGAACGGCTATATCTATGGGGGACTAGATGCACTGTACCTTATTCTGTCCAACACTTCAATTAATCAGCTAATATCATACAATTCACTTGGAGAACAATTGTGGACGCTTGATCTGTCGGCACTTCCGTTAGATCATTATGGGTATAATCTAAGAGAAACGGAACAGTTGATTTATTTCTATGACACCGAGGGATATTTGAATGCAGTTGAAAAGCATACCGGAAAACTATTGTGGAGAGCTGAGTTTGCAGCCCCCCTTTCCAGTGAGAATTCTAACAGCGACCCTTTCATAGGAATCTACGAATTGAGTACATCATCGGTAGGTATTATGTATAGTACCTCTGGACAGGATGGAAATGTGGTGAATCATATTGCAATCTTTAATAATTCGGGACAAATAGTAGATGACATAGAGACAAGTACGAGCATTAAAAGCGGTATGAGGATGTATTCAGCAAAATATCACATGATTTGGGATGCCGATAAACAAACACTTACTTACTATAATATTCTTGGTCAATCTATCGTAGAATACGAAGTTGACAACGTAGAGGATATTACTTTCACCGACGATTTTACTTTTGTAGCTAAAGAAGGATCACGCTTGGTGGAGTACGCTGTGCCGCTCACAGATCAAGCACTTATTAATAAGAGATCCTCTGAAGTTGATGAAAGTTTATAATTGGCAGTTTGGCGAGACGATCGAAACACTTTACCGTCGCTTTTACACAGAGTGGCTCCCTACGGCTGGCTACGAGCAGGTGGACGGGGTAGAGTTCGAAATGAACGGGACAAAAAATGGCCTCAACTATATCGAACTTTGGTTTGCAGTTCGCAAAATGTAACTTCCTCGTAAAGGAGTCTATATCTGTCCATATCCTAGCCGATGTACTCTTTGGGGCGCTACTTTACTTCACTTGAGGGACTGCCCCTTCAGCAGAAATGATCTCCCATCGGTTCAGCCCCTTTGTCATAGTGAAGATTACAGATGCGATCCTCCGCTTGCGTCGATGCATTGGCCAGTGATCCAGCGGCTTTCCGGAGAGGCTAGAAATGCTGCGATATCAGCGATATCTAGCGGTTCTCCCCATCTTCCGAAGATCGAATAATCAGCACCGAATTTTTGACCAGAAGGATCTTGCAGCATTGCGGCATTTATGTCCGTGGCGACGAATCCGGGTTGTATAGCATTGATGGTAATCCCGCGAGGGCCGAGTTGGTTAGATAGCGCCAGCGTGAGTGTATTCATTGCTCCCTTGGTCATACTGTACGCTGCAATGCCGGGCAGAGAGATTCTCGTTACAGCAGAGGACAGATTAATAATTCGGCCTTCGTCTCGCAGACGCGGAAGAGCCTGTTGAATCAGAAAGAACGGCGCTTTCACATTAATGCTCATGATTTCGTTAAAGGCTTCTTCCGTAGTTTCTTCTATGGATGCGGATAGGCCGACTCCAGCGTTATTTACAAGAATATCGAAACGATTGTCCCCTGTGTGTTTCAATAACGTTTCATCCAATGCTTCATATAAAGCCGGTACACCATTTGCAAAGCCAAGTTCACCCCCTAGCGTAAATGCCCTCCCTCCGTCCCGCTCAATCTCACGTACGCCTTCACAAAAGTTCCTTGCATGGAACGAAAATTCGGCCATATCTGCTATCCCCGGAGTATGCATACACGCCCTAGGCTTTTTTATGTGCGGTTGAAAAAAAGGGAACTTTGAGGCGTCACGTTCGTTGTTTTGTCAGAGGAGGTTGCCGGAGTGGATTACGAGTATATCAAGCAAATGGACGAAGGGATCGACCGCAACGCCTTGCTCGACGAGCTTATGATGACGTTCGGCAAAGATGTGTGGAACTACGCTTACTGCTTGACGCGTCGCCGGGAACTGGCCGAGGATATCGCTCAGGAAACGTTCATAAAAGCCTACCATGCGATCTATTCGTTCCGAGGCGAGATGACAATGAAGGCATGGCTGCTCACAATTGCCCGCAACACGACTCGGGATTACTTCAGATCGGCATGGTTCCGCCGGGTCCAACTGGTCTGGGAGGAGTACGAGACGAGCCTATTCCATCCTTCCGCGGAGAAGCAATGGTTCGTGTCGCTCGAGCAACGCGAAGTGTGGAATGCCGTGCTGAGCTTGCCGCGGAAGCTGCGTGAGACGCTGCTGCTGTACGTGCATCACCATCTCGCGCATAAAGAGATCGCAGAATTGTTGCAGGTTAGCGAAGGGACGGTCAAGTCGCGGATTTTCCGCGCACGGGCCGCTATTAGTCGCAAGCTGGGCAAGCCTGCGGCTTTCGAGGGAGGAAAGCGTCCATGAATCATTCCCAATGGGAGAAACACCTCGAGGAGCTTCCACTCGGCAGCGGCGGCTTCTCCCCGAAGTCCATGAAGCAAATTAAGGAGAGGATACGGTTGAGCGGCAAACGCAGAAGCCCCACGAGAGGCATCGCGATCGCGGCGATTTTCACGCTATTGGCGGCCGTCGTCTGGGTGACCGGGGATTACCGCCAGGCGTTCTTTTCGAGTCCTGGTGCGAAGGAAACGGATGAGCAAGAATTTCGGCTGACCGTGCAGTATGGGGACAAGATGAGCTTTATGGCCCGGTTTGGCTTTACGTATATGATCGATCACCCGAAAGCGTCGTTTGAGGTTGCCGTACCGAGCGATGAGTACGAAGAGAAGCAAGACTTGGCCTCATACAAGAAATGGGTGAGCGAATCCAATGTGGACATTCTCCGAGTTCCGCTTGCCTTTGTTGATGACCTCGCCGCGGACGGCATGCTCATTCCGCTTGACGATCTGATTAGACAGGAAAAGTTGGATCTCCAAGCACTCTACCCATCAGCGGTCGAGCTGGTCAAGGAAGCGGGTAATGGGCGGATGTACGGCATTATCGATGATATCGATATGAATATGCTGATCTATAACCGGTCGCTGTTCCGGAGCAACGGTGTGTCTCTCCCCGAGAAAGGTGCGACTTGGGACGACATTGTCCGCTTAGCCGCGCGGTTCGAAGGCGCTAGCGACCGGGGCAAGCCGGTGTATGGTTTCTCGTATGGATCTGCTCCCGATCCGTTTCGAATGATCTTTGACATTGGCCAGTCCCAAGGACTATCGATTGTGGATGGGGAGGGTCATCCGCAAGTAGACAGCGCCTCCTGGAAGGCAATCTGGAGTCAAGTATCGGAAGGTCTTCGCCAAGGCTGGATCGGCGATGAGTTGCCGGATAATTCCGAAGAGTCCGATCCGTTGAAGGCGGCGATAGCCGGCAATGCGTTCTATAACGGCCGCTCCGCCATGACGCTGCAGCCGTACCTTTCATGGTACGTCATGAACGAGGCAATCCAGCAAGGCTTGCTGCTGGACGAGTGGGATACGATTCCGCTGAGCGCGCCTGCTGCGCCGGGCAAAATTAGCTCGCTGACTAACGGTACGGTCTATGCCATTAACGCCAAGTCTGCCAACCCATCGCAGGCGATGAAATTTATCCATTTTCTTGCAAGCAAGGAACGATCGAATAAGGCCGTCGAGACGGGAGGGCCGCAAATGCTGCTCGCGGCGGTGCCGGACACGAAGCTGGGAGAAAGCTCTCCAATCGGCCGCTATTACGAGTCCGAGCTGGACGTGTCCGCCGTGCTGCTGCAAGCCAAGCGCAGTCAACTGCCCGCGTACAACCGAGTGATGAGCGTGCTGTCGGCGAAAGCGAACGAAGCGGTTCGGGATTTGGTGGCCGGACAGTCGACGGTTGACGAAGCGTTGGCCCGGCTGCAGGCGGAAGCGGAACAGGCTGCGATCATCGGTGTCTTGGAGGCGAGCGAATGAGGGCGGCGGTATTAAGAGCGCGCGGGCGCATCCTTGCTATCGGGCTGGCGGTTTGCATGCTGGCGGTGTCCAGCGGTTGCACCGGCAAGTCTAAACCTCCGCCAGAACCAACCGAGCTGACGATTGCATGCGTCAATCAGATGACCTTTGATGCTTTCTACCGCAGCGCCTTACAGTCCGTATATCCGAATACGATATTCAAGATCGTACCGATGGACGATCCGATTTATTACAACACAAATCTCGATATCGGAGTCGCACTCAAAGAAATGTTCGAGACCAAAAATCCGGACCTCGTTATCCTGTATACCCAGCAATACCGATACGCAGCGGATGCGGGATTGCTGCGCGATCTTGAGAACATGGCGTCGTTGAACAGATTCGACCTCGGCACGCTGTACGAGGGGATGCTCGACAAAGTACGGAACAATGAGGAAGGCAAGCTGTATGGGCTTTCTCCTCTTTTTCACGCTTCGGCGGTGTATTACAATAAAACGCTGTTCAAACGCTACGGCGTGCCGCTCCCGGCTCAGGATATGACCTGGGACGAGATTCTGCGGTTGGCCGGGTTATTCGTAGACCAGCCAGGGGGCGAAGACAGTGTCATCGGCTTAAATATCCCATCGCTGACCAAGCCGTTCGATCTCATGTCCCTTATCGCTCGGACCGAAGGAATTGAGATGTACGACAAAGTTGCCAACCGTCTCACGTTCGACAGTCAAGCGTGGCGTGCCCTTATCTCCAAGGTCATAGCCGCCTATGAGCACGGTACGTTCAATGCCGAACCTTTCAAGGGCAAGGGCAGCATTATTAGTCAGGACGAGGTGCGTCAGCGTGACTTGTTCGCTCAAGGCAAGGCGGCGCTTAGGATTGCAGACGAGTATTACATAACGCAGCTGAAGCGGCAGAAAATAGAGTTCGAGTGGGGCGTGCTGCCTGGACCGGTTCAGGCACGGGACCCGAGTCGGGGCGGCGAAGTCCAGACGGACTCCATGTTTGCAATTCCGGCCAAGTCGGGGCATTCCTACGAGGCTTGGAAGATCATCGAGACAGTCATGTCGGAGAAAATGGGCGGAGTGTATGCCGAATCGGAATTCGGCCTGCCCGTGCAGGTAAATGGAAGGTTGGCGAAGGATCCGCTGTATGAGGTATTCTACCGGCTGCGGCCGATGCCGCAGCAATCGGAGTTTTCGCTCGGCATCAACGAGAAAAACGAACTGCAGCGGATCATCGACGACGAGACAGGCGCGATGATCGGGGGCCGCAAGTCGCTCGATGACGCCATCGCGGAGATTCAGGAAGCCGGTTCGAAGCTTCTGCCGGATCGCTCAAGACAGAAATAGAGAAAAAGCACTTTGGTCGTCGCTATCGTCGCAGCCATTAACCAAAAGAAATAGACCGCCCCGATAGCAAGGAACGCGGTCTATTTCCATATCCGTTTTTCCTGAAGCCGACCGCCTTTGAAGCGGCTACTGTGCCAGGAGGAGTCGTGTTAGCAGCACGGCTCCTTCTATAGTTTTATTATACTACGCACGAATATACGTGCAACCAGAAGGAGACAAGTCCTATAGAAGAGGAAAACGAATCGTAACGGTAGTGCCGCGTTCCGCCACGCTGCTAATATGGATAGAACCGTGATGCTGATCGACGATCCAGCGTGCGATCGACAGCCCCAAGCCTGCTCCATGATCCTTTCTATCTCTAGCGGTATCTCCCTTATAAAAGCGATTAAATACGAGCGGCAAATCGCGTTCCGAAATTCCCGCTCCATCATCCTTGACGGTTACCAGAACCGATTTCCCTTGCCTAACGCAGGCAAGATCGATTTGTCCACGCTCCTGCGTAAATTTAATGGCATTGTCTATTATAATCATGAACAGCTGCATAAGTCGTTCCTCATCTCCGGCGATGAGAAGTTCTGTATCTTCAATATGGGCCTGCAACCGCAGTTGCTTGTAATCCATGATCGGCTCCATATTTTTGGCCAACTCTTTAACGATCCCGTCAACTCGCACAGGCTTGCACGAGATAACCTCTTCATGCGAATCCCCCCTTGCCAACAGAAGCAGCCCGCCAACCATGTTGCTCATTCTTTGGGTTTCTTTCAGAACGGCCGAGATTGGAACGCTTTCTTCCTCGATGGTATGATCGGGGTGGCGCAGCAATAATTGCATCTGCCCTTGAACGACGGAAAGCGGGCTCCTTAACTCGTGAGAGGCATCTGCGATGAATTGCTGCTGCTTGTCCCAAGCTTTCTGAATCGGAACGAGCGCCCTTCTGGCCAATGCGTAACCCGCGATGACCGACAAGAACGCGCCGACACCTATTCCGATCCCGATGCTCCATAATAACCGATTTAAGTAGTACACCTCGGCCGTAATTTCCGTCATGAGCTGAACTGTTTTCAAGGGTAAGCTCGACCGCTTCTCGGCTTCCGGCAAGTTCCCTTGATAAGGCCTGCTAACAAAGCGATAGGTTTTCTCCCCCATTCGGATGGACTCGGGCCCCATGTGGCTCTGTTTTTCCCGGAGAATCGAACTAAGCTCCCAGAATGTTCTCTCGTAGTATACGCTTTTAACCAAAACATCGTTGGAATCCCACCAATAATCCAAGATAAAACGTTCCGGTTCTTGCGAATCGACGTTAACGATTTGCTCTCCGGTACTCAAGGTGATTTGTCGCATATTATCAATGTGGAACACCAGCAGACGGTCAATGTCCGAATAAATCTGATAACGCGCCAGCCCGTATAACGCTCCCCCCAGCATGACGAACAAGCAAAATACGACCGTGCTGTTCCATACCGTCATTTGTACCAGCGTACGTTTGATCATACTGGGGTTAGCTCTCCCTTTTAGTTAACAGATTCAATATACTGTTTTACTTGCAATATAATAAATGAACCTTTGATTTTCCTTTGAATAGCTATTCGGATATTGTGAGCCTATATCCCAAGCCTCTCACGGTTCGGATATATTGATCCGCATGCCAGGGAGAAAGCTTCTTCCGAAGATAATGGACATACAGCTCGACAATGCCGATGCCTGCTTCCGAATCAAGCCCCCAGATCCGGTTATAGATTTGCTCCTTCGTTACGATCTGCTCTTTGTTCATGAGCAGGTACTCAAGCAGCTCGTATTCCTTCTCCGTTAAGATCAGATCTTCTCCTGCAACAGATGCTGATCGGCTTCTGGGGTGAACGACAATCGGTCCGTGGCTGAGCTGTTCCTCCCGATTGACCTTGCCATACCGGCGCAGCAGGACCATAGCTCTAGCGAGCAGTTCCGGAATCTCGAAAGGCTTTGTCACATAATCGTCCGCTCCGATCGTTAACCCCTCTACCCGGTCGCTTAATCCGTCTTTTGCCGTCAGACACAGGATCGGAGTATCCACGTTTCGCTTTCTGGTCTCTTGGATAAACGTAAATCCATCGACCTTGGGAAGCATAACATCCAGAATAATCAGATCGAATTCACCGTATAAAGCATGATGCAAGCCTTCTTCTCCGTTAGGACATTCGACAACCTCGTACCCTTCCTCCCGCATAACCCTCGCAATAATATACGATATCGCAATATCGTCCTCTACGATCAACAGCTTCATAGACCCTCCACGGATGAACGGATATAAGGATAGGGTAACATACTATAAGGGGCCTGTGGCGGGTTGCCGGGAGACAGTCTGTTCGTCTATCGATTGACTTACAAAAAATGCTATAATAGGACAAGCACATGGAACGGATTGCAAGGGTGGTCGGCTACCTCTCGAGAAGAAGGGAGGGATGCCCATGGAGGTTAAGGATGCTCTGATGTTGATGATCGGTTTTGGCGCGCTGATTGTAGCGCTGCTAACGCTGGTTGTTGCCATCGTTGCAATGATTAACCAAAAAAAATAGACCACCCTCCCGGCTAGGACTGTGGTCTACTTCTGATCTTGTCTACTGAAGCCGACCGCCTTTGAAGCGGCCCATTGTGCTGTTGGAGTCGTGTTGGCGCACGGCTCCTTCTTTAGTTTTATTATAACTGCGTAGTTTTATGCATGCAATAAGTCATCAATAACTAGTATAACCGCTTATTATCGTTCAAACGTTGCTGCGAGCACCGCTCTGCCTAACGTGTGGGTAAGCATTTGAAAGCCTAGAAAGGCCGGTGTCGAACTGGCCTGAACGCCTATATCCTCGACATCCAAAGCATGAACAACAAAGTAGTAGCGATGAGGTCCATCTCCAACAGGCGGCGCGGCACCGATAAAACCTGCAAATGAGGCGTCGTTGTTCAATTGGATAGCTCCGTTCGGGAGGCCGGAGCCGTCCTCGCTGCCTGCTCCGGATGGCAGTTGCGTCACGTTAGCGGGAATGTTGCAGACAGCCCAATGCCAAAATCCTGATCCGGTAGGAGCATCGGGGTCATACACGGTAACCGCGTAACTTTTTGTCTCTTCCGGGGCGCCGGACCATTTCAATTCAGGAGAAATATCCTGCCCGCCTGCTACTCCGAATTTTCCGGAAAGCTGCGGTGCGGATAAGACTTTATTTTCAGGAATATCCGAGCTCGTCACATGAAAGCTGGCTGCTTCAGGCAATCTGGCAAACGGATTGTTTTGCTCGCTTTTCATTTTATTTTGAACCTCCATATTGTGCAGGTTGATAGGAGAGGCCTCTCGTTGACTGAAGTATATCAAAAATGAATTCATTGAAAAAATAGATAGTTTGAATTATTATCATTGTGATTTTGAATGATCGGGGAGAAATAAAATGGAACTGAGGCATCTGGAGTCGTTTAAGGTTGTTTGCGAACAGCTGCATTTCACGAAAGCGGCGGAACTTCTGAACATGGCGCAGCCGACCTTAAGCCAGCAAATCAAAGCGTTGGAGGATGAGATCGGGACGCCGCTGTTCGATCGTATGGGCAAGCGAATTGCAATCACGGAAGCCGGACGGATTCTGTACGAGCAGTGCAGCCAAATTTTCAGAAACCTGGACTATGCCTATGACGCGATTAACGACTTGCGCACGATGCAGCGAGGGAGGTTGGTCTTGGGGGTGCTGCCGTGTGATTTGGATGAAGTGTTGACCCCCGTTATGATTGAATTCCATCAAAAGTTTCCTAACATTCAACTTCTGATTCAAGATTCCAATCGAATCGTTGAAGAGGTGCTGGAAGGGAACATCGATATCGGCATTACCGCAGCCCCTGTGGTGGAAGAAAGCAAGCTGGTCCATGTGCCTTTATATACGGAAGAGTTTGCAGTGGCCGTATCGAGAAGCAGCGAATGGTCGGCACGCTCGCACCTATATTTGAAGGAACTAAAAGATCTGAGTCTCGTGCTGTTTCCGAATAACCATCATTGCCGCAAGCTGATCAATTCGTATTGTGAAGATCAGGGCTTTGATCTGAAACCCGTTATCGAAACGTCGGCGATGATCTCATTAAAGCGATTGGTGAAAAACAATATTGGCGGAACCGTTCTGCCCAGAACGGTTTTGCAAACCTGGGATGACCGGTATTATCATATCATAAGCTTGGTTGAGCCTACGCCTGAACGGGATATCGGTATCGTGTATAGATCCGACAAGTTCCTGGGTCAAGCGGGAAAAATGTTTATCGGCAGCGTACAGGAACGGTTCAAGTAAAATCGGGAGGAGAGTCGGAATGCGGCACGGATACAGCCACTCCGCCTCGTTTGCGTCCCGTTTCGACATAGGCATGCGCTTCGACGATTCGCTCCAGAGGGTAGATGACGTCAACGACCGGACGAACGGCTCCGGCTTCGATTAACGCTTTGATTCGGGCAAGGCGTGCCGAATTCAAATCCAGCTTCCCGTCGTCGATGGAGATGTATCTACCCGCCGGGCGCAGAGATTGTTTGCATCGCTCTTTGACTTTGGAGCTTTTGGCTTTGCCGGCCATATCGAACATCATGTCGTAACGATCGGCGAGATGGGCCGTATCGTCTCGGGTGTAGTCGATGACTCGATCTGCGCCCAACGACTGCACGAATTCCAAGTTCCGCGTACCGCATACCGCCGTAACTTCAGCTCCGTAATATTTTGCCAACTGCACGGCCATCGTCCCCGATGTTCCCGAAGCCCCGTACACGAGAATTCGCTGCCCGCATTCAATAGGGCTTTCTTCTATTCGCTGCAGCGCTAGAAGCCCGCCATATGCGGCCGCCGTCGCCTCTTCGTAGCTGATATTTTCAGGCTTAAGCGACAGGCACCCATACATGGAGTCCGTTTCTTTCATGCAGGTGTACTGCGCGTAAGCGCCCAGTCCGAAGCCGGTAACTCCGTAAACCTGATCCCCCGCTTTGAACCTTTTAACGTCGTTCCCCACGGATTCCACTTCTCCGGCCAACACCATGCCGATAACGGATTTTCGGGGTTTGGCGAACCCCAGGAACAGCCGCATCGGGAGCCAAACCCGCAGCGGAAGCTGGGAGCCGCGAATGTAGACGTCGCTCGCGGTTACCGCTGTCGCATGTATTTTAATGCATACTTCGTTACGCTTCGGAGAAGGCTTGGCGACTTCCCTCAGTTGGAGCACTTCCGGAGGGCCATATTTCGTGCATACGACCGCTTTCATGGAATCCCTTCCTTCCGAGCTATAGATTTGAAGCCTTTGAGCCCAATATTAGTGTTCCGTATGCTTTCCGAATCGACGAGCGGGTTAAGCAGGAATGCTCCGCTAACCAGCGACGTGACGGCTTGCAGCACAAAAGCCGCGCCTAGAGACCCTGACAACTTGGTTCTGCCGCTCGTCTGATTCAAGGCAAGGGCTTGAATTTTACCGGACTGTTAATTATACTCTACAGTGTAATTAGCTGCCAGTCAACAGTAAATTACACTGAACCGTGTAGTTTAATCAATCCCATCTTGAGAGGATTTTAACGATATGGCCATGGACGCGATACCCGCAGTCAAGAAAAGAGACACGAGCCGAAAGCGCGAATCTATACTTAACGGAGCCATGCAAGTATTTACCGAAATGGGCTACGACAACGCAAGCATGGATCGAATCGCGGAGATCGCCGGCGTGTCCAAGCGCACGGTCTACAATCACTTTACGAATAAGGAGAATCTCTTCCAAGGGGTAGTTGCCCGGCTTCTTCAAGAGCAACAGATCCTGAAGCAAATCGACTATAATCCTGCGAAATCATTGGAGGAGCAGTTGACGGCGTTTGCGAATGCCGAGCTGTTTCTGATCAACAGCCCCGCTCGACTCGGATTATCGCGGGTGCTGACTTCCGTGTTTATTCGAGATATCGACTATGCGAGGGAAACGCGGGCGAAATACGCTTCTCCTCTGGAACCGCTAATCCGATGGCTAATTGCCGCGCGCGAAGACGACAAGTTGCAGGTAGACGATCCGGCCCTGACCGCAAGGGTATTTTACGCGATGATCGAAGGCGCGCTCACCTGGCCGGCCTTATTCCAACACGGAATCAACACGGAAGCCGTCCAACCGCTAATGGATGAGCTGATATTCACTTTTCTGGCGAGGTATCGCAAAGTCGGGTAGCTAATCGCTTGCGCCCAGGTTGCCGAATGGAGGCAGGAATAGTCGGTTTCTCTTATATGCTTTATAATGCTGAATGATGCCATATAAACCCAGAATAAGGAGTCCTAAGTTATGCTGCTGATTCGCCGTTCTCTCGCCTTTCTGGCCATTCTTCTTATCGTTCCATTTCTCCCTTCGAAGCCTGTTCAAGCGCAAGCCATCGTATTCCAAGAACGGTCCGATCTGAGTCCGCTCTCTTCCTTGCCTCCGGAAGATCCTGCCGCGGGAGCGAAGAAGGAACCTGAAGTCGTACAGGTCGTCCGTCAATTCCCCGTCACGTACCAACGCGCCACGAAGGACGAGGTTTATTTCTTAGCGACGAACGGCAAGGGCACCATTATGACGACTTCGCCGAAATTCCTTAACATTACGCGCGATTCCGGCAAGACGTGGGAATCCCGCAGGTTGCCCGACAGAACGGCCTACTTCCGAGTCCACTATGCCAACGGGCTATTCTACTTGGCGACGAACGACTACGGCACAGGCAAAGTTGTCGAAACCTATTATTCCAAAGACGGGAAGGAATGGACGTCCTTTTCTTTGAAAGACGACGACGGCCTTCCGTTAACGATTAGCAGCCTCCAGACGGTGAACGGCTAGAAGTTGCTGCTCGCTACGCGTTGGGAGATGAATCAGACCTACGTGTTCACGTCGCCGGACGGCGTGAAGTGGCAGCGGCTGAGCGTCCTTCCGACGCAGGATGCGGTCATCCTATGGAACGGCAAGCAATATTCCGCGGTAGACGGAGGGTACTTGTACCGCGGCGAGCCTCAGAAGGCTAATCAATTCCTGATCGATCCGAGCATGGGCTACTCCGCCGAGCTGTTCGTGTCTACCTCCAAGGATCTTGTCCGCTGGACGCAGCGCTCAGGACGTCAAGACAGTACGACGCGCCACCGGTATTCGACTTACGCCGAGACCGTCGGCCGGCAAGGTGTGATCACTCTCTTCGACGGTTGGTCGCATCAAATCACATCGACGGACGGCGTCACCTTCAAGCGGCAAACCGTTCCGAAACCTCTGCAGACGAACAGTTACAGATCGCCGATCTACAAGAAAGGGAATACGTATTATGTATTCATGCAGTATTGGACCGAAAAAGGGGTTAAGACGAAAGTGCTCACCTCGAAGGATCAGAAAAACTGGAAAGAAACGAAGGTTCAATCTATCGACACGATGTTCGTCATTCAAGCGGGCAATCAGTTTATTGGGTACTCATTTAGCGAGGTCGCGATTTCCGATGACGGATTCAAGTGGAGAAAAATAAAGTAATGACTTTCTTTCATTACTCTTTCATTACGTTCTGATAATTTGTACAGGATTAACTATCGGAATAGGAATGAAATGGGGTAATGTAATGAGAAAGAGTTTGACGACGGCTTTGATTGCTCTGCTAGCGTTGTTGCCTTTAATAGGGGCATGGCCTGGGAACGTTCTGGCGGCAAGTTGCACGTTCAGTGCCGAGACAGATGGCAGTCCGGGGAATCCCTATATCATTCATTCGGCAGAAGAGTTGGATTGCGTCCGCGAAGATCTAACGGCCAGTTATAAGCTTGGGGCGGACATTGATCTATCGGCCTATGGCAATTGGGTGCCGATCGGAGCAGCCAGTATCCCGTTTAGCGGGACTTTCGATGGTGGGGGCTACATCATTAGCGGGCTTACCATCGTTTCGAACGCTGGCTATATTGGCTTTTTCGGTCAGGTGATGGGATCTGCAGCTTCGATTGAAAATGTGAGACTGGAAAATGTGGATATCAGGTCGACAAATATACACGCCAATGTCGGCGGACTTGTCGGTCTCTTAAGTAACGGCACAATTAATCGCTGTTCAGTGACCGGTGAAATCAAAGGTTACGGTTTTGCGACAGGGGGATTGCTCGGACAAATGTCTCAAGCTACGCTGTCCAACAGTGACGCTCATGTCCGGTTAGACATTGACGACAATACTTACTTAGGTGGATTAGTTGGAGGAGTTGGTGTATTTAGTACAATAGACCAAAGCTATGCAACGGGCCATGTTTCTGTGTCTGCGGCCAATTACAGACCTTCTGGCGGACTTGTTGGCGATCTGTCATCTGGCAGTATTCGCAACAGTTATGCAACGGGCCATGTAGAAAACTTAGGTGTTACTAATGCCCCGATCGGCGGCTTGGCAGGCACAGTGTCTGGCCCAGCGCATATCCCGGCACTGATTGAGAACAGTTATGCATTAGGGAGGGTAAGCTCGAGCACAGGCCCTGCCGGCGGCTTGGTGGGCCAAATAGATTCCCTATCTCCCTTCTACACAATGACTAATTCCTACTGGAATGAGAGCGACAATCCCCCTGATCTACAGACCGTAGGCGGGGAGTCGGGACGGGACGAAGCCGTTAGTTCGGACGATATGAAGCAAATAGCCACGTTCGACACCAGTTGGTGGGACGCGCCAGCAGGAAGCACGCCAATATGGGGTGTTCAAGAAGGGACAAGCTACCCCTACTTAACAGCGTTTGCCCCATCGGTGAGGGTAAATCCCTTGTCGCCGGCTTATTCCCAAGAATCGGGCCATAATGAGCTTACGCTCACCGGCTTGATCCGGGACGGCAGTATCGGCGAGCCCTTGGAAGTCGGTTACGTCATTCGGAATGCCGAGGGGGATACGGTAACATCGGCGGTATACGCCACCTATGCTTCGGGACAGAATCAACCCTTTCATTTTTCGATTATGCTCAATGAAGCCGACTACCCGGAGGGCACTTATACGCTTACGGTTACGGGTAAAGATACGGTGGATGAACACCTGCATCAGCCGGAGATCCCTTTCACGTTTGTCGTGGATTCCACGGCGCCTGAAATTTCGTTAAACGGTGAGGAACTGATTGAACTACAGCTTGGAGACACGTTCACCGATCCGGGAGTAACCGCTGAGGACAGTCGGGATGGCGATGTGACCGACGGGGTAATATCGAGCGGAACAGTCGATACCTCGCAAACGGGAACTTATATCCTTACCTATCAAGTGACGGATACGGTTGGCAATACGGCGATCAAGACGCGCACCGTGAAAGTATACAACAGTCTAAGCCCCTCTTTGCTGTTAAACGGCTTATATACGATGGAGGTTGAGGTCGGCGATACGTTTGTCGATCCTGGAGCAACCTCTAACGATGAGCGGGATGGCGACCTGACTGACGAAATTGTCATAACCGGATCGGTGGATACCGGACATGTAGGTACCTATTCCATCAATTATCTTGTCAGCAATACATTCGGTCGCTCGTCATCCACGCATCGCACAGTAAACGTCGTAGATACTACACCCCCCGTCCTTACGCTTCGGGGAGCCAATCCGATGCGGATTGAGGTCGGCAGCACCTTCACCGATCCGGGCGCAACCGCCATAGACATAGGAGACGGAGACTTGACGGCCGACATTACGGTGAGCGGCGCGGTGTACACGAGTCAAGTCGGAACCTATACGCTGACGTACAAAGTGGAGGATCAATCTGGCAACGCGGCGGCGGATGCCGTACGGACGGTGAACGTTGTTCGTGCTTCCTCATCTGGCGGAGGGGGCGGGCAAACCGGCGGGAATTCACCCGATGAGAATCTATCCGGTGAGAAGCCATCGGAAGAAAATAATGGCGGGAGTGCGGCTCCTCCAGCACAGGGACCGGGATGTTTATTCACCGACATAGAGAAGCACTGGGCGAAGCCGGGGATCTGCGAAGCAGCCATGCTGGGAATTGTGGAGGGCGTGAATGCGAGCACCTTCCTGCCGAATGCCCATGTCACGCGAACGGAGTTCGCCGTCATGCTGCTTCGGGCGCTTCGGATCGAGATCGACAGCGAAGTGGGCGCTCTGCCTTTCAGCGATCGCGACAGCACCCCGAAGTGGGCGCTTCAAGCGATCCGGACAGCGGTAGCCAAGGGGATTCTGACTGGATATCCCGACGGCACCTTAAGGCCGATGCAAACGGTAAATCGGTCCGAGATGGCCGCGATGGTCTCCAGAGTGATGAAGTGGCAGACCGGACAAGAGGTGAACGCTTATTTCTCCGACGAGGCAAGCATTCCGGCGTGGGCTAAGGGTTATGTCGAGGCCGCCCGCGAGCGCGGAGTGCTGACCGGACGAGACGGCAACCGATTTGCGCCTGCAGAAGTCGCGACAAGAGCCGAAGCCGCCGCTGTTCTCTTGAGACTGTGGAAGGTGCAGGATTAAAGCCAAGTGCAGATGATGTTCAGATAGCCGGACCGACGCGTCATTCCCAATGACGTTGCGGGCCGGTCTTTTTTTGTCGATTTGCGAAATGCTATACTGAAATTATGAATCCCACTGCAGAGCTTGTCCTTATGATCGCTTCGGTGGTTATGTCGGGCATCATTTTACTTTTCGTATACGGGTATAGAAAAGAGCGGGGAGTAAGCTATCTCATCGGCGTAATCGTCTGTCGAATGATTTACTCCAGCAGCATCATTATGGAGAAGAGCAGCTACCTACTCATGGATAAGCTGTTTTTTCGCCATATTCAGAGTACGGCGCTGAATTTAATGGTGCCTTTCATTATTCTCTTCGTCTATCATTTGGTCGGTAGGGAGAAGCTGATCAAGCTCAGATGGAAGGTTATGCTGTTCTCGATATTCGTGCTCTGGTCTCTGCTGTCCTGGTTCGATTTCGAGCTGCACGTCATCTATCGTTCCGTCGATCTTGTTGACGGCCACTTGGCCACGGCAAGGACCGTGTATTCCATCTCGTTCAGCCTTGTTTGCTGCGGCATAATCGCAGCGTGTCTTTATTTTCTGTTTCAATACGTGCGGAATATCCGCAACGATTTTCGCAAGCCGGGGATGTGGGTGCTGTTTCTAAGTACGTTTCCGTTCGTTCTCGAGATCGCCAAACTCATGGAACCCGATTGGTCGTCCTGGTTGCTTCCGTTGTCGGTCTACTGCGGATTTACGGGTACGCTGATGCTGGTCATTACTCTGCGGATCAAGTTTTTCGCGATTCTTCCTTTTGCCAGAACGATTGTACTCGATACGCTTCAGGAAAGTGTTGTAATTACGAACGCCTCCGGAAAAATTATCGACAGCAACAAACGGGCTTCCCGGTGGTTTGCCGAGATGGGGCATGCGGCAATTTCCGGTCGGGACGTGAAGGAACTGCTCGGGGCGTGGCCGGAGTGGCGGAAGCTGTGCGAATCTATGAAAGAGGGCCGAGTCGAGGTCGAGGCTTGGCTGGACGGAGAGAGGAAGATTTACAGCGTACACGTGTCTCCCGTCTATCGTTTGCGAACGCAAGGGAGCGTTTCTCTCATCGTGGATATTACGGAGAAAGAGAAGCATCTCGAGCAGATTGCGCATTTGAACCGGTTAAAAGATCAACTGTTTACGATCGTATCGCACGATATTCGCAGTCCTCTGGCGTCGCAGTATCAACTGATCGCCATGTTGGAAGAGGATAGAGACCGGCTCGACGAGGAGCATCGGGAAATCGTCGGGATGCTGGGTGAGCAGATCCGTCAGACGCTGGGAATGACGAATAATTTGCTGGAGTGGTTTCGCAGCCAGCGGGAGGATATGGCGCTTCGTCCGCAATGGTTGGAATTGTCCGATGTCGCGGAGGAATGCTGCCATGTGCTGTATTCTCAAAGTGCGGCTAAGCGTATTAACGTGGAGAGCGCGGTCCCTGTCGGCACTCGCGTGTACGCGGACCGGGAAGCTCTGGGACTGATTCTTCGCAACCTGTTATCCAACGCCATCAAATTTACGGAAGCAGAGGGAGCCGTTTGCGTGGATGCCAAGGCAGCCGGCGAATGGGCAACGATCTCTGTCCGCGATAACGGGATAGGGATGGAAGAGGAGCATGTTCTGCGATTATTCGAGGAGCCGCTGAACTCGTCGCCGGGCACCTCAGGGGAGAAGGGGTCGGGACTTGGGCTGCTCGTCAGCCGCCAGTTCGTGGAGCGAAGCGGCGGGAAGCTGTGGGCGGAAAGCCGACCCGGGCAAGGGAGCGTATTTCACTTTACGATGAGGGGCGGGACGGACGGATGAGAGTTCTCGTTGTCGACGATGAGCCTGTCATGCTGCTCGCCATGAAGCGGCTGCTATCGAAGGCGGAAGGCATAGAGTTGGCCGGGAGCTTCCGGAATGCGGCGGCGGCTCTTGATTTCGTTCGGGACAATCCAGTGGATCTCGCTTTCCTGGACATTCAGATCGGAGCGGACAACGGGTTGGAGCTGGCCCGGAGCTTGCGTACGCTATGCGCCGACGCGGACATCGTGTTTACGACGTCCCATGCGGAATATGCGATGCCTGCCTACGACGTGTATCCGCTGGACTACATGGTTAAGCCGATTTCCGGCAAACGATTGGAGCAGACGATCGCCAGAGCGGCCAGCAGACGAGGCGCTTCTGTCCGAGCTGCAGGCGGTCAAGCCCCCCAACGCCTGACGGTCCGAGGACTGGGTTCCTTCGAAGTGTTCAGCCGGCAAGCGGGAGAGGTGAAATGGACGTCCAAGAAAAGCGCCGAGCTATTCGCCTATTTGCTCGTTCATCGGGGCCGAAGCGTAACCAGAGCCCGTATTGTAGAGGATATTTTCCCGGACATGCCGCTTAAGAACGCGGAAATCTATCTTAATACAGCGGTTTATCAGCTCAGAAAAGCGTTGGCGTTGCACGGGTTTAAAGAGGCGATCCTGTCCACGTCGGAACAGTATCGCGCAGACTTGAATCATATGGACGTCGATTTTATTCAATTCGAGCAAGGCATGGAGGGTTTGTCCGAGACGACGACCGAAGCGGAAGGCCTGGATTTGGAGAAGCGGTATGCAGGCGAACTGTTCGAGGACAAGTCTTACGTGTGGGCGGCCGCCGAACGCGAACGGTTAGGGATCGCATACGATTCCTTCGCCAAGCCTCTCGTCAAGCGGCTGCTGGATCGGCAACAGTACCGGGAAGCGGCACGAATCGCGAGAAGATTGGCAGCCCGCAATGAATTCGACGAAGAGGCGAATCTGCTGCTGCTGACGGTTCTCGGAAGCATGGGCGATTGGCAGTCCCTTCATAGCACCTATGAGCGCTATACGGGAATGCTGTTTCAAGAGCTCGGTCTTCAGCCTTCGGAGAAGCTGCGTCGGATTTACGAGCAATATTGGAGAACGGACAGTTGAACTACGGGAGCGCCGAGTGCGAAAGGGAAATGGCTCCTGCGGCGGGCTGGCCGGTAACGATCTTTATTACACTTGTTTGAGTTGTGTTGCATATGCTAAAATAACCTCAGAAAGACCGAGTGCGCGAACACTCGGTCCATACAATTGGCTTGGATGGGATGTCCCTTCAAGTCCAGGAACGTGAAACCCCACCTCGGGCCTAGGAACCTTTGGGTGGGGTTTTACTTTTTCTTGTAGTTATTCGCGATGTATGTTAGAAGAGCAAGTCAAAAGTTACCCATTGACGAAAACGTTATCTTTTTATATATTTGAATTCGATTAAGACATCGGCGTGTTACTGCGATTGCAGGCATGAGCCGGGAACAGGTTCTGACCCTATCAGGGGGTTGGCGCCTGTTCCCGGCTTTTTTCGTTGCTATCGGGGTGATCGTCGTCCAGCTGGGCAATCTAACCTTACAGGGAGGGATGGGATTGACGTCGAACGGCAGCATGCGAGTGGAGAAGATCGTCGGCAACAATGTCGTTCTGACCGTCGATCCGGTAAGCTCCAAAGAATACGTTCTGTTCGGCAAGGGACTCGGATTCGCCTGCAAAGGCACGGAGTTCATCCGGAAAGACGACGCCCGGATCGAGCGGAGATACAAGCTTGACGAAGGAGAGCCGATGGAACGGTACGAGTCGCTCGTCGACGAACTCGATCCCGACGTGATCGAAGTATCGGACCGGATCATCGAGATGATGAAGGAAAGATTGGGCGCGCCCGTCCATCCCAAAGTGTACTTTGCGCTCCCGAATCACATTCAATTCGCGGTATATCGGCTGCGCAACGGAATGGCGATCGACAATCCGTTCCTGATCGAGACGAAGCTGGGTTTCCCGCTGGAGTTCGAGATCGCGGGCATCGCCGCGGAGATGATCGAGAACAAGCTGCGGATCAATGTGCCGGAAGACGAGACGGGATTTCTCGCGCTGCACGTTCGTTCTGCAGCCGTGACGACGCCGGTCGGCAGGCTGGCGATGTTGGCGGCAGCCATTAACGATACGGTGGAGCGGGTTGAGAGAGGGCTCGGCATCGTCGTTTCGAGGGATAGTCGGAGTTACTTCAGGCTTGTCGCCCATGTGCGCGAAGCGTTCGAATCGCTGGCGGAAGACCGCAGGCCCGATAACCCGCTAAGGACGCATATCCGCGAGACCTATCCGAACGAGTACGGCATTGCTTCGGAATCGATGCGCCAAGCGGCGGATGCGCTCGGGTACACGGGGGATATCGAGGATGAAGCGGGATATTTGGCGATGGCGCTGAACCGTTTCGTTCAGACCTACGAGAAGTAAGAGGTCACGATAGGAAATTACACGCGAGAGGTGGATAAACGAGATGTTGGGAAAACTATTCGGCAATGGCAAGGCAAAGGCGAAGACGGTGGAGATCGCCGCGCCGCTTTCGGGAAAAGTCGTTTCGCTGACAGAAGTGCCGGATGAGGCGTTCTCTCAGGGCTTCATGGGACCAGGCGCGGCTATCGTGCCGACGTCGGGGATCGTCATGGCTCCGTTCGACGGGAAGATCGGACATCTGATCGATACCGGGCATGCCGTGATCGTGGAGCACGGCTCGGGACTCGAATTGCTTATTCACGTCGGTATCAACACGGTGGAAATGAAGGGCGAAGGGTTCAAGCCGCTGGTCAAAACCGGTGACAGCGTGAAGCAAGGGCAGCCGCTGATCGAGGTCGATCTGGACCGTATTCGCGAAGCGGGTTACTCCGCCGTGACGCCGATCGTCGTCGCCAGCGAAGATCTCGCGGAAGGCGTGGACAGCGTCTACGGGGACACAATCGCGCAGGCCGCGGCGATTATGACCGTTCATCTCAAATCGGCAAAATAAAGGCGAAGGAGAAATATTATGCTGGCGTTCTTGCAAAAAATAGGGAAGTCGTTAATGCTGCCCGTCGCCGCCCTGCCGGCCGCGGCGCTGCTGCTTCGCTTCGGCAATATCGATTACGTGAAGGATTTCGGTTGGGGCTCGTTCGGGGAATGGCTCAACCATTATATTGCGCCGTTTCTCGCTGCCGGCGGCTCGGCCATATTCGACAACTTGCCGCTGATCTTCGCGATCGGGATCGCCATCGGCATGGTCGGCGACGCCGTGGCAACGCTTGCGGCCGTTATCGCGCATCTCGTTCTGCTGAACGTGCTGGAGAAAGTGCCGGTCGCGTTCACAGGCATCGTCGGCAAAGACATGAAGCTGGACATGGGCGTGCTCGGAGGGATTTTGGCGGGCTTGGTCGCTTCCTTCATGTACAACCGGTTCCATCAGATCAAGCTGCCGGACTGGCTCGGATTTTTCGCCGGCAAACGGTTCGTCCCGATCGTCACCTCGTTCGCCATGGTCATCATCGGCCTGCTGTTCGGCTTGATCTGGGGTCCGGTGCAGAACGCGCTGGACGAATTCGGCAACTGGGTCGTCGGTCTGGGCGGCATCGGCGCATTCATCTACATGACCGCCAACCGGCTGCTTATTCCGTTCGGCCTGCACCATGTCATTAACTCGATCGCCTGGTTCCAGATCGGCAGCTTCACGGATGAAGCGGGTAAGGTGGTGTACGGAGACCTGCACCGGTTTTTTGCGGGCGACAAATCGGCGGGTCTGTTCATGACCGGGTTCTTCCCGATGATGATGTTCGCGCTACCGGCGGCCGCGTTCGCGATCATCCATTCGGCCAAGCCGGAGAAGCGCAAGCTCGTCTCTTCGATCTTCGTCGGAGCGGCATTCGCTTCGTTCTTGACCGGGATCACCGAGCCGCTGGAGTTCGCGTTCATGTTCGTCGCGCCGGCCCTGTACGTCGTCCATGCGATCTTGGCCGGCGTCTCCGGCTGGTTGATGGCTACGCTCGAAATCAAGCACGGCTTCGGTTTCTCCGCCGGGTTCCTGGATTACGCAATCAACTATCCGCTGGCGACGAAGCCCTTGCTCATTCTTCCGATTGGCGCCGGGTTCGCGCTCGTCTACTACATGTTGTTCAGGGTCATCATCTCCGCGTTTAACCTGAAGACGCCAGGACGGGAAGACGGAGAGCTGGTGATCGACGGCCAAGCGTCGGAAGGCAAGAAGGGCCCGCTCACGAACGACGATAAGCCCGGTCAGGTGCTTGCGGCGCTGGGCGGTCCGGGCAACATCGAGACGATCGATGCTTGCATTACCCGGCTGCGGCTCGTCGTGAAGGACGATGCGGCGGTCGACGACGCGGAGCTGAAGAGGCTCGGGGCATCCGGCGTCATCCGGCTTGGCAAGGGCGCGGTGCAGGCCATCTTCGGAACGCAATCCGAGCGGCTCAAGGATCAGATCAAGGACAGAATTTGAACTTATTCGGGGGAGGCACGATAGCTATGCAAAAAACGTTCACGGTGGAAAATCCGACGGGCATTCACGCGCGCCCGGCGCGCAAAATCGTCGAGGCGGCAAAAGCTTTCGCAGGAGACGTGTTCCTGGAGAAGGCCGGCAACCGATTTAGCGCGAAGAGCCTGGTGAAGGTGTTGTCGGTCGGCGCGAAGCAGGGCGACAGCGTCGCGGTCGTCGCGGAAGGAGACGGGGCCGAAGCGGCGATCGACGCGATCGGCGCGGTGCTCGTCTCGCAGGAAAGCCACTGATATGGGCGCGAGGTTAAACGGAACGTCGGCCTCTTCCGGCATCGCGATCGGGTACGCGAAGGTGCTCCGCGCGGAGACGGAATCGTCCGAGATTCGCAAGATCGATCCGGCGCAGGCGGAAGCAGAGGCCGCTCGATTCGATGCGGCCGTCGCGTCGGCGGCGACAGAGCTGGAAGCGATTCGCTCTAAGCTGCTCGGAGAAGGCAAGACGCACGAAGCGGAGATTTTCGAAGCGCATGCGTTCCTACTGGAAGACGAAGAGCTGGTCGGCGCCGCCCGCGAGAAGATCGTCGCCGAATCGTATGAGGCGGCTTCCGCGATTCTCGAAACGACGCAGGAAGTGGCGGAAGTGCTCGGAGCGCTGGACGACCCGTATTTGCGCGAGCGATCGGCGGACGTGCTTGATGTCGGCCGCCGGATTGCTCGGCTGCTGCGCGGCGAGCAGTCTGACGGTGCGGAAGAGAGGGCAGACGAAGGCGCTTCTTCTGAAGGGCGGATGATTCTGATTGCCGAGGATTTGACGCCTTCGGAGACGGCCGGGCTGGACGCATCCGCCGTCGCCGGCTTCGCGACGGCCGTTGGAGGCGCGACGTCCCACTCGGCGATCATTGCCCGATCGGGCGGATTTCCGGCGGTGGTGGGCATCGGCGCCGGCCTAATGACCGTCAGGGACGGGCAGCTCGTCGTCGTGGACGGAGGGAACGGAGTTGTCCTTGTCAATCCGGACGCGGCCGTTCTGGCCGACTACGAAGCCCGGCGCGAAGCGGACAGCGGCCGGCAGGCGGCTTACGAGGCGTACCGCGATCGTCCGTCCGTCAGCGCTGACGGTGTGCGAGTCGAGCTGGTCGCCAACATCGGCTCCGCGGCGGACGCGGAGGAAGCGAAGCGCAAGGGCGCGGAGGGCGTCGGGTTGTTCCGTACCGAGTTTCTGTACATGGGGCGGGACGCGCTGCCTTCCGAAGACGAGCAGTACGAAGCGTATCGGGAGGTCGCCGAGACATTCGGCGCGGACGCGCCCGTCGTCATCCGCACGATGGATATCGGCGGCGATAAGGAACTGCCGCTGCTTGAGCTTGAGAAGGAGGACAATCCGTTCCTTGGCTATCGGGCTATCCGGATTAGCCTGGATCGTCCAGAGATGTTCAAGACGCAGCTTCGCGCCATTCTGCGAGCCAGCGCGCATGGCAATGTGAAAGCGATGTTTCCGATGATCGCGACGCTGCGGGAATGGCGTGCGGCGAAGGCGTTGCTGGAGGAAGCGAAGCAGGAGCTGTCGGGGCGGGGCATCCCGTTCAATCCGGAGATGGAAACCGGCATCATGATCGAAATTCCGGCGGCGGCAATGATGGCCGACCGTTTCGCGCGCGAGGTCGACTTCTTCAGCATTGGTACGAACGATCTTGTGCAGTACGCGATGGCGGCGGACCGGATGAACCCGAAGCTGTCGACGCTGTCCGACCCGTTCCATCCCGCCGTATTGCGGCTCGTCGATCGGGTCATCCGCGCGGCGCACGAACAGGGCAAGTGGGTCGGCATGTGCGGCGAGATGGCCGGTCATCCGCTAGCGCTCCCCGTCCTGCTCGGCATGGGGCTCGACGAGTTCAGCATGAGCGCCGGAGCGGTCACCCGTGCGCGCTGGCTGTTGGAGCGGCTTCACCGGGACCGCCTGGGCAGCCTTGCGACAGCCGTCCTCGACGTGGACGACGCGGCGGAAGCGAAGGAACTCGTGCTGCGCGAAGTTCCGGATTTGCGCGAAATCTTGTAACAGAGCGGTAACGCCGATCGCCCTCCACTTGGCTTTCCAGGCCAGGAGGAGGGCGATTTTTTGATTTTCTGTGCAGTTGCTACAAGACCAATATCTGCTTGCCGTACTCCAGATGACGCTCGATGCCCGATACGGCTAACTGCGCGTTGCCGCTGCGAATCTCTTGGAACAAGCGCACATGATCCTCATAAGAGACTTGAATGCGCGAACGATCTTTGCGCAGCACCTTAAGCGCCGTTAAGTAGAGCTTGTCCTGCAATTGATCCATCGCCTGCAGAATCTCCGCGTTGCCCAGCACGGCGGCGAGATTGCGGTGGAACTGCCAATCGGCTTGCGTGAACGCCTCGTAATCCTGCTCCCGCATAGAACGCTCCTGCTTGCCAATCGTATAGGGGCATTTTTCGCCTGATAATGCCGGTTCCGTTCGGAGGTGTTGTCGCACAAGCCGGACCGGCGGTTGACGGGTTAATCCAGAATAACGATTCTGCCGGTAATTACGCCGTTCTCCTCCTTGTGGAACAGCACCGCCTTGTAGACGTCGTCTTTCCCGCTGATGGAGAATTTCTCGGAGAATCCGACCTGATCTTCGGCGAAATATTCGTCCGGAGAGATCGTTGCGCTCCAGCCGTCATAGGAATACTTGAGTTTTCCCGAACCGTTGGAGGTCATTTCTTGGATGGATTCCGGAATGGTCTCTCCGATTCTCTCTCCGGCGCGCATTTTGGCTTGTACATTTTGGATCAGGGCTATCCCTTTGTTTTCAACCGTATTGACGAGGCCTTCGGTATCTCTTGAATCGGGTGCAGGCGACGGATTCAACAAGCCGTCCAAATAAGCGTCTGCCTTGGCGCGGTCCGCTTTGTCCGGGTCGAGAGGGAGATCGAACAGCAGCGAAGCCCCCGAATAGTCTTCCTTGGCGTAGACTTCGCCGGTAGCTTCGTCATATCCGAACGCCTTATTGCTGAAGAATGCGGTGCCGCTGGCAATCGCCAAGTACACGCCCCTATCCGCAAATATTTCCACCTGATCGCACTCGATCATCCTGTAAGTTACGCCGTCGATAACGGTCTCGCCATATCCGCCGTTCATCGTGAAGATGTTAACCTGCCACGGCTTCTGGCCTTTAATCAACGGGGATACGAAGAACGGATCCAGCCCGTATTCGGCATCGGCGGTATTCGGCATCGGCTTGCCGTCCTGTCTGGCAATAGATACGACCGCATACGTCCTGTCGGGGTAGAGCTCCTCCGAAGACTGGCGGAACTCGCTAAGACCTGCTCCCGAGACGAGGCCGTGCAGCGTAAAACGATAGTCTCCAGACGCTTTTGATTGATTGATCTGAACCGCATCCTTGCTTTCGAACGCTTCGGCCAGCATCCGGTCTCCCAATCGCTCCGCGACCTGTTTGGCGCTGAACAGTTGGTTTGCCGCATAGGCCGATACGGACAGGACCAGCAACAATACGGCAGCTAACAGCCCTACGGATAATCTCTTCTTATATTTAGGCTTCATTTCATTACGCTCCTTTAATTGACGGATGAGGCTTTCATTCAACTCTTCGCCGGGTTCTGCCGCATCAGCCAAAGATTGTCTGAGCAGTCGATCCCAATCCTCGTCTTTCATAGGGAATCAGCCTCCAATACCTTTCTCATATTCTCGCGAGCCTTATGCAGCCTGCTCTTCACGGTTCCAGGAGGAATTCTCAGCGCTGAAGCAATCTCCTCGATCGTCATGTCGGCTGTATAGTACATATAGAGGGGAAGCTTCAGCTTATCGTTCAGCCGGTGAGCGGCTTCCCGAATCATGGCGCGCAGCTCAAGCGACAGCACGGCATCTTCCGGCGTTGCTTCGCTTGCGAGGGGCACTAACAACCGGTCCGCTGCTTCTCCAAGATCGGCTGTGGGCGCGATTTTTTGCCTCCAGGCCAGCTTGCGTCGATGATTTCTGTGCAGCAGAACGGCAATCGATATGAGATAAGCTTTCGGATTGCGGGACGAGTCCATCTTGAACCGCAGCTCCACGGCCTTCAGAAAAGTTTCCTGATACAAATCGTCCGCATCCGCCCAGTTTCCTGTCAGCTTGCAGCAAAAACCGTAAATCGACTTCCCATGCAGTTTCACGAGCTCGATCAACTCATCGATGTCCAAGTCCCTTCTCCCTCCTGAATGGCCATTCACCTACATATTGTCGCAATCGGAGAGGAGGTTCATTTCGGATATGAAAAGGCTCCCCATACGGATGCAAGCTTGTCCGCCTGCCAGTCCCGTACGGGGAGCGCCTCTCTCGCAATCTATTGTTCGGAAATTACAGGCCAACGATCACGTAATTGCTCAAGCTGCCCATCGTGGCTCGTTCTTGCTGTTCCTCCGGAAGCTCATCAATCACTTTCAACGCCTCTTCCACCAGATCGCTCCGGTCGATCTTGGCGGCCAGCCGGATCACGATCTGCGTGCTGCCGGCCTTCACTTGCTTGGACAGCGCGGAGCCGAAGTCGGAGGACGACTTGGCTTCCAGACCGTTCGCGACGTAATAATCCTTGGAACCGTCCGCCGACACGAAGTTCGAAAGCTCCGCATCCGTCCAGAATTCCTTGGACAGCGTGAAGTTCAAAGACTCCGCGACCTCGTCGCTGGAGTAGAACAGCAGATAAGGGATGCCACTGTTGGCGGCGTTGTTCGTCGAGTCGACGTGAACCCAGCCGTTGGCGAGCTTGACCTTGTTCCAGGCATGGGGAACGCCGTCCATATTGCCGGTGACGACGATCGTTTCCAGTCCGGCCAGATCACTGAGCATCTTGTACACGGAAGCATACGATGCGCACACGCCGACCTTCTTGACCATAATGCCGTAAGTCGTGAACGAGTCGTTGAACTCGGGATCGACCTTGCGAAAATCGTTGGCCTCCGCGTTCTCGAGCGCGGCATCGTCGTACTGGGTGTTGTCGTTCAGGTAATCGTAAATCGCTTGGTACTTCTGTTCTTCCGACATCTCCGGCTTCAGAATCTCGGCGACGATCTTGTTGGCTTCGGCAAGAACCTCCTTCTGCTTCTGCTTGATCGAGTCCGCGGACTCCTCGTAATTCAGCTTCAGCGTCAGGGAGCGGTAGTCGTATCTCCAGCCCTTCAGACCGATGACGAGCGGATTCTGATACATGACCTCCTGCAAGACGTCGGTGATCGTCTCGAAGTTCTGGGCTTCGGGGAAAGCCTTCAACGAAATGCTGTCTTGAACGGCGATCATGCTGATCGCCAAATACTCTTCGAGCGCCGTATCCGCGTTGAGCTTGACGTCTTCGATCACCTCGGGAACAGGCACTGCGGCCTGGTTGCCTTCCTCGACTTTTTGCTCCGTGTTGGCCCTCTGCGCTTCCTCCACGCTGTTCTCCGCATCGGAGGAAGGGCCCTCGATCACGGTAGGCACGTCGGGGCTGGGGACGTAGTCGGTTGCATTCTCAGGCGCGACCAACCCGGCGGAGCCGTCCGCAGGCTGAGCTTCGGCCAGTGCTTGAAGATCGGCTTCCGTCAGCTTCTCGACATAGACGCTGCCTTTCAGGGCCGTGCCTTTGATCGAGGCGGGAATTTCCGTGCTGCCGAAGGACTGGATCGTTACGTTGGTGTCGTACACGACGTCTCGCGCAGCCGCGGACCCATCAATGAAGGTGACGTCGACTTTGGCAGGCAAAGAGGAGACGCTATCGAACGTCGTATGGAAAATATCGTTGTCTCCATCAAGCTCTTTCGGCAGCTGCGAGGACAGCGGCACCGTGCTTGCGGCGTTGCTGAATACGGACTCTTTGCCGTCTTTGACCGCCGTCACGTAGTACTCGCCGTTAACACCCTGATTTTGCGCAGTCACTCTGCCGTCGCTGCCTTTAATCAGGCCGCCGTCGCCGTCGTCCAGGAAGTCGTCGAACTCGGTTCCCGTGACGGTGGCTTCCAGCAGCGGCCCGGGTCCGATATAAGCTTCCTCCGCTCCCGTGACCGGCAAATTCGTCGTCTCCAGCAGGACGATTTTGCTGCGCTGGTAAATTTTATACTCGGTTGCGCCCTCTACTTCGTTCCAAGTCAATTTGAAGCGGCCGTCGGTGTCGACGTCGGCTTTAAGGTTCGGAACTTCGACTTCGGATTTGACGGTGAACGGCACGATAATCGGCTTCTCCAGCTTGGTCGGAGTCGTCGCATCCATATCATAATTGATTCGGATGTAGTAGATCGGGGCATTGCCCCAGCCCTCGTATCCG
>Ga0065721_10049670_pt1 | contig 29236 bp, 29 predicted proteins | sample Mesricmetagenome_FD_59108 | JGI IMG/M metagenome (GOLD analysis project Ga0065721, IMG submission 59108) | Mesophilic microbial community from rice straw/compost enrichment Sample: eDNA_1 v2 (version 2) | ecosystem: Engineered > Solid waste > Grass > Composting > Bioreactor | place: USA: Davis...
AGCGAGCGCCCGGCTCCGGATGCGCAGCGATCGGCGGGGTTGATCGCGGGCAAGCCGTGCTCGGCATCAGTAACGCTTGCACAGCCGTGTCGCCTGGTGATTGGCCCGTCGCGTTGACCGCGATGGACGCGACAGTGGAGATCCAAGGTCCGGCGGGACTACGATCAGTTCCGATCGCCGAATTTTACCGATTGCCTGGTGATACTCCCCATCTCGAATTCGCGATCGAAGCCGGCGAGATCGTCACCGGGATATCAGTTCCGAAGACGGAGGCCGGCCGCAACTCGACCTATCTCAAAGTGCGCGATCGCGAGTCATATGCTTTTGCCCTCGCCTCGGCAGCCGTGGCGCTGGCGATGGACGGCGATCACGTACGGCAGGCGAATATTGCTCTCGGCGGCGTTGCCACCCGGCCTTGGCGGGCACGCGAGGCAGAGGCGCTTTTAAACCGTCGAACGATCGAACCGGACATTGCGCTGGCTGCCGGCAGAGCGGCATTCGCCGATGCCCGACCCGGCGAGCACAACGCATTCAAGATTGAACTCGGTGCTCGCACGCTTGCCGATGCCATCATGACAGCTGGAAGGAAGATGCAATGACGCAGGAACGGACCGCTGACCGCCCTCGGGTCGATGCTTATGAAAAAGTGCTGGGTCGGGCACTATACGCGGCAGATCAGCCGATCGCCGGTCTGCTGCATGCGATGACGGTTCCAGCAACAATCGCGAGGGGACGCATCGAAGCAATCGACGAAACTGCCGCTGAGAATGTGCCAGGCGTCGTGCGCATCTTCACGCATGAAGATTTCTCGCAAATCAAGACGACACCTGCCGCTCGCGGTGCCTATGGTCAGCCCGGCAAAGGCCATCAGCCGATGACGAGCCCGGTCGTGCGCCACCGGGGCGAACCGGTCGCCCTGGTGGTCGCCGAAACGTTGGAGGCCGCCATCGAGGGCGCGGAAGCCATCAAGGTCCGCTACGCCGAAGAGGCATTCAGCACTCACATGGAGGATGATCTTGCCAGTCCGGAACCGGAGCCGGATCGCCAGCTGTCCTCCGGTGATGCGCAGGCAGCCTTTGCTGCTGCCGATCATCGCATTGATGTCGAGTACGTGCATCCCCAACAGCATCACAATCCAATCGAGCTGATCTCGACGACCGCCGCATTCGAGGATGGAGAACTCCGGATTTATGAGGGCACCCAGGCGGCGTCAGCTTTTGCCGGCGGCCTTGCAGGGATGATGGGAATGGAGCCGACACAGCTGCGCGGCGTGAGCCCCTTCACAGGCGGTGGCTTCGGCCAGAAGAACGGCATTCAGGAGCAGAGCGTGCTTGTTGCAAGCGCCGCCATTCTACTGCGCCGCCCCGTGAAACTCGTGATGCCGCGTGGTCAGTTGTTTCACACGGCATCCTATCGCCCAAGAAGCCGTCACCGGATCCGGCTCGGGGCGGACAAACAAGGTCGCCTCCTGGCAGGCCTTTATGAAACGGTCCAGCAAAACAGTCGGTACGATGGGTTTGCCTGTGATCACGGCGCCAATCCCCCTCGCATGTACGAATATGGTGCCTGGGCAGGAAGCGACCGGATCATCCGGGTCGACACCCAGACGCCCGGCCATCAGCGTGCCCCGCATGAGCATCCCTCTAGTTACGCCACCGAATGCGCATTTGATGAGTTGGCTGAGGCTGTCGGGATGGATCCCGTCGAACTCCGCATCCACAACGACGCTCAAAATGACCTGATTACTGGAAAGCCATTTTCGTCTCGTCATCTGGTTGATTGTTTAAGACGCGGGGCGGAGCTGATCGACTGGAGCCGACGAGCCCGCGAACCTGGCTCCTTGGGAGCAGAGAACGGAGACCGCATCGGCCTCGGTGTTGCCTGTGGCAGCTACAAAGGATCGATGACGGCAGCTGTTACGACACTTCGTCTGTCGGCAAGCGGACGATGTGAGATCTCGACATCCGGCCATGAGATGGGACAGGGCATCCGTAGCGTCATCGCCGCGGAGCTTATCGAGGTTCTTGGCGTCGACCCAACCAAGCTCGATATCCGGATCGGAGATACCGGACATGCGCCACAGCATATAACCGCGGGCTCATGGGGGACGGGAAGCGTTGCGCCGGCCGCGCGAAGCGCTGCCCTGAAACTGCGGGAAGAGCTTAGCGTTCTAACCGGTGCGCCATTGTCGGAAGAACCGGTCCATGTCCAGCTCGCCCGGACCCGCCGCCCCTCTTTGGAAGTCACGGTGAATACGATACCGCTCGGCAAGGACGCACAGGTCATCGAGCAATTGCGCAGAGGCATTCCATCCACCACCGGGCCTGAATATCCCGACTTCATGGCCTTCAGCTGGATCGCCCATTTCGCTGAAGTTCACGTGGAGACATCGACCGGGCGCGTGCGCGTCGAACGCGTCGTCAGCGTTGCCGACTGCGGTCGGGTCATGAACCGGCGTACTGCGGAAAGCCAGGTCAGGGGCGGTGTCGTCTGGGGAATTGGCGCAGCACTCCGCGAGGCCGGTGAAACTGACCCCCGCTTCGGCGGAGTCCTCAACAATGACCTTGCCGAATATGTCGTACCGGTCAACGCCGACATAGGCGCGATCGATGTCGATTTCATCGATCAACCGGACTTCAAGCTCAACATGTCCGGCGTCAAGGGTCTCGGCGAAGTCGCCATGGTCGGAGCGGCTGCAGCCATCGTCAATGCCGTCTACAATGCGACCGGCAGACGTGTGCGACATCTACCCATCAGGATTGAAGACCTGCTGTAAAGCAGATCTCAACGGCAAGGCATGCGAGACGAAGGGAGGGCACCCGATGCCCTTTCCTGGGCACAGTTACGCGACGGAAGAGTGGCGCAATCGAGCTGCCCTTTGAAATGCGCGACTATCTAACTCTTCATCGAGTCATTGTGCGGATTGGCTGCAATACCGCCTCTTCGAGGGCTGACATCCGGATCGGGTCGGCAACGGCGTAGGCAGGGTCGGCGATCATCTCGACGAAGGCTGCCCGTCTTGGGTAGCGTACCAGCGCCACCGCGTCCCAGGACTGACCGGGTTCGGCGCAGAGCGCGATCGCGCCATCGCCGGTGAACACGATTTCCGCGCCGTACCGGGCGACGATCGGGCCGGCCATGGCGAGGTAGTCGAGATAACGCTGGCGCCCTCCGTCTGGCTTGAACCGAAGCAAATTGAGCATCACGACGGGCTGTTCGTCATCTTCGGCAAGAAAGCGGTCAATATCTGCGGCGGTGACTTTGATCATGATAATTCTCCAGTGATAGGGGCCTCAGTCTCGTTCAATCGCCTGGAAAATTATGCTATCGCCACTGCACGCTCCTGCTGCGGCCGCACGCTGCGCTTCTGGGTCGCGGCATCGATGCCGCCGGTGACTGGGGCCTGAGCTTTCCAGCGCTGGGAGACCTGTTGTTTTTCTGGATAGAAGACGGCACTTGCCAGCTGATACGATCCGGTTGCGATCCGCTGTCGTTAGAAAAGGGCGACTTCGTGCTGCTGCGGACAACGCTTTCCTTTACACTGACCTCAAGTCAGGAAGTGGAGCCGTTGGACAGCGTCATCGCGGTGGCCGCCAAACATGAGGGGCGGTTGAAGCTGGGCTCCGGTCAGGAAAGACCCATCTCGCTTCACATGGGGAAATTTCTGTTCTCGACAGCCAACCAGGATCTCCTGACGGGGCTTCTTCCGTCCATCGTTCAGATCCCCTCTCGTTCACCTAAACTCGACCGGCTTCACAATCTGCTGACGCTGATGGAATCCGAAGGCCGCGACCCGGGGCCAGGTAGCGAGTTCATCATCGTCCGCCTCGTCGAGCTGGCGCTGGTCGAAATTCTCAGGATGTCTGCTGCATCAAACCTTCCCAGTCAAACTGTCGACCCCGTCAACAGCGGTCTACTTGCAGGCCTTCGAGATCCGGTTGCGGGCAAAGCAATTCGTGCTATGCACGCAGATGTCGCGCAAGAATGGTCGGTCGATGCGCTAGCAAGGCTTTGTAGTGTCTCGCGTTCCGCCTTTGCCACACGCTTTCGTGCCGTCGTCGGGATCGGTCCGATCGCCTACCTGTTGCGGTGGCGCATGGCTCTGGCCAAGGAAGCGCTCAAGTCCGGCACGGCAAGGGTTGAGGAAATTGCCTTTTCAGTTGGCTACAAGTCGGCGAGCGCGTTCAGCACCGCTTTCACACGTGCCGTCGGCTGCTCGCCGAGCCGGTTCGCTGAGAGCTAGTCCCGCTCCGGATCAGCCTTGAAGGCCCGCTACCCGTCTATAGTTTTCACTGGCATAGGAACGGGCCTCGCCACGCAGGTATAATCAGTTGGAGGTGATATTGTCCCAGCCGGAAAGCGCAATTTCCGCCACATCGTGCAGCTCGGCGCGGTCCGCTCCATCCCGGGCACGGATCGCCATGCCGCTTTGGACTGTCTGCACGAATCTGGCAAGCTTGGTCGTGTCTGCCGTAGCCTTTAGATCACCATCGCTCTTTGCTCGGTCGAAGCGCGCCTTGAGGAGATCGAAACCGCCTGCACGAGTCGCGCGCATGAGTTCGCCCAATTCGGAGTGCCCTTCGCCGCCAACGGTGGCGAGCGTTGCCATGCAGCCATGGGGCAGATCGCAATCTCCACCGGTCATGGCGATCGCGGAATCCTGAAGGAACGCCAGCGCTGCCTCCCTGGCGGTCGCAGCTTTCCGAAACCGGGTCCAGACCAACCCTTCGTATGTCGTGTAATAGAATTTGAGCGCTTCCGCATAAAGCGCGTCCTTAGAACTGAAAGCTGCGTAAAGGCTCTTCGTCCCGATCCCCATCGTTTCCGTCAGATCTGCGATCGAGGTCGCCTCGTATCCCTTAATCCAGAACAATCTTGTCGCGGCGGCAAGCGCAGCTTGCCGGTCGAATTCCCGCGGCCGGCCGCGTAAGAGCGGGGTCGGTTCTGAATGGGCGGTGCAGGTCGAAACATCATTTTGCATCGATCACTGCATAAATCAGTTGACGGCGATTTGCAACGGCTCTACCCATTTGTACATCGATCACTGCATAAAAGGAAAAATCATGGAACTGCTAGGAAAACGCGCGCTTGTGAATGGCGGATCGAGGGGGATAGGGGCTGCGATCGCAATTGCGCTCGCCGAGAATGGCGCAGATGTCGCGTTTACCTATCAGCGCTCGGCGGAGAGGGCCGCATCGGTGGTGCAAGCCATCGAGGAAAAAGGCCGGCGCGGGCTGGCCATTCGGGCCGACAGCGCCGACCCGGACGCCATCCGTCGCGCCGTCGGCCAGGCGGTCGATGCACTTGGAGGGCTTGATATCCTCGTCAACAGTGCGGGCATCGGAACCGCTGGCATGACCGCGGATCTGGCACTCGCCGACTTGCAGGCCATGCTTGATGTCAACGTTCGCGCGCCCGTCCTGTTCGCACAGGCGGCGATCCCGCATCTCTCATCGGGGGGCCGGATCATCTCTATCGGCTCCTCCCTGGCAGAGCGTGTGCCTTTCCCGGGTGTGACGGCATACGCTATGTCGAAGTCGGCGCTTCTGTCATTCACGCGTGGACTTTCGCGCGAACTCGGGCCCCAAGGTATCACCGTCAATCTTGTTCTTCCTGGTTCCACTGACACTGAAATGAACCCCGCCAATGGCGAGAATGCGGATTATCAGCGCAGCCTCACATCGCTCGGTCGATTTGGGGAGCCTCGTGAAGTCGCCAGCGCAGTCGCGTTCCTGGCGGGTCCTGCGGCCAGTCTGATTACTGGCGCGGTTCTCACTGTAGATGCCGGCTTCAACGCCTGATCCGGTTAGCTGGAAGACATCAGGTCGGAAGAAAATGGGCTTCCGGCCCGCCAATCGAAAGGCGCCGCGGCGCCTCTCTCAGTCGCGGTAAGGATGATATGCGCCAACAATCTCCCTATGCCAAAGCAGTCAATCTTCAAGCTGACACTCGCGACAGATAGCCTAGAAGTGGCCTGCTGCCGGTTTCGTTGACTCCGAGTTAAAGTGTTTCCAATGAAACTGGAGCGCATGAATGCAACGAAGGAAGTTCAGCCGCGAGTACAAGCTTGAGGCAGTGAAGTTGGTGCGAGAGCGTGGGGTCAGCGTTGCGCAGGCATCCCTCGATCTGGATGTTCATGAGAATGTCTTGCGCAAGTGGGTAAGAGAATACGGTTCGGACCCGGTACAGGCGTTTCCGGTCAGGGACAGATGAAGCCCGAGCAGCTTGAGATCGAGAGGCTTCGGAAAGAAGTCGCCAAGCTGAAGGCGGAGCGCGACATCTTAAAAAAGGTCGCCGCCTACTTTGCGAAGGACGTGATATGAAGTTCGCGTTCATTGCAAAGCACCGTTCGATCTAGCCAGTGGCTTGGCTGTGCGAAGCGCTGGGTGTATCGCGTTCCGGCTTTCATGCCTGGTTTTATCGGTCTCCGAGCCAGCATGCCCGCCATGACGAAGCTCTGCTCGATAAGATTAAGGACAGCTCTAGACGATTAGGCCAAGTTGCCGGTCAAGCGCTAAGGCCGTTGTGCGAACCTGACGAACGCAATCGCTTGAAGGGACATCAGCGGGGAGCGAGCATGGTCACCGTCGACCAATTCGCCGAACGAAACATTGCCCCCGTCGACAATGCGATCGCTCCGCCTCCATGGCATGCTCATGGACGTTGCCATCAAGTCAGTCGACGAAACGATCAGCCTCGAGCAAGCCGCCGATGCAATGTTCAGAGGCAAAACAACTCAAGGGAATCAATACGATGATCGTTGTAGGTAACTCCAGGATCCCCCTGCTTCTTCAATCGATCTCCCGCTTGCCGGGACAAGATACGGTCCGGGAAGCACAGCAAGGAAAAGCAGGTGGAAATCCCTCCTCCGTCTCTCTTGATCCTCGATATGGCTCGAAGCTTGCGGACGCCCTGTGGTCTATGGAAAGCAACGGCGTTGTATTGGACCAAAAGCCCACTCGCACTGCTCTCAATAATGACGAGAAATCCGATGCGGCTGACGAGTTCCTGAAGGTATCTCACATGACCCCGGCTGAACGAATCCGCTATTTCTTCCTGAAAGATCGAGAGCTTAATGAAGACAAGCTGGCCGCAATGAGCGAAAAGGATCGAGAGGCGATCGAACAGCAAATCAAAGAGGTTATCCTTCAACAACTGGGGTTGGAAGACGAAGACGGCAAACCTGACGACGCCCCTAAGCCCGCACCAGAGGGCGATCCCGTACCCTTGGATGCAATGCTGTGAACTGGACAGGTTCGGTTTATTCGTCATGCGGCTGCGGTAACGATCCAACGACGGCTCAACGCACCATCGCAGACGACAACCATTGATCATTAATCCACAAAAACGGCACTGCCGAACAATGGGCTTTTCGGTCATGCGTTCGGGGAAGGCATTGCGCTGCCGTTCACAACTGGCCGACATGCCCAGCCGTAACGTTCGAGAAAGAATGACAAGCTGCGGAAATTACGTGCCTGTTTTTGAGGGACCTTGTAAGGACGCATCGACTACAGACTTGACTACCGGCTCGGATTGTCGAAGTCGTTCCAGTTTCGCTCACTAGAATATCATTCAAAAAATTTATACCGCATACGCTCTTCCTATAAGGCAAGCCGCTATTTTGACCGGTATTAATGGACTATGGAGAGCCGAGGGCGGCCGTATCGCAGCGAGGCAGTGCAACTCACTTCGCGTCGAAGCTTCGACATATGACAGCTTGCCACAGAGGAAAGAAGTTAAAATGGACACGTTGGTGAACAGCGAGGAGGAAGAGGTGACAGCTCTTGATCATCTCTTCTTCGATGCTAGAACGCATTACTTTTGGCAGCCACGGCCAGTGCCGAAGCATCTCCTTGTGAAAATTTACGAAGCGGCGCGTATGGGACCAACGAGCGGTAACGGCAGTCCATTACGGGCAGTGTTCCTTACGTCCACAGAGGCCAAACAGCGGCTTTTGCCCGCGTTGCGCCCCGGCAATGTCGACAAGACCATGACAGCTCCCGTGACCGCCGTTCTCGGTTTCGACACCATGTTCTTCAAGCATTTCGACAGGCTCGCACCATATGCCAAGGGACGCGAAGAAACTTATCTCGCAGATCCTGAACTGGCTTATCGCGCGGCATTTCGGAATGGCACATTACAAGGGGCATATCTTATCATAGCCGCCCGAGCCCTCGGTTTGGATTGCGGCCCGATGTCCGGCTTCGACCATGGAATTGTAGATGAAGCTTTTTTCTCCGGTACAGCTATTCGTTCGAACTTCCTGCTGAACCTTGGATACGGCGATTCTAGAAAACTGTTCCCGCGGCAGTTCCGCTTTGAGTTCGATGAAGTCTGCACGATTTGCTGAATTGGCCGGGGAGGCTCTATTCTATGGGAGCACTTCCCAAAGCTTTTCAAAGGCGTCTGCTCTCATGGATTTGCGCAAGATCAAAGTCTGCGCTTGCGTCTGACTTGCTTGCAACCGCTCATTGTTTATTTTTTGATGTCTAATGCCCATAAGGGGCTGCCACATGCGGTCAGTCATATGCTCAAGGCGCGTCCCTCGTCTCAAGGTGCATTAGCAAATGTTGTCGGCTCGGGACTTGGCGAATAATGATGAAGGCAGTGGTCTGACACTGAGAACAGAGGCGACGTGCTCGACCGCTTTGAGAACGGGAGTTTCCTCGCTCACAATCATGGGGATCCCTGCCCACACCCGCTTGTAGTGCGGCAACAGTAAGCGAATGATGTTCAGGCGACCAAGGTTAGCACGTTGGAGCAGCCGCAAAGCGCAGGGTATTCAACATCCAATTCGCCTGCCGCGCTCACACCTAGGCGCGTGCTGCAATCGATGAATCGGTTGTGAAGTGACGACGCACGCCGAGGCGGATTCAACATCGCCAGCGAAGGGGTGGATGATGGGCCAGGCACTGAGCGATGATCTTCGAATACGGGTTTTGAAAGCGTCTGCGGCGGGTATATCGGCTCGACAGGCTGTAGCCCGGTTCGGTGTTGGAATTTCGACGGCAATCCGCTGGATCGCGAGAGTGAAAGAAGGCGAGCCGACCGCTCGCTCGCAAGGCTGGAGGCGACCGTCGGCAGTGGATGCTCACGAGGCGTTTATTGTCGCCCTGATCGAAGAGCGCAAGGACGTGACACTCGATGAAATGATCGAACGCTTGTTGGCCGAGCGGCAGGTGAAGATCAGCCGCAGCGCACTTGGAGCCTGGCTTCGAGGCCGTGGACGGAGCTTTAAAAAAGTCCGCACATGCACTGGAGCAAGACCGGCCGGACGTCCTGAAGCGCCGGCGCATCTGGTTTGATGGCTAACTCGATCTCGATCCGAAGAGGCTGATCTTTATCGACGAAACCGGCCTTTCGACGAAAATGTCACGTCTGCGCGGACGTGCACTTCGAGGCGAGCGTTGCCGAGCCGGCGTGCCGCATGGGCATTGGAACACAACGACATTCACCGGAGCGTTGCGCCTCACCGAATGACCGAACCGTTTGTTTACGATAGCGCGATGAACGGCAACGTCTTCCTGGCCTATGTTGAACAGGTGTCTTGCCGACCCTTCAGGCCGGCGACGTCGTAATCATGGACAACTTGCCAGCACACAAGACATCCGGTGTGGGATGCTATCGAGTGTGCCGGGGCCAGGCTCATGTTCCTTCCGCCCTACAGCCCGGACTTCAACCCCATCGAGAATGCGTTCTCCAAACTGAAAGCCATGCTGCGAGGGCGCGCGGAGCGGAAGATCGATGCATTGTGGGATGCAGTCGGAGCTTCGATAGCCCGCTTCACACCGGCAGAATACGCAAACTACTTCAGGGCTGCAGGATATGACCCGGATTGAACAGGATCTACTCTAGGTATGCAGCGGACCCATTTATTGGCTATGTTCGCTAACGATGTTGCTTGCCCAATAATCCCAGGCTCGGCCGATCTGGCTGTTATTGGCGACGTCTGCCGCCATAGCCTCTTCGGCAGTAAGGGCCTTAAACGCACCGAGGGCGAGGGCAGAGATCTGTATGCGAGCGTTCGCTTCGGTGTACACTGCGCGAAACACGGCTTGTTTAATATCTCGGCCGACCACAGTCATTCCATGCCCGCGCATAAGAATGACAGCATCGTCGCCAAGCTTCGCCGCGAGGGAGCGGCCAAGTGCGGGGTTCCGAATTAGTAAGTCTGTTGCCGAACCTGCCAGATCTCGTATCTCGAAGACCCCGACCTCCTGCGCGAGGAAACCGCTCATGTGGCAGACGGGACAAAGCTTTGTAGATTTGGATATGGTAAAGGGAACAACCGAAGCAGCATGGCTGTGAACGATTGCCTTGACGTCCGGGCGTTGTCGGTAGATCTCGGCATGGATGAAGCGTTCGAGATACGTCGTCCGAGTGTCGCCTTCGACCACACCGTCAAAGTCCACGGTGAGGATATCGTCATCGGTCACGAGAGAGGGCGCCATATTACGCGAGATCATGAAACGATCCGGCAGGTCAGGATGGCGACAGCTCACATGCCCGAAAGCGTCCAGTATCCCATTCGCCACGAGTATGTGATTGGCGAGGGCCAGTTGAGAAGCGCATTGATAAGTATCTGAGTTCGACATCGACGTTCTCGTCCCAATTTTGTCGGATGACGATCGACCGCTGAGATGTCTTGAGACCATACTGGCGGCCGATGTTACCCTCGTAAAGCCTATTTCAGCCTGATGTGGATGTTCTTTTCCTGCGTGAAGGCCAGCAACTCGCTGAGGCATTCTTCCCGACCGATGCCCGACTGCTTAAATCCACCGAACGGGGCGCCAAGGAAATGCTTACTGACTTCGTTGATCCAGACAAAACCGGCCTCGGTCCTTTTCGCGGCGCGATGGGCGCGGTTCAGGTCATTCGTCCAGATCGAGCACGTCAAACCGTATTCCACTCGGTTGACTTGTTCGAGCATTGAGGCCTCGTCCGTCCATGGGAGGATCGACAGGATAGGTCCGAAGACCTCTTCGTTTGCGATCCGCATATCCTGGTTTACGTCGTAGAATACCGTAGGTTCGACGAAGTTGCCGTCGGCAAGCTCAGGAGAGTCCGGCTGCTTTCCTCCCCACAGCAACTTAGCGCCGTCGGCTTTGGCGATCTCGATGTAATCGAGGACTTTCTTGAGCTGCGCTGAACTCGCCAAGGCCCCCATCGTCGTTGCCGGGTCGGTCGGCAGGCCGGGCCGGTGATATTGGACGTGCTGGGTGACGCGCTTGATCACCGCGTCGTAGATATCGGCGTGGACGAAAGCGCGGCTGGTCGATCCACAGGACTGACCGCACCAGATAAAGTTCATCCCAGCCACGATTGCCTTTGCAACCTCGTCGGCATCGACGTCTGGATAGGCAATCAACGCATTCTTTCCGCCGAGTTCAAGCAGGACCGGCTTTAGAGTTTCGGCCGCCGACCGCATGACCGCCCGGCCGGTCGGAACGCTTCCGATCAGCGTGATCATTGCGACATCGCGATGCGACGAAAGCGCGGAGCCGACCTCGCGCCCCCCCGTCAAAAGGTTGAATACGCCGGGAGGAAGGATGTCCTCAATAAGTTCCGCAAAGCGAATTGCCGACAGCGGCGCCTGTTCCGGTGGCTTCATGATCACGACGTTACCAGCCGCAAGAGGGGCCGCCGACTTGGCGGCCGTGAACATGAAGGGGTGATTGAAGGCAACGATGCGCGCCACGACGCCTAGGGGCTCCCGCGTGCTGAAGTTGACGATGTTTGCTCCCATAGGGATGGAGTCGCCTTTGATCTCCGTAACCAATCCGGCAAAAAACTCGAATTGATTAGCGGCATTTGCAACGTCGCGGCCCATTTCCGCAACCGGGTTGCCGACGTCTGCGGCATCGATCAATGCAAGTTCGCCGGCGTTCGCGCGGATGCGCCGGGAAATCTCTCTGAGAAGCTTGGCACGTTCAAGCGGTGGCGTTGCCGCCCATCCATCGAAGGCTGCCCGCGCGGCCTTGATCGCGGCATCGACGTCCTCCGCACTTCCATCCGCAAATTGGCCGATAACCTTGCCGGTGCCGGGACTGGTAGTGTCGAGATAGCGGCCGCCCAGAGGCGCCTGCCAGCCGCCATTGTAGAAATGGTCCTGATGCTGCGGTAAGGCGATGATGTTCGTCGTCGAAGTCTCCATGGTGGCCTTCCTCCTAGAAGCAGTAGATTGAGTGCATATCGGCACATGCATATGGGATTAACATCCCGACAGCTTCCGAAGGGAATGGAAAGTCCGCGGATGATATAAGTTTTGACTAAGACCGTTAGCAATCCTAACTTAAGCTGACGTAAGTTTGCGGCAAACGAAACCGCTGGTCACGGACTGCACATGACGTCGTCTATTCCAAATTTCCGCCACCTCCGACTCTTATCGATGACAGTCCGACATTCGAGCGTCAACAAGGCCGCGGCTGAGGCCGGTCTTTCGCAGCCGGCCGTCACACAGGCAGTGGCAAAGCTGGAGCAAGAATTTGGCTGCAGGCTCTTCGACCGAAGTTCGACTGGCGTGTTCCCAACCGAATCCGGGGTATTACTCGTCGCTCGGGTCGATCGTGCCTTTGAGTTTTTGTCAGACGCGGGAAAAATCCTAGCCACCGCACGAGAAGGGAACAGCCAGGGCCTCGCACTGGAACGGTATGTTTCCACCTCTCAACTGAAGGCGATCGTAGCACTTGCGAGACATGGCAGCCTGGCGGCGGCCGGTCGGGAACTGGGCGTCAGCTCTCCAGCCGTTCACCGGGCGGCCAGCCAGCTTGAGGATATCGCAGGTGTGACCCTTTTCAACCGCACTGCTTACGGAGTGTCATTGACTAAGCACGCCAGAGTCCTGGCGCGGGCAGCCACTTTGGCCTTCCATGAGATCGAGCTTGGATTGCAGGAGGTGATGTCTTTGCAGGGGCGGACGATCGGGCGCATCACCATCGGGTCCCTCCCCTTGGCGCAAAGCTATATTGTTCCCGCTGCCCTGCAGGTTCTCTCGGAAAAATTTCCTGGAGTAATCATCTCAGTGGTCGATGGCTCTTACGCCGTACTGACAGAGGGACTTAGAAACGGCGATATCGACATCATGATCGGCGCGTTGCGCGAGTCTCAGCACGAGGACGATCTGGAGCAGGAAATCCTGTTTGACGACAAGCTCTCCATTCTCGCCAGGCGTGGACACCCCCTGCACAGGAACCCCTACATCATCATCGCCGATTTGGCCCATTACAAATGGATTGTTGCACGCCAAGGATCTCCTACAAGGGAGATGTTCAAGCGGATTTTCGCAAACCGCCTTGATCAGGTAAGTGACGGGATAATCGAGACGGGCTCCTTTTCCGTGATCCGCGAATTGTTGCGCACGACTGATAGATTGGCGCTGATTTCTCCCGCGCAGGCATTCCGCGAAATCGCTGAAGGCACGTTGCTGCCGATCAGGTTCAGGCTAGAAGAGGGACCGCGCCCCATCGGGCTTACGTTGCGAAAGGGATATAAGCCTACCGAAATACTCAATGAGCTCATTGGAGCTTTGAAGGTCGCGGCGGCAACACCCAAGGCGTTGCCGCTCTCAACCCTTTCAATCTTCGACGAAGACTTCATCGCGTCTCCGACGGACGGTCGGAAGGAATGAGATACAAAGCCACAGAGCCGAGAACATCAGAAACGCCGCACTGATCGGATGCTGTATGAAGATCAGAATGCTTCCGCGGGAAATAATCATTGCCTGACGGAAGTTCTCTTCCAGCATTCCGCCCAGAACAAGCCCCAAGGCAAGCGGTGGCAGTTCGAAACCAAGCTTGACGATAACATATCCGAAGACGCCGAAGACCCCCAGAAGGACTACGTCCATCGGCTCGTTGTTGAGCGAATAGACGCCGATGCAGCACAACAGCAGAATGACGACGTACAGCAGGCGGTAGGGAACCCGCAGCAGTTTCACCCAGAGACCGACTAGCGGCAGGTTGATCAGGAGCAGCATCAGATTGCCAAGCCACATCGAAGCAATCAGGCCCCAGAAAAGGTCTCGCTCCTGCGTCATGATTTGCGGTCCCGGAACGATCCCATGCATCATCATGCCGCCAACCATCATTGCCATGACGGCATTTGGGGGTATACCCAGAGTGAGAAGCGGAATGAAGGACGTCTGTGCCCCGGCGTTGTTGGCCGATTCCGGCCCCGCTACGCCCTCAATCGCACCTTCTCCAAAGCGGTTGGGCGTCCGCGAAACCTTCTTCTCCAGGATATAGGAGATATAGGATGCGAGAACGGCGCCGTTGCCTGGCAGGATTCCCAGCAGCGAGCCAAGGCCCGTTCCTCGAAAAATGGCACCGGCGGCGTCTTTCAAATCTGTCCAGCCCGGAAGCAGGCGCCCGATTTTTTCGGCTGAGAACTGCCTTTCCGCGGGGCTTTCGAGGTTCCGTAGGATTTCGGCAACCCCAAAAAGACCCATTCCGATCAGCCCGACATCGATCCCATCCGCCAGCCACGGCATTCCGAAGGTCATTCGGCCTTGGCCCGTGGTCAGGTCAGGTCCAACCGTCGACAGCAATGTGCCGATCAGCACCATGACGATGGCTTTCGTGGTTGATCCGCTCGCCAGCATGACGGCGATGACCAGCCCCATCAACATCAGCGAGAAATATTCGACCGGCCCGAACAGCAAAGCGACGCGGCTGAGCGGTGCGGCAATGGCCGCGATCAGAAGCGTCGACACTGATCCCGCGAAGAAGGAGCCGATAGCGGCGATCCCGAGCGCTATCCCCGCCCTACCATTGCGAGCCATCTTATGTCCGTCTATAGCGGTGATAACCGAACTTGCTTCTCCAGGGATATTCAAGAGGATCGCGGTCGTCGAGCCGCCATACTGGGCGCCATAATAAATGCCTGACAGCATGATGAGCGCACTCACCGGGTCCAAGCCGAATGTGACCGGCAGAAGGATCGCAATCGTTGCGATCGGACCGATGCCCGGCAGAACGCCGATCAATGTTCCGAGCAGACAGCCGATGAAGCACAGCAACAGGTTCGAAGGAGTTACGGCAACCGCGAAGCCAAGCGCCAGATTGTTAAGCAGATCCATATTCGACCTCAGTAAGCAATTGCCGTACCGGGCACGACCAACAGGGGGATTGGTATGCCAAGAAGCATGTGAAACACGACTGCCGTCGAAACGCCAAGCGCTATGCCGAGCAAGATCTTCTCTTTGCCGGTGAGATGCGGATGTGCCAGTCCGGCAATCAGCACCAGAAGGATGGTGGAAACGACGAGGCCGAATGAACGGATTCCGAGGGAGAAAACAATAATTCCACTGGTCACGAAGAGTGCGGCCTTCGTACTGTACGACCCTAACGGAGGGCCGTCGCGCAGGAACGAAATCGCGATACTGAACAGGCCATAACTTCCGATGGCAACGGCTATCCACCGCGGAAACATCGCAGGTCCGGCCACCCTCAACGTTCCTTGCGAAAGGCCGCTGAGAGACCAGATCGCCACTGCTGCCAATACAAACAGCACGAGCCCTGAGAGAAGTTCGCACGGCGCACGAACCCTAAGTATTAATTTTTTCGACATTTTTTTGATCCCCGATGGCGCTTCGTGACTCGGCTATTCGATCTTCACACCGAGCGTCTTGACCCTCGTGCCCCATTCATCGATCTCAGCCGCGAAATAGCGCTCGACTTCGGCTGTATTTCTAGGCTGGAGCACATAACCCTGCGCCGTCAACCGCTTCAGGACATCAGGATCTGAGATGGCTTTGTTGATTTCTTGGTTGAGCTTGTCGATGACGGGTTTCGGTGTGGACGCCGGCACGAGAAACGCGACCCAGGAGGCTGCCTGGTAGTCTCCAAACCCGAGTTCGGCGTAGGTCGGTACGTTTGGAGCAGCCTCGATGCGCGTCGAGTTGGCAACAGCCAGACCACGCAGAGCGCCTTGCTGAACCTGCGGAGCGATGCCGAACGATGCAGCGACCATATCCACCTGGTTGCCGATCGCCGCCTGGATGGCGAGGGCTCCTCCCCTGAAAGGCACGTGGGTGATGTCGGCGCCCGCATGGTGCTTGAAGAAATATTGAGCTGCCAATTGTGAGCCGGAGCCGACACCTGCCGTGGAAAAGGTTGCGCCGTTACTGCTCTTCGCGAGCGTCACTAGATCACTAAGAGACTTGATCGGGGACGCCGCCGGTACAGCTATCATTTCTGGTGAAGACGCCGGAATGGCGACGGGTTTCAATTCATTTAACGAATATCCGAGCTTGGAATAGGCAGCTTGGCTGATGGCGATGGATGTCGTTGTCACCAATACGGAATAACCGTCACCCGGCAAGCCTGCGATGGCAGCCGCTGCGATGTTGCCGCCCGCCCCGTCCCGGTTCTCCACCGTTATGATTTGTTTGAGTTCCCGCCCCATCCGTTCGGCGACCACGCGGGCAAGCGTATCCGCAAACCCTCCGGGAGCAAAACCCACAACCATGTTAATGCGGGCCGAAGGGTAAGCCTGCTGCGAATATCCCGGAGCGGCACTCACCGCGACGAGAAGAGATGTCGTAAGTATTTTGGGTATAAGATTCGTCATTCTCATTCCTCCACAAATTGAGCGTCAACGAAATTCGACCCATCCCTTGAAGGGCCCGGTGAGGGCAGCTGGGTGGAATTTTTCCTCCAATTAGGTTTTAGCACCTTCAGGCGGACGAATTTCATAAATTGGCTTATTGCCGTTATAACTTTTGGAGAATACACCGGGCCCATTAGTAACCGTGCTCGATGACTGGTGCCCGCCCACTCCCGACTTGGCGCTCTATTACGCGCGCAGCCGGCACGCGCCGTCATCAACCTCCTGCGAGAGGTGGACAGGTCACGATAAAGAGGCGCCGCTGAATGGCGTCGGCCCTGTCAGAGGGATTGAGGACGATTTGGGGCGCCGGTCGCTTTGAACCGTCCCGCATCGCGGAAACTTGCTCCGTGTGTCAGGGCGCCGCTAGCTTGCGGCGCAAGATCATGCCGCCATGGTGCAAGGTGTTGGCATCGACGAAATCGGCTTGGGCGGTGAACCCCGTGTCGTGCCAGTATTCGCTATGCGTTCCGAGCGGCAAAAGCTGCGCCGTGGGAGGGTTAATTGCGGCACTCGCTCGGCCTTTGCAAATGCGCACAAGAAGACCGCTGGTCCAATATTGGCACATCGCTATTGCCGAAATCGCGCGCGCCATATTGAGGTCGATTTCAAACGTGTAGGTGTCACCATTGCGGTGGCTCCGCATTCCCCAGCCTAACACAGTTCCGTGGTGGGGCGCGTCATGCTACCCCCGCCCTGGCTGCCTTCTTCAATGTCGCCGACATGCGCATCGCGAGAAGAGGTAGTCTGCCTTCATTTGGCATTGCGTTGGGATGACGAAGAGATCCTGGTGGGTTCCTGCATGTGATCTATGGAGATCGGTTAGTTGTTCTAACCAGCGACGTTAGGACAACGGTGTTGTAAGCCACCTCAAATCCCTCTTACCCTCCAGTGATATCCGGAAGACGATTTAGCTGACAGTGTCAACGCCGTCCTTTGGCCGACGACATTAGTCGGATCTTTGCCAACGCTGGCACGTCTTTGCGCGCTAGAGGAGAAGCAGATGACGCATGATTATCGCCCCCTTGAGGTCACTCGCCGGGATTTCAACAAAGGAGCAGGATTCGGTATCGCGGCCAGCGTAAGCATGAGCTGGATGACATTTGTGCAATGGCCTGCATTGGCCCAGACATCTTCTGGAAGCACGATGGATATAGAACTCAACGTCAACGGCGAGGCTCGCGAGCTTACGATCGATCCGCGGACTTCCCTGCTGGACGCCTTGCGAGAGCATATCGGGCTGACGGGCACCAAAAAGGGTTGCGACCATGGCCAGTGCGGCGCGTGCACCGTCATTGTCGACGGCCGACGGATGAATTCCTGCCTTAGCCTTGCCGTCATGCTTACAGGCAGCAAAATCCTGACGATCGAAGGTCTCGGAAATGTGGAGACCTTGCATCCCATGCAAGCTGCTTTCATCGAGAAAGACGGGTTCCAATGCGGCTACTGCACCCCTGGCCAGATCCTGTCCGCAGTCGCGACGCTTGATGAAATCGCTGCCGGCATTCCGAGTTCGGTTACCGCGGACGTGACGGCCCCCCCGGCGGCCTCCGCTGAGGAAATACGGGAGAGGATGAGTGGAAATCTCTGTCGCTGCGCAGCCTATCCCAACATCATTGCTGCCATCCTCGATGTTCAGGAGTAGCCCGGATGAAGCCGTTTACCTACTATCGCGCGCCCACCCTGCAAGACGCCGTCACCACGTTGGCAGCACGACCGAACGCTCGCATCATAGCAGGCGGCACCAATTTGCTCGACCTCATGAAGCTCCAGATCGAGGTGCCGCAGCACCTCGTTGACATCAACGGTTTGGGGCTCGATGCGATCGCAGGCGGCGAAGACGACAGGTTGCGTTTCGGGGCAATGGTCCGCAACACTGATCTCGCAGCACACGAAATCGTCCGGCGGCAATACGGCGTCCTCACGCGGGCAATTGTCGCAGGTGCGTCCGGACAGATACGTAATCGCGCAACAACCGCAGGAAACCTGATGCAGCGTACACGCTGTCCGTATTTCTATGGCACGGCAATGGCTTGCAATAAGCGGGAGCCGGGTTCCGGCTGCGATGCGCTGAATGGCAGTTCGGCAAACCTCGCCATACTCGGAACGAGTGATGCCTGCATTGCAACACATCCCTCCGATATGGCAGTTGCCCTGCGAGCACTCGACGCGGTGGTCCATGTCCTGGGTGCAGAAGGTGAGCACAGCATCCCGATTGCTGATTTCCACCGCCTGCCTGGCGATACACCCCACAGCGAGACGGCTCTTCGTCCAGGCGAGATTATCACGGCGGTCGAGCTTCCTGCTCCGCTCGGCGGCGTGCATGTTTACCGCAAGGTACGCGAGCGGGCTAGCTATGCATTCGCCACGGTTTCCGTCGCGTTAGTGGCTCGCGTGGATGGCGCAAACGTGACGATCGAACGCCTGGCCTTTGGAGGACTCGCCCCCAAACCATGGCGTGTCGAGGCTGCCGAGCGTCGCGGGCCCGGCACGCCGGAGGAGGTCGCTCGTGATGCTGCAGCTATCATTCTGGAGGGTGCTCGGCCTACCGATCGCAACCATTATAAGATAGCTCTGGCGCAACGCACCTTACATGCAGCGCTGATCGACGCACAGGAGCAGAGCCGATGACACGCCTGGACACGCCGAACGCTAAGACGAGAATTATTGGTCGATCAACCAACAGGCTTGATGGCCCGCAGAAGGTCACAGGTTCCGCTATCTATGCGTACGAGACGGCAGCGATCCATCAGACGCTCGTCGGCGTTTTTGCAACAGCGACGATCGGCAAGGGTGAAATTAGAACTCTGGACACATCGACGGCCGAGGCAATGCCGGGCGTCCGTCTCGTAATAACCTACAAAAACGCGCCGCAGCAGGGGAAGCTCAATCCTCAAACTCCAGGCTTTGCGGTTCGTGCGCGTCCGATTCTTGCTGGAACAAGTATCGATCATTTCGGACAACCCATTGCACTTGTGGTCGCAGACACGTTCGAGAATGCGCGTGACGCTGCTCACGCTGTTGTTGCCACCTACACATCGACGCCGGGCAGCTTCGCCTATGCGGAAGGGAACCCCGTCACCGAACCGGAACTTGCCAATGCCGGATTTCCCGCCTTCACCCATCACGGTGACTTTGATGCGGGATATGCCGGCGCTGCCTTCAAAGTCGATCAGACCTACGAGACACCGCCGCATTTCTCGCAGCCTTTGGAACCGCATAGCACGCTTGCCCGTTGGGAAGGCGAAACTCTTCACCTCACAACCAGTCACCAGACACTCCGTTACATAGGCGCTTCTCTTAAGGCCGCCCTCAATATCGAGCCCGAAAATCTCGTTATTTCCGCACCTTTCGTTGGCGGGGGCTTTGGATCGAAGCTCGCAGTCCATGCCGACATTATGGGAGCGGCAATCGCTGCAAGGATGGTCAAAAAACCGGTTAAGGTCTGCATGACCCGTCAGCAGATGTTCGGTCTGTTGGGCATGCGGCCCTGGCAACGGCAGCGCGTGCGACTCGGCGCCGATATTGAAGGCAAGTTAATTGCCATCGGCCATGAGGCTCTGATCTATTCAAATGACAGAGACCCGTTTCTCGAGCAGACTGGCACCGTGACACGCTCCCTTTATTCCGGCCCAAATCGCATGACGCGTCACAGGGCGACGCATCTGGACCTGCCGAACGGTGAACCGGTCCGCGGGCCCGGAGAACTCCCAGGATTGCTGGCAGTCGAGGCTGCAATTGATGAACTCGCCGACGCCTTGAACATGGACCCGGTCGAACTCCGCATGTTGAACGACACGACGATGGATCCGGAAAGCGGGGTACCGTTGACAGGGCGTAGCCTCACCGAGTGTTTGAGGACGGGTGCCGGAAGGTTCGGCTGGTCTCGGCGCCCGGCCCGGCCGCGCAGCCGTCAGGAAGGACAGTGGCTCATAGGCATGGGCATGGCATCGGCGATACGCATGCATTTCCAGGGAGCGACAGACGTGGAGGTGGCGATCACGCCGGAACGACGCGTCGCCGTGAGATCGGATCTGACCGATATCGGCACTGGAAGCTATACCATCCTTGCCCAGTTCGCCGCAGAGGTGCTCGGCGTAGCGGTGTCCGAAGTCGAAGTCTCGCTCGGGCATTCAAGTCTGCCAGTGGGCGGAGGCTCGGGTGGATCTTGGGGAGCATCCAACACCACGGCTGCACTTCATGACGCGTGCCTTACCCTCATCCAGCAGGCAGACGTGCCTGCCGGCGAAGATTTTATCAGTGAGACTCTGGCGAAACATCCGCAGGGGCTGTCTGTAAGAGGCACGCTGCCGGCGTCGTCGCAGGTTCCTGACTGGAACCAGAAGTCACGCCACACCTACGGTGCGCATTTTGTGGAACTCGCCGTTCATCGGCTGACGGGGGAAATCAGGGTGCGCCGAATGCTTGGCGTCTTCTCGGCAGGGCGGATTATTAACCCCAAGACCGCCCGTTCGCAGTTGCTTGGAGGTATGATATGGGGCCTTTCTGCCGCCCTGCGTGAGGCGGCAGAGATCGATCCGCGGTATGGCAATGTCGTGAACGGTGATCTGGCGGAGTATTTGCTGCCCGTCCATGCCGATGTGCCCGATGTCGAGGTCCTGCTGATCGACAAGCCTGATCTCGACGCCAATCCTGTCGGGGTGAAAGGTGTTGGCGAACTCGGCGCGTGTGGAGCCTCCGCGGCTTTCGTAAACGCGCTCTACAATGCCTGCGGCGTGCGCGTGCGCCATTTCCCGATCAATCTGGCAAGTCTTGCTTCTCATACCCCTACGCGTAACTAGCACGACTCTTGGAGCAACGACTTCAACGGCTCATTTATCCGGAATCCTCAGGCCTTCGGTCCTCTACCGTATATTTAGGTCATGTATCTGCCGGCATCGACATGGATGGTTTGACCCGTCAGATATTCGGTCTCTAAGATCATCCGTGTCGCTGGCCAAAGTTCTTCGGCGCGCCCCATGCGCCCTAAGGGAAGATTTTCAATAGGGCCTACATCGATTGCATTGGCCATTCTGCTCTCGATCAGAGCGGGCGCTATGGCGTTCGCCGTGATCCGGTGCGGGCGGAGCGCGCTGGCATAGGCGTGCATCAGGCTCTCCACACCGCCTTTCGACGCGGCGTAGGCGGCGGAAAGCCCGCCCCCGGTGCGGGCGGCGGCCGACGACATGAAGATAAGCCGGCCACCATCTCGCATCATATGTGGCCATGCAGCCTGCGAGACCAGAAACGCACTCGTCAGGTTAGCATGAAGCGTCTTTTGGAAGAGCGCGAGATCAAGACGGTCGATCGGGCACGCTTCGCCAATGCCAGCATTGTTGATCACGCAATCGATGCGGCCAAAGTGGGCGAGCGTCTCGTTAATCAGGCGTTGCACATCTTCCGCGATGCTGACATCCGCCTGAATGCCGATGCCATCTTTCAGGCCAGATATCAATTGCTCGACCTCGACGGTCTCAGACCGATAATTCGCCGCGACATAATGACCCTCGGCGGCGGCAGCGTTTGCAAGCGCAGCACCAATTCCGCGGCCGGCGCCCGTGATCAGAATGACCTTGGCAAATGGGTTTTGGGGACGTTGCATGATCACCTACCATCATGTTTTGGATTAATCGGAGACAGTCCACGGCTGACTATCCATATCACTCGGTGCCCGCCTGACTGCGTTCAGCCTTGTCGAAGGCACACCGGGGGGCTTCGATGTCCTTCCAGGTGTCTCTGATCCAGCCTGTGAAGGCTGCCAACGGCTCCAGCATCGACCGGCCACGCGCTGTCAACTCGTATTCAACTCGCGGCGGTACCTCGAGATGATAGTAGCGCGCGACAAGGCCATCCCGCTCAAGACTACGAAGCGTCAAGGTCAGCATCCTTTGTGAAATGTCCGGAATGCCGCGCATTATTGCTCCGAACCGCATTGGGGCGTTGGGTGACGAGGCCAAGCATGGAAACCACAAGAATGGTCCATTTGTCTCCAAGACGGGCCAGCACGCTGCCAGGTGCGCAGGGAGTGAGAACAGGTCCACGCGGGGTCTCGACTATGGGGCGACCATTGATTTCACGCGACACGGACCAACTCCTTCATTGGTTATCTTGTTGTAACCGACGCTCAGAAATGTGCCGTCTTGGGCCGAATTTCAATCGATTCCAGATAACAACCGTCATTAAGTACTGATGGTAACTATCATGGATCATTCTGAAGAATTCCTCGTGTTCGGGGCAACCGGGCAGCAAGGCGGGTCCGTCGCGCGCGCACTGAATGCGAAGGGTAAGAAGGAGAGCCTTCACACGCAATCCCGACAGCGCTCGGTCAAAAGCTCTGGCCGCCGAAGGTATTTCCCTGGCAATCGGCGATCTGTTCGATTCTGCTTCTATTGATCGCGCGATGGCTGGAGTCTCCTGCGTCTTCAGCGTTCAGACCAGCTCACCGGGAGGTGAAGTCACCGATGAACAGGAGGTCCTGCAAGGCGATCGCGGACAGCGCAGTTCGACAGGGAGCGCGGCATCTCGTCTATTCCTCGAGTGGCGCTGCAGGCAAAGGCAAAACGGGAATGGGCCACTTCGACAGTAAGTCTGAAATCGAAGCCATTCAGAAGTGCGGCGCAGAACGCGTCCGGATAACGGCACTTCACATAGTTCGAAGCGTAGGCGATCAGCGCGAAGGAGGCGGCGTAGCTTTCGGGAAAACCATAGGACCCGAACCCTTCCAATTGGCCGAAGGTCCGCTCGGCGAATTCCGGTGAATAGCCATTGCGGATCATGCCGGACACGAGCTTGTCCTTGAACCGGCTCACTCCGCCCGTAAACTTGAAGGTCGCCATGGCCCGGCGCAACTGGTCGGCTTTTTCGCGGCCATAGGTGCGATAGATCCACTGGGTGACCTCTTCGCGCCTCTCGTGCTCAAAATCGGGTCAGCGGGACGGCAATTATCGATGAAGGCCGGGAGTACTGCGGCACATCTGGCGAGTTGCCCGATACCTCTTCATGCCTTTTTAGCAGACAACGCGGGTGGCCTGACGACTGCCATCGATATCCATTCAGGCGCCCCGTGCTGGTACGCCCGCCTGCAGTTTCGGATCGATCTCCAGCCGCCGCAGAAACGCTATAGGAGTTGAGCGAGGTGCGAATCTCGTCATCCCCGCCGCCGTCCGCCTCCGTCACCACCACGCTCTGCTGGCCAACGACGTAGGTGTCGTCGCGGGCCCCGCCGGTCAGCTGGTGCGACGCGGTCGACGACGTCAGCGTGTCGGCGAAGGTCTCGATGCTGTCGAACGTGTCGCCGGCCGCCTCGCCGGTTTGGACGCCGGTCTTGAAGTTCAGCGTGACGGCCGAGCTGTAGTCGACGGTGTCAGTGCCTGCCCCGCCGATCAGGTGGTCGGCGCCAAGGCCGCCGCTGAGCCCATCGTTGGCGATCCGATCGGGCCGCAGCACGAACCAGCGATCGATTTCCTGATCGCATCCGCCGAAGCCGCTTTCCGCCGCCTGATGGCCTGAAGGTTGAGCTTTAGCGATCTGCCTCCATCCTCCGAATTGTGTTTCATGAGCGCCGACGCACTGCTCGATAGTCGCTTCGAGTAAGACCGGCATGGACGCTACCGGACCATCACCAGCACCGAAGAAGCAGCGCGTGTTGACAGAATGACCGGTCACCGCCGGCCGCCCATATCGAAAAGCCAAGTGTGTCCGCTTTGATGTCCTGGAGGGTCGCGTTCGGCCAGAGGATGCACGAAGGCGTTCCCGGACGCTGCAGACGTAGCCCGTGTTTTCGTCAGAAACCGGTGAAGCAAGCATTGCCGTGGGTCTACCGGCGCATGTCTTGTTCCGGTCCAGGCGGCGCAGGTGCGGGCCCCTCTTCATCCCGCGACCGCAATTCGAGTGGCGTCGGAGGAAGCTATTCTCGCATGGCACTTTTTGACGGGTTTGTGATGGGCTTTGCCGCTACGCCCTGGAGATCCGCCACATCGGCAACGATGGCCGCAGCTTCGTTCCGTAAGACGTCCTTTGCGTTCTTACGGGCGTTCTCGATGGCAATATCATCAGTCAAGCTACGCTCATCTGCTTGCAAGCCATCATCGTCACCACCAACCATACCGGCATCTGCTTGCTCGCGCGCCTTGATGCGCTTCGCCAGCGCGGCCATTTCCTTTCGGCGTTCTGGTTCATTGAGGGAAATGGTGCGCTTTTCGCGCTGAGCCTTAAGCTCTTCGATGTCTTCGGCGAACTGCTGGAAATCGGGCTCGTTTTTGACCCTCGCATCATGGCGGCTCTGCAATTTGGGGAACAACGCGGCCATATTGCCCGCAACCTTGTGTTTCGCAGGTTTGATCTGCGTCCACGGCAGCGCATTGTCAAAACTTGCTTCACCGAATGTCTTGGGATCAAAAAGCCCGGGCAGACTTAAATCAGGAGTGACGCCGCGCAACTGCGTCGACCCGCCATCCACCCGGAAAAACTGCGCGATCGTCAATTTCAGTTCGCCGAATTTCGGCTCCTTGTTCCGTGCCACCTGATCAAGATTGACCACGGTTTGCACACTACCCTTGCCGAAACTAGGCTCGCCGATAATCACGCCGCGACCGTAATCCTGTATTGCCGCAGCGAAGATCTCGGACGCGGACGCCGAACCACGATTGATCAATACACCTAGGGGGCCTGCCCAAACAGGTGCGCGCAGGTCATCGCTTTCTACCTTGATCTTGCCCTCGGCATTACGTTGCTGGACCACCGGACCTTTCCCGACGAACAGACCTGTCAGATTTATCGCCTCGGCCAACGAACCTCCACCGTTACCGCGTAGATCGATGAGAACGCCATCGACATTTTCCTGCTTCAGTTCGCCGAGAAGTTTAGCGACGTCGCGGCTTGCCGCCTTATAGTCTTTGTCGCCGTTTTGCCGTGCTTCAAAATCCTCGTAGAATGCCGGTAGGGTAATCACTCCAATTGTGCGCGGGGTTCCACCGTCGTTGACCGGAACGATCGTCTTCTTTGCGGCCTGCTTTTCAAGGCTGACTTTGTCTCGCACCAGGCTGATGAGGCGATGGCCGCTATTTTCTCCGGCGTCCGCCGGCAATATTTCCAATCTGACAACAGAATCTTCCTTCCCGCGTATCATTTGGACAACTTCGTCAAGGCGGGTGCCTACTACCTCTTTTATGGTGCCATCATCCCCTTGTCCGACTCCAGTGATGCGATCGCCAACCGCCAGCTTACCAGACAGTTGCGCTGGCCCACCGGGTACGAGCTCGCGGATCGTGGTGTAGCCATCGCTTTCCTGCAAGACAGCGCCAATGCCGACGAGCGAAAGCTTCATGGAGATGTCGAATTCGGCGGAGGCGGCGGCACCGAAATAGTCCGTGTGCGGATCAACGGAGGTTGTGTAGGCGTCCATGAAAGACTGAAAGACATCGTCGCTCTTGGACGAATACACACGTTCGAGGATGTTTTTATAGCGTTTATCGAGCGTATCGCGAATTTCTGCGTCGCTCTTGCCTGCCAGCTTCAACCGGAGCGAGTCATTTTTTACGCGCTTACGCCAAAGTTCATTGCTTTGCGCCTCCGATTGCGCCCAAGGCGCGTCGTCGCGCAGTACGGAATAGTCTTCCTGCACGCTGAAATCGAAGCTCTGCTTGAGCAGGCTCCGGGCATAGGTCATGCGATCTACAAGCCGTTGCGAATAGGTGTTAAAAATCGAGAATGGAATCTCGAGGTCTTCGCCGAGAATCGCATCATCGACCTTTGTGCTTTCAGCCATGAATTTATCGATGTCAGCCTGCACGAACAACATCCGGTCCGCATCCAGGGACTTGATGAACCGGTTCATGATCTTTGCGGACAAGGCATCATCGAGCGGTACAGGCCGATAAGCATATCGCGTCAGGAATTGCGCGCTCGCATGGGCAGCTTGCTCTTGCCGTTGCAGCGGCTCCAGAACCGGAGGCGGCGGTTCCAAGGAATATGCGGGTGACGCAATCGAAAGGATCAAGCCCAAGAGACCAAATTGTATGCGCATTCAGCTTAATTCCCTTCCGCGGTGGCAAGCTCATTCTGCTCAACGCTGCTGAACAATAATGGTATTTTTGCAACCTAACGTGACGAACGGTATTTTTATCTGTTGCGGCTGTGCCATATGATGATCCGCTTCAACGGCCTTCGAACCGGCTTTCCGGAGCCAGCGCAATACGTGCTCAATCGCAACCGCGACCTTTGTGAGCAGGTCGGTTATATCAGCTATAAACTCGGACCGTTGTCGGATAGCGGTCATATGCGCCGAAATGAGTTCGACGCGCTCGCGGCGGATTATCGGCGGATGCACGTGAGGGTATTTATGCCGGGGACCTCTCTTCAGATCGACTCATCGTTTCGATAGGCAGAAGAAAGCGGCGCGCCGTTACGGCACCTGGAGTTTTCGCATCACCCGGGCCCCTCTTCCGCCGCGCGGTGTTCAGCCCCTGCCCTCGCTGCCAAAACAGCCCATGGTCCAGCAACATCCGCTGCGGGTAAAGCTTCTCCCGATAACCCATTCAAGCTTTCGCTTTGACAGTAGAATGCTTCGGCAGCATCGTCGGACTGTGGCTGGAGCGGGCTCGGTATGTTTTCTTCTTACGATAAACGCCTTCAGACCAGCCGCGGCCGCGATGAAGATGTCAGCCGGACAAGGGCCGTCGCAGTGACGAATCAGGCCGCCGAAGCGATGGCATCATCGGGCATGATGCGCGGTGCCAGCGATGCTGCCAAACAGGAGATGGCCGAAAGCCTGCTAATGGCAGCCCTGATTGCCGCGGCAATGGAGCAGAGCAAGGGCAACGCTACTTTCCCGCGCGCACTCTTCGTTGCCGTATCACAGGAGGCTCGTGGAATGAGTGTGGATGTCGCCGCCGTGGACCTGACGGAGCATGGGTTCCTCCCTGCACAGTAAGCCTATTCGGAGAGCCGCGCTTTGATCATCATAGACTTTATTCTTGAGGTGATCGGCTACACCACCGCCAGGCTCGTATTGCCCTTCATCACGTTCGGGAAGGTACGCGTGCAATCTATTTCATCGACGGAAGCGGGATCCAGCTGGCTGGGATTCAAGCGTGTGCCGGACGGTTCATGGATATGCCAAAGTTCTATGTCAGGGCGGATTGGTGTGGGTCTGTGGGCGCTAGTAGTCGCTTTTGTCCTCGCAATCGCAGGACCAGGCCAACATCTATCGATTTTCGTTAGCCGATCTTAACCAGGAAACCGCTGGTCGCAGCGTGGGGCAAAATCGATCGCGAGCGTGGCGTCTCTCTCAGCAATAGGCGCCAAGCGGGATCCCAATGGCGAACAATTCGATGACAAAACCGCGCCGTTCGTGCCGCATCTTTCTCGCAATCAGCACATGTCTGGCAGGGACGGCACCCGCCTCGCCTAATCCTGCAAACGGCGGATGCATGCGAGTGCGCGGCGGATGCATGGGCAATGACGACTACGTGATCGACCGCTGCAGTTTTAGGCAAGTTTTTTCAAGTTTCAGGCATCCAGTGCCTGACGATGATGAGCTTACATTCCTGGCGGAAACAGCGCCGCTCGCGTCGATCCGGACGCGCAAAGCGCGCCTCGATCGTTCGACTTCAGAGCGTGCGTCTTTCCGCTTCGAGCAGTTCTGCCTGACCGCAGCAGCTCAGCGTTAGGACTGCCGATGAGAGAAGGACGCGCAATGGACAGTTCATTCAAGCGATCCGGCGCGTCCGGCCTGTCCTTCACAACCGTTGGCTTCCTGGCACTCTTCACGACGGGGGCCTGGCAGTCGGCACATGCGCAAGTCGCCGCCGATGGCGAGCGCCTGTTCCGGCAACGTTGCGCGTCCTGCCACAGCATCAAGACGGGAGGTCGCGGGACTGGTCCTTCTCTGGCCGGGGTGTTCGGGCGGGAGGCGGGAAGCCTGACCGGCGCGCGCTACTCACAAGCCATGCGGGCCGCACGCCTCATCTGGGATGAAGAGCTGCTCGACAGTTTCCTGGGCGACCCACGCCGCACCGTTCCCGGCACGACCATGGCCGTTCGCGTCACCGATCAGGCGCAGCGAGCTGCAATCATCTCGTTCCTTCGAGAGAGCAGCGACGGGAAGTAATCTCGTGAGCCACAAGCGCAACACGCACGCAAGGAGCCAACATGATCAATCTCAATGTCAACGGCAGAACGGTCGAAGTGGACGCCAGTCCCGACACACCGCTTCTGTGGGCCCTCCGGGACGAACTGAACCTGAAAGGCACCCGCTACGGCTGTGGCGCCGGATTGTGCGGCGCCTGCACCGTCCATATTGACGGGCAAGCGACGTTCTCATGCCAGGTGTCGCTTGGAGATACCGAAGGCAGCACCATCACCACGATCGAAGGGTTGTCAGCCGGCGGCGACCACGCAGTCCAACGGGCCTGGATTGCCGAGCAAGTGCCGCAATGCGGCTATTGCCAGTCGGGCCAGATCATGCGCGCAGCCGCGCTTCTGGCGCGTAATCCCGAACCCAGCCGGCAGGAAATCGTCGACGAGATGTCGGCCAACCTCTGTCGCTGCGGGACCTATCCACGCATCATCCGCGCGATCGAACGCGCGGCTCGGGAGAGCTGATCCATGAGCGAGCCCTCACACCCCACGC